>Ga0315282_10008520_pt1 | contig 16575 bp, 15 predicted proteins | sample YL17G07_20_MG_FD_203693 | JGI IMG/M metagenome (GOLD analysis project Ga0315282, IMG submission 203693) | Sediment microbial communities from Yellowstone Lake, YNP, Wyoming, USA - YL17G07_20 | ecosystem: Environmental > Aquatic > Freshwater > Lake > Sediment | place: USA: Wyoming | collected...
TGACCCCACTATTTTCAAGGGCGAGATGGAATACAATTTTGAAACGCTTTCCAAGCGTTTCCGCGAGATGGCTTTTGTCACCCGCAAGGTCCAGATCAGGCTGGTTGACGAGCGCAGCCACCATGAGATGACATTCTATTTTGAAGGTGGGATTAATTCCTTTGTACGTTTCCTTAACCGCAACCGCCAGGTCATCCATCCGGTAGTTTATGTTGAAAAAGAGGTGGACCGGATCGGGATCGAGGCTGCCATTCAATATACCGATTCTTATACTGAATCGGTATATGCTTTTGCTAACACGATCAATACGATCGATGGCGGCACGCACCTGACGGGTCTTCGCGCAGCCACCACCCGGGTCATCAATGATTATGCTCGCCACAGTGGGCTTCTGAAAGAAGGCGACCCCAACTTTACCGGGGATGACACGCGCGAAGGTATGACTGGTATTATCAGCGTCAAACATCCAGATCCTCAATTTGAAAGCCAGACCAAAGTCAAGTTAATGAACCCTGAGGTCCAGACCTACGTACAGCAGGTAGTGGGCGAAGCTTTCAATACATTTTTAGAAGAGAACCCGGCTGCTGCCAGGGCGATTGTACAAAAATGCCTGACTTCATCCCGGGCTCGCGATGCTGCCCGAAAAGCAAGAGACCTGGTGATTCGCAAGTCGGCATTGGAAAGCATGACCCTGCCAGGTAAGCTGGCTGATTGCTCGGAACGCGATCCGGGTAAAACCGAATTGTATATCGTTGAGGGTGACAGCGCCGGTGGGTCCGCTAAACAAGGCCGTGACCGGCATTTCCAGGCAATATTACCCCTGCGCGGCAAGATTCTTAATACCGAACGCGCCCGTCTGGATAAAATTCTTTCGAATAATGAAGTAAAGGCATTGATCTCAGCTATCGGAGCCGGGATTGGTGAAGGTTTCGACCTTACTAACCTGCGTTACGGCCGGATTATCATCATGACCGATGCCGATGTAGATGGAAGCCATATCCGTACCCTGCTGCTGACCTTTTTCTTCCGTTATATGCAACAGTTAATCGAAGAAGGCCATCTTTTTATCGCCCAGCCGCCATTGTTCAGGATAAGTTATAAAGGCCAAGTTCGTTATGCCTATACTGAGGTAGAGCAATTACGTATCCTTAAAGAAATGAACGTTAATGCTGATAAATTATCGATCTCGCGCTATAAGGGCCTGGGAGAAATGAACCCGGAACAATTGTGGGAGACTACCATGAATCCCGGCAACCGCACTCTTTTATTGGTAACAGTAGAAGATGCGGCGGTTGCTGATCGCACATTCGACATGTTAATGGGAGAAGCGGTGCTGCCGCGTGCCCGTTTTATCCAAACGCACGCCAAAGATGTGCGTAATCTGGATATATAAGATTATTATGCCATTCGACCACCTTGTACAAGGTCCATTCAAGCTTGACGCAATGGTTAACCCAAAGTATAATCATGCGCTTTGTGATTGTTGATAATTATTATCGGAGATAGCTTTTCCCTGAAAAAAGTAGGTTATGCATTTCCTGTGGAGCGAAAAAAAGAAATGAAAGTCATCGTTGTGGGTTGTGGGAGATTGGGCTCGGAGCTGGCTTATCGCCTTGGTTTACGCGGCCACGAGGTATCTGTGATTGACAATGTACCAGCTGCCTTCCAGTCACTCCCCACGGATTTTAAGGGGCGGATACATGAAGGGGATGCTACAAACCAGGAAGTACTTCACCGGGCAGGGATTGAAGAGGCAGGTGCCCTGGCGGTTGTTACCAATTCCGATGCATTGAATATGGTGGTGGGGCACCTGGCTCGAAAAATCTACCATGTACCCCAGGTTGTAGCGCGCAACTATGACCCGCAGCTGCGCTTGTTATTTGAAGCGTTTGGTCTGCAAGTCATCAGCTCGACCACCTGGGGAGCACAGCGCCTGGTTGAATTAATCAACCATTCAGGGTTACACGCCGTTTTTTCGGCTGGCAATGGTGAAGTTGAAATTTATGAATTTATGATCCCTGATACTTGGGATGGCCGGTCTTTGGAAAATCTAATCCCTTGTGAGGAGTGTGTGGTTACCTCTCTTACCCGGGCTGGTAGAGCCTTCTTGCCGCCCAGGAATTTTGTCTTACAAACGGGAGATGTGCTCCACGTAAGCGCATCTTTTGATGGGGTTGAGAACTTAGGCGACCAACTGCGGCCAGTAGGAGGAGAATAGTATGTTCGTCTTGATCGCAGGTGGCGGGCGTACAGGCGCACAATTAGCCAGGTTGCTGCTCTCTCAGAACCACCAGGTCCACCTGGTCGATAACCGGCGGGATGTGCTGGCGCGCATCCATCGCGAACTACCGACGGAGGTTATCTTTGAAGGCAATCCACTCGACCTTGATGTAATGGAGCAGGCAGGGATTAACAAAGCAGATGTGGTGGCCGCTTGTACGACCAGTGATGATGAGAACCTGGTAATTTGCTATATTGCACGCAAATCCTATAATGTAAGAAGAACGATTGCCAGGGTAAATAATCCACGCAGCGCCTGGTTATTCAATGATACCTTCAATGTGGACGTAGCCGTAAACCAGGCGGAAATCCTGGCACAGCTCATCGAAGAAGAAATGTTGATGGGAGACATGATCACGTTGATGAAGCTGCGCCGCGGAAATTATTCCATTGTTGAAGAAAAGATCGCTATCGGAGCGCGAGCAATTGGCATTCAGATTAAAGACCTTGGCCTGCCGGAACGCTGTGTGGTGGCAGCTATTATCCGTAAGGGAGAAGTAATCGTACCGCGTGGCGTCACCACCCTCGAGGCTGAGGATGAAGTCCTGGCGGTAACCGATCCGGATGGAGCACGTTTATTGTGCGACCTTTTCTCCGCCCAGTGAGAATTGACCATTCAACTACGTTGCGGTATAATTAATTTTTGCGTGTTACAGGAATGGTAAGATCTCGATAAATCGGAATTGATTTCCGAAATCTCCACAGTAAAATCCAATGAATTGGAATTGTTGAGGATTTCGGAAGTCCGCTCCTAACCAGTATTGAGGAATTACACAGACAAATTAAATTGAAAGGAATAGTTAATGCCAAAGCGGACTTATCAACCTAAGATTCATCAGCGGTTGCGCGTACACGGTTTCAGGGCGCGTATGGCTACCGCAGATGGTCGTGAAGTATTAAGGCGCCGGAGATTGAAAGGTCGCCGTAAACTGACCGTCTCGATGAACAATCACGTCAAGCGGATCAGGTGGTAACGGCTCTCCAAAAACAGGAGGCCGTCTGTGTTTTTGTACCAGCAGCTTTAGGACTGCCTGTCGGAATTCAGATGAGAAGACAGGTTTATGGGTGAAACAAAGGTTTCGCCTGACCAGGTCCACCGATATCCAGCGGGTGCGGCGTGTTGGAAAGTTTTATGCCCATCCGCTTGTTGTATTGGTAACCGCCCCAAAGCCTCAAACGGTAGTACGGATTGGCGTCATAGGCGGTTCGAGGATTGGAAATGCCGTACAGCGCAACCGGGCTAAACGCCAGATTCGTGCTTGCCTGGATCAGACTTTACCGCATTTAAAACCCGGCTGGGATTTGTTAATCCTTGCTCGCCGTCCAATCACCCAGGGAAACTACTCGGAAATCCAGGCTGCGTTGAATAGTTTGTTCCAAAAAGCGGGGCTGTTGGTTGAGGAAAGTCAGGGATGAAAGGTTATGCTGCATGATTACTCGGATGAGCCGCGTTTGCGTGATTTGCCATTCAGCTTCAAAACGGCGCTCCGCTGGCCACTGCTTATGTTGATCCGGGCTTACCAGGCTGTGATTTCGCCAACTTTGCCACCTGATACGTGCCGGTTTTACCCTTCTTGTTCGCATTACGGATACCAGGCGATTTACAAACATGGAGCAATCAAGGGCAGTCTGATGGCGGCCTGGCGGGTACTCAGATGCAATCCATTCAACCGTGGCGGTTTTGACCCTGTTCCTTGATGGGTAAAGAACCTGCTGCACCTTGAATTTATCAAATGGAATTCAAATGAAACATTTTCGCATTTTTCTACTTACGTTGTTTTTCCTGTCGGGAATTTTATTAAGTTCTTGTACAGGCGGTATGATGTCTACAAGCTGGCCTGGATTGTCTGGCGGTAAGAATACAGTCTACCTGTCTGATGGTTCATACATTATGGCAGTCAAGGTAAGTGATGGCAGCCTGAGCTGGAAGTTTCCGGCAGACAAAGGTGACCCTACCCGGCCTTTCTTTACAGCTCCTGCTGTGACGGATAGCCAGGTGATCGTAGGTGATTATTGTAAGGCAGGTTCTCTTTTTAGCGCTGTACCTACCTGTACCCTGATCAGCCTGGATGCCCAGAGTGGTAACCAGAAATGGATGTACAGCCAGGGAAAAGGCAAGTGGGTCGGCAGTCCTCTGGTGGTCGGCGATACAATTCTGGCCCCTTCTGCTGATGGACTGCTTTATGCACTCAACCAAAATGGTGTGCAGCGCTGGATTCTTAAAACCAATAGTTCTATCTGGGCACAGCCTGCATCAGACGGGACGAATGTTTATGTAGCCAGCATGGATAAGAACCTTTATGCTGTCAGGCTTTCAGATGGAACCAAGATCTGGTCCAAGGATTTAGGAGCAGCAATCGTGGCCGGGCCAACTCTGAGTGCGGATGGAGACCTCTACTTGGGAACACTGGCCAAAGAGATGTTGGCGGTTGATGCAGCAACCGGGAACATTCTCCAAAAGTATTCCACCAAAGGTGTTGTATGGTCGGCTCCATTACTGATCAATGGTATCCTTTACTTCGGTGACAATCAGAGTTCATCAGCAGGTTCCGTGTATGCCCTCGACGTAAAAACGAACACAGCGAAAGTTGTTGATCTGAATGGTCCTATCATCGGTGGCGGAGTGAAAACTACAGATGGATTGGTGTTTGTAACTGAAACTGGTGATGTTCAGGCCATTTCTTTGGATGGCAATAAAGGTTGGACGCATAATATTGCCAAAGCCAAGCTCTACACTACCCCGGTGGTGGTGGGAGATCGCCTGATTATAGCTGTCAGCCAGGGAGATTCAGCCCTGGTGGCGCTTGATTTCAATGGAAGTCAAGTCTGGTCTTTCGTTCTACCAAAGTGAGGAGTGAGAAGGAATAATTCCATGTGGGACCAAATCATCATTTCCCCGTTTACTAATATTTTGTTGTTTATCTATACGATTGCCTTCAGTAATTATGGATTGGCAATCATCCTGTTTACTGGCCTGATCCGGTTGGCTACTCATCCTTTGATGGTGCAGCAGATCAAGGGTGCTCAGGCGATGCAGGATATGCAAAAAAATCCGCGTTATATTGCCTTGCAGACGAAATATAAGGGCGATAAGCAAAAATTACAGGAAGAACAGGCGAAGATGATGCAGGAGTTGAAGATCAATCCCCTGGCAAGCTGTCTGCCAACTTTGATCCAGTTTCCGATCATCATTGGACTGTACCAGGTAGTGATCCTGGCATTGGCAAATACACCCATGCAACTGGGTAACCTGATCCGGCATATTTACCCAGGCTTCCTGAATCTTGCCACGTTGATCCCATTGAACAGCACTTTTCTTTGGATGGATTTATCCCAACCCGAACGACTGATCATTCCGGGTCTGTCGTTTGGGATCCCGATCCTGGCGATTATCGTTGTGGTTACCACTTACATGCAGTCAAAGATGATGACCCCACCCTCTTCGAACCCGGGTGACCAGAGCGCCATGGTTGGAAACATGATGAATATCTACATGCCATTCTTGATGGGATACCTGGCGCTTACCCTGGCTTCAGGCCTGGCACTCTACTTTGTTGTGTCAAACCTGATTGGTATATTTCAGTATGCAATGTTAGGTAAATTGAACTGGCGCAATTTATTACCCGCGCCTAAATCATCAGCCGTCATAAAAAGCGGTACAAAGAAATAAAAGGTCGGGATTTTTAGAGGCGAATATGAGTCAAGAAAAGACCACGCTGGAAATCATCGCACCATCCGTTGATGAAGCTGTTGAAAAAGGGTTGGACCAGTTAGGTTTGCCACAAGAAGAGGTTGAAATCGAAGTACTGGATTCGGGTAGTCATGGTTTCCTTGGCCTCGGCAGCCGTCAGGCGCGTATCCGGTTGACAATAAAACAGGTGAACCAGGTGCTCAACCGTGAAGATGATGAACAAATTCACACTGCTACAAACTGGTCAACCTCTGAAACTCCTGCCAGCCAGTTAACTACTGACACCTATACCCAGGATATTCCGGATGACCCGACCCTGAAAACTGCCTGCCAGGTAGTCAGCGATTTATTGGAAAAAATGAAGGTAAAAGCCAGAGTTTCTGCCAACTACCTTGAACCGGCAGATGATAAGGATCACCCGGTCATAATGGTTGAAATCCATGGCGACGATTTGAGTATTTTGATTGGGCGCCGCTCAGAGACTTTGAATGCTTTGCAGTACATCACCAGCCTGATTGTCGGGAAAGAAGTCGGAGAGTGGGTGCCCGTGATGATCGACGTGCAGGGTTACCGCGCTCGGCGAGAGCGCCAACTACGGCTGATTGCCCGGCGTATCGCTGAACAGGCCATTCACACTGGCAAACGCCAGGTGCTGGAGCCAATGCCCGCCAATGAGCGCCGCATCATTCATCTCGAATTGAAAAACCATCCCGAGGTCTTTACTGAAAGTATGGGAGACGAACCAAACCGTAAGGTAACAATCAACCTGAAGAAGTAAAGCCATGCGTGCGGTTGATATCATCATCAAGAAACGCGATAACCAGGAATTGACTCCTGAAGAAATCGAGTTTTTCATTGGTGGAATTACCAGTGGAGAAATCCCAGATTACCAGGCCGCTGCCTGGGCGATGGCGGTTTTATTAAATGGGATGAATGACCGGGAAACCACCGACCTGACGATGGCGATGGCCCATTCCGGTGAGGTGCTCGATCTGACTGGTGTAGTTCCGATTGCCGTGGACAAGCACTCGACCGGCGGGGTCGGCGATAAAACCACCCTGGTGGTTGAACCGAGCGTGGCAGCATGCGGGCTGGCAGTCGGGAAAATGTCCGGGAGGGGATTGGGATTCAGTGGAGGGACGCTGGATAAGATTGAAGCTATCCCAGGCTACCGCACCAACCTGACACGTGAAGAATTCCTGCACCAGCTAAAAACAATCGGACTGGTGCTGACCGGGCAGTCGATTGACCTGGCACCGGCGGATGGCAAGTTGTACGCGCTGAGGGACGTGACCGGCACCGTAAATTCCATCCCATTAATCGCCTCCTCAGTGATGAGTAAAAAGATTGCCGCTGGAGCGCAGGCCATCCTGCTGGATGTGAAAGTTGGTAACGGCGCTTTCATGGAAACGCTGGCGGATGCCCGCCAGCTGGCGAAGCTAATGGTAGCCATCGGCAGACGGGTAGGCCGGCGGGTAGTGGCGTTGCTCTCGGATATGAACCAGCCGCTGGGCTGTGCGGTTGGTAATGCCCTGGAAACGAAAGAAGCCATTGATACCCTGCATGGTGGTGGGCCAGCCGATTTTCGTGAGCACTGCCTGATCGTTGCCAGCCACATGCTGGTTTTAGGCGGTAAAGCATCTTCTTTGGAGGTTGCCCGCCAGATGGCTCAAACCGCATTGGACGGAGGATCCGCCTGGACCAAGTTCCGGACATTGGTAGCAGCCCAGGGAGGGGATGTACATTATATCGACAACCCTGACCTGCTGCCAAGCGCCCCGCTGATTGAAACTGTTAAAGCGCCGCGCTCGGGTTACCTATCTGGCATCCACGCCCGAGAGGTTGGCGAGACCGCGGTCGAATTAGGCGCCGGTCGGGCACGCAAAGGTGATGTAATTGACTTGGCAGTAGGGATCATCATTCACCAAAAAGTAGGTAATCAAATCCACCAGGGTGACCCCTTGTTTACGATCCATGCCAGTTCGGCTCAAAAATTTGAGGAAGCTAGCACGCGATTGTTGGCAGCACACTTCTGGAGTGATATAGCCTGCCAGCCGCTGCCATTAATATACGAAGTGATTGGTTAAATTATTGATTTATTCTCTTCTTTGTGGCATAATCAAGATAAGAATTGATAAAGACTGTGATGGAAACGAGTAGATTCAGTTAGGGCTGGCAGCGAACCCGGGAAAAAGGTGCAAGCCGGGACTGCTCACTGGATCGAAAATCCTTCCGGAGTTGCAATCTGAACGTAAGCCACAAGCTTGCCAGTAGGTGCGACGGATTCGCCAATCGTTATTACGGCGCAGGTCTATCTGCTAAAACGGATGCACCTGACCAAGCGCTCACCATCTGGTGAGAAGCAGGGTGGTACCACGAGCTTCCGCTCGTCCCTGGTGGGATGGGCGGTTTGTTTTTGGATAACCATGTTGATCGGAGGTTGAATGTTCAGGCCAGTTTCACCCAAACTTAATGTCACACTTATGGAAGAGGGAATCCTTCGTTTCTGGAAGAGCCACGATATCTTCCACCAATCCATGGAAAGCAGGGAGGGCGGTCCAGAATACGTTTTCTACGAAGGACCGCCAACTGCCAATGGGCGCCCAGGGGTGCACCACGTGTTGGCGCGTGCCTTTAAAGATTTGTTCCCACGCTATAAGACTATGCGCGGCTACCACATCAGCCGGCGCGGCGGCTGGGATACGCATGGCCTGCCAGTTGAAATTGAGGTCGAGAAAAAGCTGGGTTTCAACAACAAACAGCAGATTGAAGCCTATGGCATTACCAGATTCAACGAGCTGTGTCGCCAATCCGCCTTTGCCTATATCCAGGATTGGGAAAAGCTGACTGACCGGATAGGCTACTGGGTTGACCTGGACACTGCTTATGTCACTTATACAGATGATTATATCGAGTCCATCTGGTGGATTCTTAAGCAATTTTGGGATAAAGACCTGCTTTACCAGGGCTTTAAGGTTGTGCCTTACTGCCCGCGTTGCGGCACGCCGCTATCCGATCACGAAGTGGCCTTGGGATACGATGAGGCGGTAGACCCGTCTGTCTTTGTGCGCATGCCGCTGGTAGATACCCAGGATACTTCCCTGTTGGTGTGGACTACCACCCCCTGGACTCTACCAGCAAACGTGGCGGTAGCCGTAGGAGCGGAGTTAGATTATGTCACGGTGGAACGCGAACTGCCGGAAGGCGGCAAGGAACGCCTGATTTTAGCGAAGGTGCTGCTCGAAAAAGTTTTCAAAGACGAACCAGTCAAGGTCGTCGATCACTTCAAAGGCAAGCATCTGAAAGGCAAACGCTACCAGCCGCTCTTTACTTTTATGCCACCTGATAAGCCATCGCATTTCATCATCCTGGGTGATTTTGTCACGACTGAAGATGGCACCGGTATGGTGCATATCGCCCCAGCTTTCGGCGCAGACGATATGGCATCAGCGATTGAGTTGGGCCTGCCGGTCGTTATGACAGTGGCGCCTGATGGCACATTTATACCGGCGGTGCGCCCGTGGGCAGGCATGTTCGTCAAAGATGCCGACCCGTTGATCACGAAAGACCTTGAATTACGGGGTTTGCTGTTCCGAGCTGAGAAATATACGCATACCTACCCCTTCTGCTGGCGCTGCGGGACGCCGTTGTTATATTACGCCCGCCCGACCTGGTTTATCCGCACCAGCCAATTTAAAGAAAAGCTGGTCTCGCTCAACAAACAGATCAACTGGTATCCCTCGCATATCAGGGATGGCCGTTTTGGAAACTGGCTGGAAAATAATGTCGATTGGGCGTTAGGACGTGAGCGCTATTGGGGCACACCACTCCCAGTGTGGGAGTGTGAAAACTGCCACCACCAGGAGTGTGTTGGCTCACTGGAAGAACTAACTAAACTGGCCGGACGAGATTTAACTGGATTGGATTTGCACCGGCCACAGGTGGATGAGGTGTTGGGGCGCTGTCCTGAATGCCAGGGAAAGATGCTCCGGGTGCCGGAGCTGATCGATGTCTGGTTTGATTCAGGTTCAATGCCAGTCGCTCAGTGGCATTATCCATTTGAGAACCAGGAAAAGTTCAAACAGCAGTTCCCGGCGGATTACATCTGCGAGGCGGTTGACCAGACGCGCGGCTGGTTCTATTCGCTGCATGCCATCAGCACATTGCTGTTCGACCAGGTATGTTTCAAGAACGTCATCTGTCTTGGGTTGATCCTCGATAAAGACGGGCAGAAGATGTCGAAATCGAAAGGAAATGTAGCCAACCCATGGGACGTATTAAACGAACACGGGGCAGATGCCACGCGCTGGTATCTGTATACCGCCAGCCCGCCCGGGCAAGAACGGCGTTACTCCAGCGACCTGGTGGCTGAAGTGGTGCGGACTTTTACATTGACCTTGTGGAATACCTACTCCTTTCTTGTTACGTATGCCAACCTGGACGGGTGGAAACCCAACCCGGCTGAAAAAATAGAATACAGTGCTTTGGATCGCTGGCTGCTCTCGACTCTACATATCCTGTTAAGAGACGTGACCAATGCCCTGGAGAACTATGATGTAATCGGCGCCACGCGCCCGGTTGAGAATTTCGTCGAGCAGCTTTCAACCTGGTATCTACGCCGTTCACGCCGGCGCTTCTGGAAGAGCGAATCGGATGCCGACAAGAACGCCGCCTATGCTACGTTGTATGAGGCGCTGGTCACGTTGAGCAAGCTGCTGGCGCCTTCCATGCCCTTCATTGCAGACGAGATATACCAGAACCTGGTGCGCTCATATGATGAAAAAGCACCAATTTCCGTACACCTGGCGGATTGGCCGGTTTACCAGTTAGCCCGGATCGATGAGAAGCTCAACCGTGAGATGGCGCTAGTGATGAAGCTGGCTTCACTGGGGCATGCTGCTCGCAATAAGGCCAACCGCAAGGTACGCCAACCGCTGGCCGAAGTGGCTTTTTCAGTTGGGAGTGCCGACGAACGCAGCCTGGTTGAACAGTATGCTGCATTGTTAGCCGATGAGCTGAATGTGAAAAAAGTGCGGATATTGGATACAGTAGGTGAGGCAGTTTCGTATAGTATTAATCCGTTGCCAAAACAGCTTGGACAGAAATATGGCGCCCGTTTCCCGGCGATCCGCCAGGCAATATTAGCGCTGGATTTAGCACAAGCAGTACCACTTTTCTTGAACGATGAGGCGGTTAAAGTGGTGAATGCAACGGGTGAATCTTTCGATATTCTGCCTGAAGAGGTGGAAGTGCGTGCCCAGGCGCGCGCCGGCTATGCTGTTGCGTCCGAAGGAGCTTACCTGGCAGCCCTGGTTACAGAGCTGACCCCAGAACTGATGCAAGAAGGTCTGGCACGTGAATTCGTCCGCCGGGTGCAGGATTTCCGTAAGCAAACCGATCTGGAGATCGCCGACCGCATTCACCTGTACTTCGTTGCGACACCTGGCTTGACGAAAGCGGTAGAGGCTTTTAAAGATTATGTAATGGCTGAAACGCTCACTGTCGAGCTACTGCCGGCTCCGATCCCAGCTTATCTACCACAAACGAGTGATGCCTTCGACGGTGAAGAGGTCATGCTTGGGATAAGCCGGGTGAGCTGATAAACTAAAAAAACCAAGAAATAAGGGGCTGTTTGTAAAGTAGAATTAATAAGATTTCCGCCGCTACATATGCTGTTGCAGTGGGTAATTATTTTTCAACACTTTCAGGGCAGCCCCCTATTTTTCGGTTTCTTAAAAAATAGGGTAAAATGAGAGGACTTTGTCCTTGGAGGAATTTTTTGAAGCAGTTTATTAAGAATTATGGATTCCTGGCGCTAACCGCAGGAGTTATTGTTCTGCTGGACCAGATTACAAAAGAAATTGTGCGCGCCAACCTGCCGTTTGAAGCGATCTGGTCTCCCTGGGATTGGCTGATACCCTATGCTCGGATCGTTCACTGGTATAACAGTGGCGTGGCCTTTGGCATGTTCCAGGGTAAGGGTGATATTTTTAAAATCCTGGCAATTGTCGTATCAATAGCAATAATTTATTATTACCCACGCGTGCCGCGCGAGGATTGGGTTTTAAAGCTGGCGATGGGAATGCAGCTAGGCGGAGCAATCGGCAACTTGATCGACCGCCTGCGTTTTAATAACCAGGTAACCGATTTTATTTCTGTAGGGACATTTCCAGTATTTAACGTAGCGGATGCCAGTATATCGGTTGGGGTAGCAGTGCTGCTTTTGGCTGTCTTAATTCAGGATATGAAAAAGAAAAAAGAACGGGTGCAAGCCAGCCCAGTAGCGGTACCGACTGAAGATCCAGCGCTGGGCGAAGAGAAACCATCAAAGTGAGCGATCGCCGATTGAATTTCCCATTCTCGGAGGGTGTGCCAGAACGATTGGACAAGTTCCTGGTGAACTGTTTGCCAGATTATTCCCGTTCGCGTCTGCAAGGGTTGATCAAAGATGGGTTTGTAAAAGTTAATGAAAAACAGGCAGTTAAGGGCGGGCAGATCGTAGAAACAGGGGACCAAATTGAAATTATCTTGCCGCCCCTCGAACCGGCAGGATTAGTACCCGAAGCCATCCCTTTACACATCATTTTCGAAAACAGTGATTTAATGGTGGTCAACAAGCCAGCGGGTATGGTTGTCCACCCGGCGGCAGGTCACTCTAGCGGAACATTGATCCAGGCAGCACTGGCGCATGCCCCTGAACTGGAAGGGATCGGGGGTGAACTTCGGCCCGGTGTAGTCCACCGCCTCGATAAGGACACCTCTGGTTTGATCTTGATTGCTAAAAACGACCGGTCTCACCGTTGGCTGCAGGACCAGTTCCGCCTGAGGAAGGTAAAGAAGATTTACCTGGCCCTGGTGGATGGATTTCCACCGACCCCCACCGGGCGGGTTGAAGCGCCGGTCGGACGTGACCCGGCTCACCGCAAACAAATGGCGATCGTTCCTCTGTCTAAAGGGCGCGCTTCAGAGACAGAATTTCGCACCTTAGAACGTTTTGCGATGCACACCTATTTGGAAGCGCACCCATTGACTGGACGTACCCACCAGATTCGCTTGCACCTGGCGTTCATCGGCTGCCCCATTGTGGGGGATACATTATATGGGCACCGGCATCCCACTCTTACACTTGGCAGGCAGTTCCTGCATGCCGCCCGGCTCATAGTCACTCTGCCTGGTGAAAGCCAACCGCGCCAGTTTGAAGCTCCTTTACCCGACGATTTGGAACAAACGCTGGCAGAACTACGGAACCGCACTCATTGAAAAGAAAAAATGCAGGCTGAAGGATAAAGAAATGGAAATTGTAGATCTGCGTTCAGATACGGTGACCCAACCCACACAGGCTATGAGAGAAGCTATGGCGCAAGCTGAGGTGGGTGATGACGTGTTTGGAGAAGACCCAACCATCAACCGATTACAGAAATTAGCAGCCGAGCGTATGGGCAAAGAAGAAGGTCTATTTGTATCTTCCGGCACCATGGGGAACCTGGCAGCCGTCCTGGCACACTGTAACCGCGGGGACGAAGCCATGATGGGACATTTGGGTCACACATTTCTTTTTGAAGGTGGGGGCGTGGCAGCTTTGGGTGGAGTAAATCCGCGTACGCTGCTCAACCAGCCGGATGGAACATTGAAATTAGATGATATTTCAGCCGGTATCCGTTCGGATGACCCACATTACCCTGTTTCCAGGCTGGTTATTCTGGAGAATACCCATAATCGTTGTGGAGGCGCACCCCTTACGGTCGAGTATACGGCCCAGGTAGGTGAACTGGTGCATGCCAATCACATGCAGCTTCACCTGGACGGCGCCCGAATTTTTAATGCAGCAGTGGCTTTGGGTGTGCCAGCATCAGAGTTGGCCAAACCGGCCGATTCGGTAACTTTCTGCCTGAGTAAAGCGCTTTGTGCCCCGGTGGGTTCGGTGTTGTGCGGTTCCGGCGATTTTATTTACCGTGCCCGTCGTATCCGCAAGCAGTTGGGAGGGGGTATGCGCCAGGCGGGTATCCTGGCGGCAGCCGGGATCATTGCTTTGGAACAAATGGTAGATCGGTTAGCTGAAGACCACCAACGCGCCCGCCGTCTGGCAGAAGCATTAGGAAAGATTGCCGGGTTAAAAGTTGATACTACTCAACCATCCACCAATATGGTCTATGCTAACTTGAGTGATGACGTTCAGATGAGCGCATTCCAGGTTGCGGCAAAGATGAAAGAATTTAACGTCTGGGTGGGTATCGTAAACCCGCGGCGTTTCCGAATGGTGTTGCATTATTATGTCGATGATGAGGGAGTTGAGCGCACGATCAAGGCTTTTCAACAAGTTTTCTAGTGAGGAGTGGGGCTTGGATTATAAAGGTGTTCTTTCTCGTTATGGCAGGTTATTGGATGTTCCAGATTATTTAAAGCCGGTGACACTTTTGGAGGGAAACACCCCGCTAATCCCCGTGCCACGCCTGGCAGAGGAGCTGGGGGGAGGCTTCGAACTGTTTGTCAAGTTTGAAGGGATCAATCCAACCGGGTCCTTTAAAGACCGCGGAATGACAGTGGCAATTAGTGAGGCTTTCGGGCGTGGGGCTCAAGCGGTAATCTGCGCCTCCACTGGCAACACCGCGGCATCTGCCGCAGCGTATGCCGCCCGCGCCGGACTGCGTTCAATCGTTTTGATCCCTCAAGGCAAAGTTGCCGCTGGAAAACTGGCCGGCGCCATCGTATATGGCGCACAGGTTATTCAGGTAGATGGTTCGTTTGATGATGCCCTCAGCCTGGTGGTAGAAATCAGCAACCAGACCCCAATTGCCCTGGTGAATTCCCTTAATCCTTATCGGTTGGAAGGCCAAAAAACGGCAGCTTTTGAAATTTGCGATGTGATGGGGAGAGCCCCGGATTGGTTGTGCCTGCCGGTAGGGAATGCCGGAAACATTACTTCTTATTGGATGGGTTTCCGTCAGTATCACAGCCTTTACCAGTATGGTTTACCGCGTATCTTGGGAGTGCAGGCCGAAGGGTCAGCTCCCCTGGTGCTTGGTCACCCGGTCGACCATCCCGAAACGGTCGCAACTGCCATTCGCATTGGCAGGCCAGCCCGCGGCGAACAAGCGCTGGAAGCGGCTGAAGAATCCCATGGGCGGATCATTGCAGTCAGTGATGATACGATCCTGTCAATGCAGCGGAAGTTGGCTGCCAATGGTATTTGGGTGGAACCTGCCTCAGCAGCCGGTTTGGCTGGTCTGGAAAGTGAGCTTAAAGCAGGCAGAATTAACCTAAAGGGGCAAAAGGTCGTGGCGGTTTGCACCGGACATGGCTTAAAAGACCCTGAGATTGTCGCCAGGCAAATGCCAGCACCCAGGTTGATCTCCCCAGATATAAAAATTCTCAGGGAAATCATTCAAAGAGGTCAGTGATGGAACATTCCGTCACAATCCGTGTCCCAGCGACAACTGCCAACCTTGGCCCTGGTTTTGACTGCCTGGCTTTGGCACTGGACCTGTGGAACCAGGCGGTATTTACCCTGGTTGGAAAGGGCATCCATGTCGAGGTTCGTGGCGAGGGTCAAGGTGGGCTGCCTGAAGACCAGGAAAACATGGTTGCCCGGGCAGCTATCTATTACTGGGAAACGAACCATCTACCGGTACCTTCTGGTTTATTCATTCAATGTGATAACCAGATTCCCTTGGGTTCGGGATTGGGATCAAGCGCAGCGGCAACCCTGACTGGGATGCTGGCTGCTAGAAAATTGGCCGGTCACTCAGCCAATGATCTTGAATTACTTGAATTAGCCACCCGACTGGAAGGGCATTCTGACAATATTTCAGCTTGTTTAAAGGGCGGTTTAGTTGGAGTGACTGGCAGCCAGGATAAAATGATAACCAGTAAATGGGATGTGCCTGAATTAGTTATAGTCGTGGTCATTCCAGCTTTGGATTTTCCTACGACTTCCGCGCGTGCGGTGCTTCCAAGCACAATTGCATTAGAAGATGCCGTGTTCAACCTAGGAAGAGTTTTATTAGTCTCCGATGCATTGCGTAAGGGCGATCTGGAATTGTTGGGCAGGGTTATGGAAGACAGGCTGCACCAACCCTACCGGTTGAAGATGATCCCAGGCAGCCAGGAGGCTTTGAAAGCCGCAAGTTGTGCGGGTGCTGTTGCATTTGCCTTGTCAGGCGCTGGCCCCGGATTGATTGCTTTTGTTAAGCACAATCCGCTCCAGGTTGCTCAAGCCATGGAAGCAGCGTTTTCAAAGGTTGGGGTAAACTCCCGCTCGCTTGTGCTTTCTGCATCGAACATGGGCGCAGTGATAATCTGATATAATTTAATAATCCGGGGTGGTTTACCAATCGGGTATCACGAATACCTGGTTGTATTACCTTGACCTGAATGGGTCAAGGGGTCGGTTATCCCGGACAATAAATCCATGTAGATTTGGATGGTGAAAAATGGATGAATTTATTTCATTGGCTCAGATTGATCGGGTCACTGATGCAGTTCGAGCCAGGATCTCACAAAAACCACGCATAGCAATCATCCTGGGTACCGGCCTGGGTGATGTAGCCGAAGCAGTCGAACAACCTATTGTAATTCCCTATGTTGATATTCATGATTGGCCAGTT
>Ga0315282_10008521_pt1 | contig 16575 bp, 12 predicted proteins | sample YL17G07_20_MG_FD_203693 | JGI IMG/M metagenome (GOLD analysis project Ga0315282, IMG submission 203693) | Sediment microbial communities from Yellowstone Lake, YNP, Wyoming, USA - YL17G07_20 | ecosystem: Environmental > Aquatic > Freshwater > Lake > Sediment | place: USA: Wyoming | collected...
ATATATGTTCATCCTGCAGTCCCTCCTTCTTCCTTTTATAATCCTTTTCTTCTAAGGACTGCAGCGCTTTCATATAATCAATGACACGAATATCAACGAATTGTCATCTCTATCGGCAATTTTGGGTATATCTGACCGTATCTCACTTTTCAAGATAAGGATACGATCCGGAAAATTCGGGACATAACCCTTTTCTCTCGGAAAGGGATTGTGTCCCATGAATTTTCCGGTCATGTCCCCGAAAAGTGATATATGGTCAGAGGGATGTGTCAGTTGACTCAGGAAAGCGTATGGATTATGTTTGAAATCCAGCAATGATGACCTCCAAAGAACGCATGGCCCGGGCAATGAGGCTGGAACTGCCAGACCGCGTCCCCGTCATGTGCCAGATGAGCATCGGCCACATGCTTCTCCAAACTGGCTTTTCGCCGGTCGAATTCTGGTTGTCCAAGGACTGTTTCATCGCGGGTCTTCTCCGGTTGAGAGCGCAGTACGAATTCGATGGTATCTTGATCAGCCTCCACGGCCATTCGCCGGATTGGGAGAAAAACATCGTCCGGATTGTCAAGGAAGAGAATCAAGAGGTCGTTTATTGGAAGGACGGAGGCCGGACGGCGTTTCCTGTTGATGATTTGCCCAGGTCCACTCCGAAGGAGGAGGGGGCTTATCCCGCGATTGCGGATTTTGACCCGCAGTCCGTCCCGGAGCGCTTAGCCTTCATCCCCGTTTCCCAGGGCCTGGAATTTGCGATCGATCCCGACCGTCCTTATGACATTTTTCAAGGGATGATCGCCTCGGCCGGCAAGACATATTCCATCCACGGTGAAGTCACCTCGCCTTTGGATTATTTCCTGAATTTGTTCGGCTTCGGCGGCGGCTTCTTGGCCCTGGCCGAGGAACCGGAAAGGTCCAAGGACGTCCTCCAGCGTTTCACCGAAGGCGTGAAGAGGATCGCCTTGGACCAGGCGCGTTTGGGAATCGATGCCCTCAAGATTTCTTCGCCCTATGCCGGAGCGGGATTCATTTCGCCCCGGTTTTACCGGGAATTCGTCAGGCCTTATGAAAGCCAGATTGCCACGGCGGTGCGGGAACAGGGCGTCCCGGTCTATACCCACACCTGCGGAGCGATCCGCGACCGCCTGGAGATGATGGCCGAAGCCGGGGTTTCGGGCATCGAATGCCTGGACCCGCCTCCTCTCGGAAACGTCGAACTCGAAGAAGCCAAAGCCCACATCGGGCGCAAGATTTTCATCAAGGGCAATGTCGATCCCGTCCATACGCTGCTTTTTGGATCGCCTGAAAAGATCGAGGCCGATGTCCGGCGGCGGCTTCGAGCCGGGCGGCCGGGGGGCGGGTTCATCCTCAGCACGGCCTGTTCCATCGCGCCCCATACGCCTCGGGAACATATCGAAATCCTGATGCGCCTGGCGGACGAGCGGGACGACGACCGCCGTTCGGAAAATTTTTAAATATTTCTATCAAATCTATTGACTTTATAAAATTGATAGTCTATAATTTCGTCATGCCTGCTGCGCTGGCTGGGCAGGATTACCCTCCTTGTTACCCCCTTTAGCTTAATTCCCTAAAACAGCCAGCTTTTCTTTCTCTGGCTTTTTATGAAATCACCGAGAGAGCCCCTCGACTGAGCGTATATCACTTTTCAAGATAGGCAAACACGATCCGGAAAATTCGGGACATAACCCTTTTCTCTCGAAAAGGGATTGTGTCCCATGAATTTTCCGGTCATGTCCCCGAAAAGTGATATACGGTCAGGCCCCTCGACAAGTCCCTCGAAGATTGACTTCCTTTTAGCGGCTGTGTCAAGATAGCACAAAAAAAGGAGGCCGGTGTGAAAAAAATCCTCGTTTTGTGCGGCGCGGTTCTCGCCTTGACACTCGCCTCGAAAGCCGGCATCCGAGTTGGTCTTTTCGGCGGATATGCCTCCCATCTTGAATCCTATCAGGGAAACGGAATCGCTTTTGGGCTGAATTTCGGCTTGGACCTGACATCCAACTTCGCTCTGGAGTTGAGAAGCGCAAGATTTCAATCCGGGGTGAAAGGCTCGAAGACGGGCTTGAGCAAAGGGACATTGACGATGATGCCCGTCGAGATCTGCCTTCAAGGCCGGCTGCCCGTCGGCGACAAGCTCGTTCCTTATGTCGCTCTTGGAGGGGGTTATGGGCTGAACACCTTCGATCTGGATCCCGGGCTCTTGAGCGACTGGGGCAATAAGGGGATGACTATTGAAGAGTCGATCAAGAACGGACTGACGATCCTCTTCGGGCTCGGAGTCGATTTCGCCGTCATGCCCGGGCCGAAATCGAATCAAGGGCTTTTCTTAAATCTAGAAGCTCGCTATTTAATGAATAAAGTCAGTGGAGCATGGAGCCTCACGGACACGGCCACGAAGACGGTTGCCTCCGACACTCTCAAAGGCCTGAAATTGGACGCCATCATGGTGGGCTTGGGCCTTAAATACAGCTTTTAAAAGGAGAGCCCGCATGAGGAATAAAAAACTCGGGACAATATTCTTGGTCTTTTTTCTCCTCGGCCTCGGTTTCATTTTATTCGTTCCCGGAAAACTCAGCCTCCAGGAAAATCGATCCCTCCCTCCGGAAAGGATTGCTCCGGATTCGGCCGCACCCGTCAAGGATGTTATGAATCCCAAAATCGAATACGCCCTCGGGAAATTGTTGGATACTTATCGGACACAGGGCGCGGACAGAGTCAGGGACTTTGCTGCGAAAAGGAACATCAAACTTGTCGGCGACAGGGTGAGGGTTGTCGCCGAGTCCAGATATTCGAAGACAACCTTGAAAATGTTGCCTACAACCCTGAAGATATGGCCGGAAGCGGCCGTCCTGAAAAGCCAGATCCAAGCCTTGGGCGGAACCGTGGAAATGACCTACAATAACCTCGTCCAAGGCTGGGTGCCGATCTCGTCTTTGGAAATGCTTTCGCTGAATCCCCTGGTCCGCTATGTGCGACGGCCTCTCAGACCCCATACCACGGGCATCATCACTTCGGAGGGCGTTCAAGCGACGGGGGCCGACCTGTGGCAGAATTTAAATCCCTATCGCCCGAAGGGCGGCGGAGTGAACGTCTGCATTTTGGACCTCGGTTTCAATGGCTACCAGTCTTTGCTGGGCAGCGAGCTGCCGGCCAGCGTCACCGTCAAATCCTTTCGAGCAGACGGCGATATTACCGGGGGCGGCGAAGTCCACGGCACAGCCTGCGCGGAGATCGTCCATGACATGGCTCCGAACGCCAATCTCTGGCTCGTGAATTTCGACACGGATGTGGAACAGCATGAGGCCGTGGACTATATATACAACCAAGGAATCTATGTCGTCTCCTATTCTCTCGGATGGTGGAATGCCGGCGACGGGAAGGGGACGGGCCCGATCGACCGGGATGTCGAAAGGGCCGCCAACGGCGGCGCCGTCTGGGTCTCGGCCGCCGGAAACGACGCCTTGAGTCATTTTGAGGGAGCGTTCAATGATCCCGATAACGATCAGTGGTATGAATTTCCCGACGGCAGCGAATTCCTGAGCTGGTGGGTTCCGGCCAACGAGGTGACGGGAGCCTACTTGAACTGGGACGACTGGGGATCCTGGAACAACGTTTCCTATCGCGGCTCGGATCAGGATTATGATCTCTACCTCTATTATTCTTCGGGTGGAGCCTGGCATCTAGCGGAGACTTCGGCCGACCCGCAGACTGGGTTCCAGTGGCCGACGGAAGCCATCGATGGTTTCTCGATCAACCGCTCCACGTGGTGGGGGATAAGGATTCGTAAAGCGAACGCCACCCGAAACTGCAAAATGGAGGTTTTTGTCGCGGGGAATTCAGAGGCCATCAATAACAATGTCCCGGCCGGAAGCCTGGTGGCTCCCGCCGACTCCGGCTCGGCCGTGGCCGTCGGAGCCGTGGATTGGTCCGATGATTCGCGAACTCCATACCACACCTACAGCTCGCAAGGGCCGACCCACGATAACAGAATAAAGCCGGATTTTTCGGCGCCGGCCAGGGTCTCGACGAGCACCTATACAACTTTAGGCTATTGGTTCAGCGGAACATCGGCCGCGACGCCCCATATGGCCGGGGCCATCGCCCTGCTCAAGGAGAAAACCCCTTACAGCTTGGAGCAGGTCATCAAAATCCTCGAGGGACGGGCTGTGGACTTGGGAGATCCGGGCAAGGACAACATTTACGGCAGCGGGAGGGTCAGCCTGAAGAAGAAATAGGCCGGGGCAGCGAGCGCGACAAGATTTCGTTTGACTTTAAGGCTATCCTGCTCGATGATATAAATAAGATTTTTTGAAGGGAGAAAAAAATGAAAAAAAATGATTTGCCGAATTTAATCTTATTGTTAAGAATTGTTGGCAAATTTCTGGAAAACGCAGACGTAAAACAATCCCAGCAAAGACAATTAAACCAGGCGAAAAATGCATTTCAGGAAATCGTTACAATTTTTTATGGTGGAATGAGTGGAATGACCCGATCGAAATGTTCGGGCCTCGTCCCCTTATACCCACCGCAACTTTAAGACGATTGACCGTCTGTCGCGGGACGGGAGCCAGATATCGCCCTTTATCTTTCAATCGTCCATTTTTCCAAATGAAGACTTCCGGAAGCAAGGAATGGAGATCGCTGCTTTCACGATCATTTTGACGGATCGCTGCAATTTCAATTGCTCCTATTGCTATCAAAATCAGGCAAACCGATGGCTGGAGACCTCCACTCTGACCAAGTCGCTTGATTTTTTTTACCCGTTTTTGACACAAGAATGTCATGTCAAATTTTATGGGGGAGAACCGCTTCTTGCTTTTGATCAAATAAAACAGGCGGTCGCGCATTTAGAAGGATTAAAAAGAAAGCTGAAAAAAAAGGTTAGGTATTCCCTTTCGACCAACGGCAGTCTTCTAAACGATCGTGTTTTGCGATTCTTGGACGAACATAGGTTTTTCCTTTTATTGAGCTTTGACGGATTGGCTCAGGACATTTTAAGAAAAAAAGGAAGTTTTGATTTCATCGTTTCGATCATTCCCGAGATATTGAAGAAGCGGCACATATCTTTAGAGACGAATAGCGTGTTCACATCAGAAACGATCGGGTATCTCACGAAATCTATAAAATTTATTACGCAAATGGGCGTTCAAAAAATGAATATTGGCTTCTCCCGCCTGCCTCGATGGACATCTTCCTCCCTCATCAACTTAAAAAATGAAATCGCGTACGCACGGAAATATTTTCGCTCGGCTTATGAAAGAAAACAAGATATCCCCTGGACCTATATAAAAAAAGAGCAGAAAAAATCAATTTATTACTGCTGTGCAGGCCGGGACCAGATGGCCCTAGCGGCCGATGGAACGCTCTGGGGATGTTTCCTCTTTCCTCATTATTTCAACGGGAGAAAAAGAAACGAGGATTACGATAAATATTGTTTCGGAGACGTCGATTCTTTCATTAAGAATCACAAAACGCTCTATTCTCGAATACTTGCGAATTATTCATTTCTCCGGATGGACAATTTTTTCACAAATGAGACTCCCTGCGTCATGTGCGATGAAATTGAGGAGTGCTGGGTCTGTCCTGTCGCGGCCGCCTTTTCAAGCCAGACTTTGGGCAAGATATCCAGCCAGACTTGCCGCGCCTGCAAAATTATGAGGAACGAAAAGAAAATTCTCTCGAAAGAATTTGAAAATAAAAACAGAGCCGCAGTTATTAATTTATGGCCGAGGGCCTTTCTTAAGCAAAACTAGCTGTTTTCTCGCGTCTTCGATTTCTGGATGTCCGGAGTCAGCGTTTTTCCAGAGCAGGAGAAACTTTTCGTAGTGGGCGGCGGCCTCGGGGACCAGCCCTTTTCTCTGGAAGATATTTCCGAGCCAATAGAAGCTTCGAGCATAAATATCTCCCCAGACCAACCTTCCCGTTGTTAAGGAAATAACTTTCTCATAATATTCTTGAGCTTTTCCCAAATCTCCGGTTTGATAGCAGGCCGCGGCCAGGGCATCAAAATAAAATGCATGCTCGTCCAATCTTTCTCGTTGATAAGGCAGCAAAGAGACCGACTTATCAAAATACTGGATTGCCTCTCCCGGAAAACCTTCATTTAAGGCTATTTTCCCCATCAAATGATAATAATTCCTCTTTCGCTTGAGGTCAGCCGTTTTATCTATGAATTGAAGGAGTTGTTGAGCCGTCTTTTTTGCTTCTTTTATTTGCCCCATCCCCAGATGGGCGAGTCCCAGTGAATGCAAAGCTAATTTTTGTGCGCTAAAATTCTTTGTTTTCTTTGAGATTTCATAAGCCGGGTTTAAGGCTCCGACGGCTTCAGGATAGCGCTTGAGCTCAATGTAGAGATAACCCAGCAGCAAACAAAAGGCAAGCTCATCGTCTTTCATCTTTAACTTCCGGGCCAATTCAATCCCTTGGAGGATTTCTTTTTCGCTTTGACCGTATAATCCCTGCGCTAAATCGAGATGGCCAATCCAGAATCGGCCTTGCAGTTTTGAGAAGGCGTCATCTCTTTGCTGGAGTTGCGAATAATACTTTTGGGCAGATCCTAAATCCCCCCTGAGATGATAGATATTGCCTTTGAGCTTTAAAAGAAGGGGGTCATCCGGGGCAAGCATAATGGCTTTTTCGAGCTCGGCGGAAGCACGGTCAAATTCGCCTTGAATGAGAAAAATCAAAGACAATTGATTGCGGAAGAAAATCACTTCGGGAAAAATCTGCTGGCTTGTCTGAATGAGATCTATGGCTTTCTCGTACCAACCCTTGGCCGTGAACAGAAAGACAAGGTTTTCATAGGCGAGCATATATTTATCATTAATCTTCAATATGTTCTCAAACTGTTCAATGGCCAGATCCCATTCCTCCAGGTTTCGGTAGATCGACCCCAGGTATCCATAGCCCATGACATCATAGGGATAAAGCGCTATTAATTTTTTGTAGCTTTCAATGGCCTTATTCGGGGATTCATTCGAGAGATAAGAAGCAAATCCCTGGAGAAGGTAGCGGTCGCGTTCCGAGATGCGATCTAATAACGATAAAGCCTTTTCAATATATTTTTTGGTCAGATCAGTATTTCCGAGGTAAATATAATTTTCGGCCATTTTCCAATAAGCAAGTCCATAAGCGGAGTCTTCCTCGACAGCTTTTTCTAGAGCCCGAATGCTTGCTTCGAATTCGCCCCGAGCGAAGTGTCCTTCGGCTTCAACATAAAATCTCAGCGCTTCGAGAGAGCCCGTCGTAATCTTATCCAGTTCTTGGTGAGAATCGGCGGCCATATCTGCGGGAGAGGGGATGAAGATTGATTTGACTTTCGAACTTAATTCTTCGACCATGTCCCAAAGGTTTTCTAGCCCCTTCCCTTTGGCGCTCGGCGTGTCGACGATTTCTGCTGTGCCCGCTTTCCTGATTTTAACACTGATCCAAAAATTATTGCCCTCTCTGGCGAAGCTCGGCAGAACGAAATAGTTGATATTCTCGGCTGCGGAAATCTTGTCGAGAGTCTCTGAAAAGTGTTGGTTGGTATCGAGCTGTTTCATTTTTATGAGGATCTGCATAAGCCGATCTTCTGGCAGAAGACTGAGATATTTAGACTGGGCTAGATCGGTAATCATCAGGTCCGCGATTTCCCACCGTAAATGGTCCAGACTCTCATCCCCGGAGTTGTTGACCGCATACATGACGGCGACCGAGTTTCTACGGTCTGGAGAAGGGGAGGGGCCTGGCGGCTGTTTTTTCGTTTTTATCAGATAAAAGCCTATCGCCACGATGAGAAAAAGAGCCGCAGCAACCGCTATTCGCCGGAACATTCTCAGCTTTGGCCGGGCGTCTATTCGGCCCGGAGCTCCTTTTTGCACCTCCAGGTCTTGGCGAAGCTCCTCGGCGCTCTGGTATCTGTTTTCTTTTTTCTTCTCCAGACATTTCAGGATGATTTTTTCCAAGAGAGGCGGAAGTGCAGGATTCATTTTCGAAGGGGAAACGGGCATTTCCGACGTATGCTTCTGGATGTAGGCCTCGGTCGTTTCCGCTTGAAAAGGAGGTTTTCCCGTGGCCATCTCGAAGAGGATGACGCCCATGGAATAAATATCGGATCTCTCGTCCGCTTCCTCGCCGCGGGCCTGTTCGGGCGAAAAATACTGGGGAGTTCCGCAGATTTTTTTGGATGATCGATTTTCCCGTCCGGCCAGGGATTTGGCCAGGCCGAAGTCGGTGACATAGACTTTGCCGGAATTGTCGATCATGATGTTCTGGGGCTTGAGGTCTTGGTGAACGATTCCTTTCTGGTGGGCCGCCTCGAGCGCACGGCAAATCTGGAGCATGATCTGATGGCACGTGCCCAGGCTCAATGTCCCCGACGTCTGGATCAGATCTCTTAAATTTCCTCCTTTGATAAAATCCATAGAGATGTATTTGATGCCATCGATCTCTCCCAAATCATGGGTCCGGACCACGTTCTCGTGAGAAATAGATCTGGCCAAAAGGGTTTCTTTTTTAAACAGCTCTATCATCGTCCGGCTGGAGGAGTACTCAGGACGTATCATTTTCAGAGCCACGGTGATCCCCAACTCTCGGTCTTCGGCTTTGTAAACCCGGCCCATTCCCCCCCGGCCGATTTCTTCGATGATCCTGTATCGTTGGCCAAAGCTGTCTCCCGGGGAAAAATGAAGAGCTTCCTCACGACTGCTGGTTTGAGCGGCAGGATAAGTCAGGGTCGCAGGCTTATTTTCAAATGCGGCACCGCATTTATTACAAAAACTGCTGTCCCCCGGATTGGAGGCGCTGCATTTCGGACATTCGATGTTATGGACAGTCTCCCCCATAGCACCCGTAATCATAAAGAAAGGTGTCCTTGAGTGTCAATAAAAAGCTAGTCGGCGCCGCCCGATTTTATTAAAATGAATCTCTTCCATTTTGTGTAGTTAAAAATGAGGGAAAAGGTCCGGGAACGGCCGCAGCGACCGTGGAAGGTTTAGCTTTCTCGAACCGCCCTCGAGGGAACCCGGCCAAGCCGGGCGCCGCGGATGTCTGATTACACCGCATGATGAAAGAGACAGGACAGCTTCCCGGAGGATTTGTCCGTCCCAAACAAATGCGTTGTTCTATGCTCCTTGAAAGGGTGGCAGGGAGCAAAAAGCGACCGTTGGAGGGGAAACCGGCAAATGGTTTCCCCTCCAAGAGTGACCGAGTTCCGCGGCGCCGAAAAGGACGGTGAGAGAACGGCGTTAAAAACCTGGATGGGAGCCAGGCCGTTTCCGGACCTTCTCCGATCATCCTTAATCCACACCAAATGGAAGAGAACTATTAAAATAGAAGGGATGGTGTTCGACGATTATCATTTTTGCGCTATTGACAGGAATTCTACGAGAGTGATATTTTTACAATATATCCCGATCATTTTAGGAGGCTAACATATGAAGCGCGTAAGATTTTTTATCGTCGGCATCTTATTCCTGGCGATTCTTGGCTCAACCCTTCCGGCCCAATCCACGCTTGTCATCCCCTATGGCGGATTTTCCAAGGACATGCGCTCGGTCACATCGAATCGGTGGAATATGGGCTTTAATCTCGGATTGAATATTTTTTCTCAGGTCGCGAATTATTTGTATCTTGGCGGTAGAGTCGCCTATCATCATTGGTCGATCGACGGACAAGGATGGTTAACAGATGACTTCTCTTCGTATTTTACGTTCAAATCCGCGTCAGGAAGCCAGTCTGTTTTTGAAATTGTCCCATCCCTCAGGTACTTGTTCACGCACAGTGAGGCCGGGTTGAAGGTCTTCGTCCAAGCGGGCCTGGGCCTTTTCGTTGTCAGCAGGTCGGAGGTCGAGATTGTTGGAACATACAACCTCCAATATTCTTCAGGCGAGGAAGGGCATACTTATGGCAGCGCCACGATGATCGGCTTCGGGATTCAACTCGGCCTGCCCATCAGGTTGGGGAAGACTATTGAAATCATGCCGGTCTACAGCCCCTACTTTGCCGGTGGAGACCTTTACCATCACATCGCCCTTAACCTCGGGTTCCATATCGGCAAGCCATCCGGCTCAAAGTAGAAGCCGGTTCTCTCGAAACTATTTTTATAGATTGCGTAAAGAAAAAGGAAAGCACAAATCGAAATGACCTTTAAAAAATTTATCGAGGGGATTGCGGCCATCCCTCTTTCTTGACGTCGATCAGCACCGGGATATATCCTTTTCTCGTGCAGGGTGGTACTGATTCCGAGCTTGATGGAAGGAAAAGTCTCGCAGCGCGAAAAAGCAGTTTCTTATCCCAAAATGGTGGTTCGACCACCGGATGTTCATGCCGGCAGCATCATTGAAGGCGCCAAAAGAATTGGCTTCCAAATGTCCGGCTGACGTCATCTCCGAGGCTTGACAGATTCCCCGCCGGCGCCTATGATTGAAGAAAATCAATTTTGAAGGAGGGGAGGATGCCGAGAAAGAAAAATTTCCTAACCGGTATTGCCGGGCTTACGGCGCTGATCGCTTTGCTGCTGTTGAGCACGGTCGACTGCAATAAAGACAACTGCCAAGATTGTACGGTGCCGGATAATTGTCCAGTTCTCCACAAGGTGTGTTCCTGGGGGTCATTCGACGCTCAGCAGTGTTCGAGCAGCGGCGGCAAAGGCTGCTGCACCACCAATATCGCCGAAATATCCTGCACCTGGCAGATCGATTACAAGTGGTCGGGGAAATACAACGTGTCCGGCGAGAAGGCGGTCATCGATTTGTACCACGGCATGGTCCGGACCCACATCGAGATCGATGCCCGGGAAAATGGTTGGATCTCCAGGGAGACGGCGGCCGCTGAAAAAGAGCTCCGCATCCGCGAAAAGATGGAGGCCTTGCGACTCGGCCAGTTATAGCGGTATTTCTATTCCTTTTGTCCTGCGCCGGACTCTCTTTCCCGCCTCAGTGCTCCTCCATGCTCCAGGTCTGGTCCCAAAAGAGATATTGCTTTAACTGTTATGGAGTACGTGTCCGGAGAGCCTGCTTCGCGGAAGTTTCCTTGTTCTGTGCTTGTATTTGTCTTGTCCTTGCGATACGATGATTTTAGAAGGAGGGTAATGTGAAAATTAAGATTCTTATTTGGCTGTATGTTCTATTCTTCATCGTCAACTCCAGTCCCCAATTAAGCACGGAAGTGGCCCGCGACCTCGCTAAAAATGTTTTTAAACTGACCGATAAAGACACAGTCGAAGTCCTTGGGATTTCAAAGGAATCAGATGAAGTCATGCTGGTTAAATATAAAATAAATGATGTCCAGCTAAACACCAAAATAAGAAAGTATGATAGGGGCTGGCAACTGGAAGAAATACAAAACCAGAACGGGGTATGGCTTCCTGCCTCAAGGATAATTAATCTCGTTGAACAAGGTAAAAAAATTGCGCTGGCTAAGACGGAAATATCATCGCTTGCTAGATACTTAGATGAGTATATATTGGATAATGCTGTCCCTCCAAATCAATCAGGGTCATATGATGAGAATAGTCCGTTATATAAGGCCTTGTGTCCTAGTCATGCAAAATCAATACCCATTAAAGATCCTTGGGGAAATAATTATCTAATTTTTTGCGGAACAAAAGTCAATGGGCACTATGGATTAAGCGGAAGCGCAACGGCTGATTATTTGATTATTTCCTTAGGACAAGATGGGAAAGAAGATGTCTGGATTTACGATCCTAAAAATCCCGAATCGGGATCCTATCTGGATCAAGATCCGAATAATGATATTATCAATTTTAATGGAATATTCATTCGAGGCTCAAGGACTTTTGAATAGATGATCAAGCTTCACGAGGCACGTCGTTTTCTCGTCAGAATGTTATTATCCGGGGCATCGTTAACCATCGCGTTAACGGCCCTCGACTATGCCCAAGATGTTCGCCCTCCGAGAGAAATGCCGCTTCCCGAGGCGATCCTAAAACTACGGGAAAATTTCTCCGCCATTAGCTCCTCCACCATCCTCGGCGCGGAGATTAAGGAGGAGTCGGAACAGGCCTCCGATCGGGTCGAAAATGAATTTCAGAAAATCTGGGATCCTTTGAAGCTGCTTTATGACAAGTCATTGGATTTTAGGGACAGAACCGACATTCACAATGCCAAGCCTCATGTCTTCGCGCTTCCCGACCAACAAGCTCAGGCGGACGCCTATCAGCGCGAGAAAGAACAGCTGGACAAGGAACAAGCTGAAATCAAGAGAGAGTTTGCGGAAGGCCGGCTGGACGAGAAGCTCGCGAATTTTCTCGCGAGCCCGCTGGTCAAAGAAACGACCCGTGCGACGGAACAACTTCTTCACCCCCCCGTGTATTTCAATTACGGACTGGCCTGGTTCCAACTCAAGGGGATCGCCGACGGAACCTTGGACTGGGATGGCCGGAGGAACGTCGTCTCGGGAGACGGCACGATTTCCATCGACTCGATGCCTCTGGAAATAAAAAACTCGCCGGGTTCGTCGGAAGCCCGGAAGGGGTTTGTGTGCATTGAGGACGGGGACTTTGCGGCCGCTAAAGCCTGGTTCGAACAAGCGTTGTTGAAAGACCCTGACAACTGGTCCCTGAAAATCATGGCCGAGTTCTGCCGGATCAAGATATCTCGTCGTTGATAAGCGGCGGGGTCACGTTGCAGAACAGGGCCGAGCACGCGCAGGCTCAGCGACCATTGCGTTTGGGGAAGCTGTTAAATATGACGCTGTATTTTACGGCGATTACTTCAGCCCTGCCAGCCTCTTCCTGGCATCTTCAACCTCGGGCAGGCCGGGGTCGGCGTCCTTCCAGAGGTCGAGGAATTTGCGGTAGTTCTCGACGGCTTCGGCCTTTTTCCCTTCCTTTTCCGCGATTTTTCCGAGCCAATAGAAACTAGCGGCATAGATGTCGCCGTATTGAAGCCTGACTAGGGCGAGCGATTGGATCCTCCGGTACTCCTCCTTCGCCCGGCCCAAATCCCCGGATTTGAAGTACACCGCCGCCAGGCCGTTGAAGAAAATGGGCTTCCATGGAGCGTCCGAATCCCACGATTCGGCCGGCAGCAGCGCGATGGCCTTATTCAAGTAATCAACCGCATCGGCATATCGGCCGGCTTCGTACTCGATCATCCCCGTGAGAAAATAATGATGGCGCACGAGCCTTTGGTTCAGAGCTCCTTCGACGCACTTCTTGAGCTCCTCGGCGGTCCGCCGCGCCGCGGGGAAATTGTCCAAGGCCAATTCGACCAGCCCTCTCATCTGGAGCGTCCAGGCCTGGCTGCTGAGGCTCCCCTTCTTAAGAGCATCTTGAAGGGCCTTCTGCGATTCGGCCAAGGCCCCCTCGAAATTTCCTGCCCGATAGTTCAAGTAGATCAGCGAGAGATGATCCTCAGCGTTCCGGGCCAGCTCCATGGCCTGATTGATTTTCCCCTCTGACAACCTCAAAAAAAGAAAACGCGTTTTAATTAAGAGATTTGAAGGATCGTATTTGGCGAATATCGCGGCCGCCTCGTCATACTTCCCCTGAATGGCTTTCAGATCGCCCATCCTTAAATCGACTTCTAGACCGGGACTCATTGCCGCCCATTTCTCCAACGAAGCTTGGGCTTCAACGATTTTTCCCTGGGAGACGTAAGTATCGAAGAGGGCCATTTCGATCACGAGATTATCCGGGTGCATGCTCAGACCTCGCTCCGCGGCTTGCCGGCCTTTTTCATAAGCTCCCGATGCGGCGTAAGCCCCCTCGAGATAGCGATAAGAGAAGGGATTCACGTTCCCTTTCTGAATGCTCATGTCCAAGAATCTAATGGCCTGATCGAAATCTTCAACATACATGTACCAAAAGCCGGTCTTCATCATGGCACTGGTATCTTCGGGATAAAGATCCAGCCATTTCTGACAGATTTCGAGCGCCTTATCATAGGTTTTCTCCGATTGACCATAATAATCGCTCTGGATCCAGAAGCGTTCTTTGGGGGACGCTTTCCCGCTGAATTGCCAAGCCTTCTGGAGATACCGGGCGGCCTCTTCCCTGCGACCCTGGGTCCAGAGGGCATGTGAGAGCGACCGGAAGGCCATCGCGAATTCCGGGTCCTTCTCGACGGCCATGAGCATCAGGGGAATGCTCTTTTCGAATTTCCCGGCCACGTAGAGCCTCCTCCCCTCGTAGTAGAGCTTGAGGGCCTCGATAGAGCTCGTGGTGATATCGACCGCTGGTGTGTCGAAGTCTCCCGAAATCTGCGACCGGGTCAGACCCAAAGCCTGCTTGATTTTGGTCGTCATCCTGTCGACGACGGCGGGGATTTCCGCCTCTCCGGAGCATTCGAACCCCTCCGACCATGGCCGGCTGTCCTTCCCGAAAGACTCTTTCATCGTCAAGGTGATGATGATTTTGTCCCCGGGCTTCAGAATGCTCCCCGTGATCATGTGGGTGGCTTGGCTCTGCCGGGCGATCCTGGTCAAATCCGCGCTGGAATATTTTTGCGCGTCCTTCAGGTCCAAAGTCTGGAGAATTCCATATACTTCGTCATAACTCAGCACCGAGATGAGCTTCGATTGGCCGAGGTCCGTCATGAGCAGCTGGGGTATTCCCGTTATCCAGTCGTCCAGGCTCCGGTCCTGGGAGATATTTTCAAAATAAAGAACGGCCAAGTTGGGTTTTCCGGAGGCGGGAAGCGGCATTTTCCCGGGGGTCCATGGCTTCCAGAGGAAGAGAACTGCGGCCATAACCACAATGACTGCAAGAGCGGAAATCGCAATTTTCTTCGGGCCGAAGGTTATCGTGATCTCGCGTGAAGTGAGCGTCTTTTTCGCGGGGACGATGCGCTCCGTCGTCGGAATGCCCTTTTCGATTTTCTCGAGCTCCGTCCCGACCTCGGTCGCCGTCTGATACCTCGCGCTTTTATCCTTCTCCAGGCAGCGGAGGATGAGCCGGCTCAGGTCAGGGGGGAGCTGGAGGTTGAGCTCGCCCGGGTTTTTAGGCGTCTCGCTCTTGTGCTTCATGGCTATGCCGAGCGCGGTCTCCCCGGTGAATGGGACACGGCTCGTCGCCATCTCGTAGAGGATGACCCCCAGGGAATAGATGTCGGAGCGGAGGTCGACGTCCTTGGCCTCAGCCTGTTCGGGGCTCATATATTCCGGCGTCCCGATCATTACCCCTGCGCCCGTGATTCCCTTGTCCTGGAGCGAGCGGGCGATCCCGAAATCCATAACCCGGGTATTGCCTTCTTTATCGATCATGATGTTTCCGGGCTTCAGGTCCCGGTGCACAACTCCCAGCCTGTGGGCCTCGGCCAATCCCTCGCAGATTTGTTTGGTGATCGAAATGGCCGTTCGCAAAGCGATCTGCTTGGATCTCCGCATAAAACTCTTCAAATCTTCTCCGGCCACATACTCCATCGTGATGAAGTACGTCCCCTTTTCTTCGCCGAGGTCGAACATCCGGCAGACATTCCGGTGCGAAATCATCCGGGCCGTCTTCAGCTCATGCCGGAACCGCTCGATTGTCTTTTTATTCGCCGCGATCTCAGGCTTTATGAGCTTTAGGGCAACCTCTTGGCCAACCTTTTTATCTTCGACCCGATAGACCTCGCCCATCCCTCCAAGGCCAAGCACTTCGATGATTTCATAACGGCCGGCAAACAGAGTCCCCCGACTTAGAGTTTCTCGTGGCGTTTCGAGGGTTTTGGTGTGAGAGAAATCGATATCGCCGGACGCAGGGAGAGAAGTAGCACACTCTTTGCAGTATTTAGAGTCAGAAGGATTATTAGTCTGACATTTGGGGCATTTCATGGCCCTTGTTCCCTTGCTGGGCAAAAGAATATCACCAAGAGAGGAGCGAGTCAAATGCGAAAATCGATGCACTGTAGGGCGAGCCCAGCATTCTCCCTGAGCTCCGGCTAGATATCAATCAGAGTTTTTATATGAAAAATTTCCCGAAAATTCACAGCAAAATCTCCGGCTATGGTTATCTGAACAGCCCGACAAAATTCCCATAGGGGGGTGCCCCCCCAGCCATGGCTTCTGTCTGCCTGCCTTCCTGCCCGGGTAAGCTAAAAAGCGCCGCACTTTCAGGGTTTTTCGGCTCAAATTGGGGCGTTCGCTCCCTTGCGCAATAGTAGGACGCCGGTGATCAGCCGGCGCAATAGTAGAGCGAGGCAAACGCCATGTTCGCGGACAAGGGCCTCATTGAAGACTATGACCTTTGTTTTCTTTCGATGAACCGATAAGCGCGTCAAGATCAAGCTCGGAAACCCGGTTTCCGGAGCGGTCACGGATTTTACACGGATTTTACACAAACAATGAGTAAAATTGTCTAAAATTGATCAATTGTGCCTAAAGCCAGAAAAGCGAAAAATCCTTCATTTCTCGGGGAATAAGATGGGGTGGGCTAATATACGAATTTGTAACTTTCATTAAACAATTCAGCCTAGCTGAACAAACTAATTTTTTAAGAAGCTTATTTGTCGTAGCATGAGGTTAACGTTAAATTCTTTAAAAATCCTTGCAAAGATTTTCATTCATATTATTTCGTTATGACTTTTTTTATTTTCAAGATTGATACCTCAATCTCAACGTTTTTGGTCCAGTTATGAA
>Ga0315282_10008522_pt1 | contig 16572 bp, 11 predicted proteins | sample YL17G07_20_MG_FD_203693 | JGI IMG/M metagenome (GOLD analysis project Ga0315282, IMG submission 203693) | Sediment microbial communities from Yellowstone Lake, YNP, Wyoming, USA - YL17G07_20 | ecosystem: Environmental > Aquatic > Freshwater > Lake > Sediment | place: USA: Wyoming | collected...
CTCCTCGCCCGCCAAGCTTTACTTTTGGTCGTAAAAACGATCTGGAAACGATCTTACCGCTTATCCCAGAGGGGGATGGGCCAGAATAACTTTGCTCCAGCCGGTTGCACTTCTTTGGGGGAAAAGGGAATCTTTACCCCTTTTTGGTTTTGGGTAATCATTCCATGGGAGAACGTATTTTGGCCGGCCTCATCAAATTTGATCCGGTTAATACCCCGTACGAATGCTGGACAGTAGCTCCCGCCGTTGGCCTTTCGCGCGATTCGGCTGGAAGTCGCTTCGGTAAGGTCGGTAGCCGCAATGGCAACGCGAATCTTGTCCCGGTCGGCAGAGGCCGCGCGTTCCAGGACATCTTTTACCAGGTACATAGAACCATAGCCGCAGGCGACATAGGAGTTGAGGTCAAAGCCCATCTTGGCTTTGACTTTTTCGTTCAGAGCCTTATACCAGGGCCTGTTGGGTGCCGTTACATCCCAGTCATCCTGGACGAACATGTATTCCACGGACTTTACTGGAACCGCCCGGTAGAAGGAAGGATCTTCAGAACCTGCGCCCACGGACCAGAGTCCATAGGGCATATAAAGCTTCTGTTCCATAATCTGTTTGCTGAGAAGAATGTGTTCAGGGGTGTAGCAGGCGACAACAAGCATGTCGGGTTTGGCGGCCTTTAGCTTAATGATCTGGGCGGTGAAGTCAGAGATTCCGGGTGCGTAGGATTCCTCCTGAATCATTTTATATCCCTTTTCCGGGTAAAATTTCTTTACGAAACTCGCCGTGGAGCGACCCCAGTCTGTTCCTTCATACAGCAAGGCAAAGCTCTTGGGGCCTTTTCCTGTTTCTTTGGTGAAAAGTTCTATCGCCTTTAGCATCTCCATAACATCATAACTGGCTTTATTGCAATCCCGGAAAACATATTTGAAGCCCCTCTCGGTAATTTCATCCTTTACCGCCATGTTAACGATCCAGGGGGTTTTGTATCTTTCGGCAACTTCGGTTGCTGGAAAGGTGACGCCGCTCTGGAAGGCGCCTAGGATCAGGGAAACCTTCTCCCGGGTGATGACCCGTTCGGTTTCGGCGGACCCGCCATCGGGGGTTGATTTGCTGTCGCCAAAAAGGAGGTTGATTTTCGCCCCGCCTAAGGATTTGATTCCCCCCTCGGCGTTAATCTCGGAGACGGCGATCTCGGCACCGCCCTTCAACTGGGTGCCTTGGGGAGCCGCACCTCCGGACAAGGGTAAAACCTCGGCGATCTTTACATCTTCAGCAGCCTTGAGGATTCCGGGAACCAGGAAAACCAAACCAAAAACCACCAGAGAAGCCCACCCGACGAATAATGACTTTTTCATAATGCCTTCCTCCTTTGCTGGTTAATTCCTTTCCGCAAAATTCCTTCCCAACCCCAAAATGATCTTATTCCCGTGTAGACAAATCCCCCCTTTCTCCATCCTTTGCAGGGTGAATTTTTTGTTTCCTTAACTCGGATTTCGGAAAAAATTAGGCGTGGTGGAAGAAAACAACTTCCCCATATTTGATAAGAACTCGCTTTTAAGTATTGTGAGTATACTGGGAAGGCAATTGTGTGTCAAGGGACTTTGAGCACAAGATCTTGGGTTTGTTTGGGGGGCTTTTCAGCGGGGATTCGGGGGATTTTCAGGTTAGAGGTGGGGAGGGGGTGTTTGCAACGATTTGACGAGGACCGTCAGGCATTTTTGAGACTCATCGGGGCACACCGGTTCCTCCCGTCCGGTATTCCGGATTTTTACGACTGAAGGTAAGCATCCCAGGGATGGTGGGGGTGGTGTTTCAGGAGGGCCTTGATGACCTCCCGGTCCCTTGACCCTATCTCCCAAACCGGATAGACATCCCCTGAAATTTGCCTCTCCAAACGTCATTCAGCCCGGACGGTGAATGGTGAATTATGTACGGGAGATAATGGGGACCGCATTGCCGGAAAGAGATGGGGTTTATTTATAGGTAGAAAGAGTCGCCTTCCTGGATCGCCCTTGGCGCTGGTCGCCGGGGTCCAGGCTTCCGAGATGAAACTGACCGGATACGGGAATGAAGCCGATATCGTCCCCGCCATCCGGAAGCGCCCGAAGTTGAGCCACTTGCTACGCAAGTAAACAGGAACCACGTATTCATAGAGGCACTCAGAATAGGAAGGGGAAACGAGCCCTTACCTGATAACCTATGTGAATTCAAAATCGAATTCACAGCAAACGGCCTCAAATCCTCTTCAGAATTCCGGGGACACCATACTAGTTTTTGATTGACAAGAGCTATTCATAAGCGTAGCGATTTGGATATGGCCAGAATGGCAAGAGTGGTGATACCGGGATACCCCCATCATATAATTCAACGAGGAAACCGCCGACAAGAGACCTTTTTCTGCAAGGAGGATTATCAGGTCTACGTACAACTTATGATTGAGTGGTGTACCCAGAGTGTTGTTGCAATTTGGGCCTACTGCCTCATGCCCAACCATGTTCAGCTTATTGCCGTTCCTGATTCTGAAGAAGGCCTTGGACGGGCAATCGGGGAAGCCCATCGACGTTATACCCGGCATATAAATTTCCGAGAGAACTGGAGAGGCCATTTGTGGCAGGGGCGCTTTACCTCTTATATGATGGATGAGCATTATTTGTTGGCGGCTGGGCGATATATTGAACTGCGTCCAGTCCGAGCAAAGCTGACGACAGGCCCAGGAGAATATCCCTGGAGTAGTGCGGCGGCCCATATCGAGGGATGTGACGATGTGCTTGTGGTTGTGACCCCATTGCTGAAAATTGTAGATGACTGGACGGGATTTCTTGCGGGTGGGGTACCGGATGAGGAGTATAAAACCTTGCGTAAGCATGAACGAACGGGGCGGCCATTGGGAAATACAAAGTTCATTGGACGATTGGAAGAGAAGCTGGGCAAGGCGTTGATTCCCCAAAAAGGTGGTAGGCCGAAGAAGAAAAACTAGTATTGTGTCCCCAGATATCACAGATATCAAAATGATGACACATTGTAGGGGCACCCCTCTTCGGTTGCTCATCTTGCGGGCGGCCACAGGGAGCCGCCCCTACACAGGGAAATCAGGCCTTGTTTCAAGCGCCGTGGCGGAGCTGGTATGATTTTTGGAAACCGTTGGAATGGTTGATCAGGGTTACCTTCACGATCCCCTGGCTATCGCAGGTATAGATTTCTTCCGCCTCAAGGTGCATCGAGGGTTCGAAGCGCTGAATGGAAACCTTCTCCCATCCATTGTCCCTTGTGAGGTCCGGATCGAAAGGAAAACGAATCTCGTCCCATGTCGTGAGGTCCCCCGTGGGCTGGCCCTGCTCATTGAGGTGGCTGCACTCCAGGTAACGGAAGTGGCCGATGTTGTGGACCGGATGGTAACGACGCGATTGGAGCAGGGGTGGCTCTCCTTTCGTGGGAAGAAGGGTGTCCTTGGGGAAGATGGGATCAAAGGAGATCTGCCGGCCTTCTTCCGACTGTTTGGACCAGGCTTCCCACCCAAAGACCCGCTTCGATCCCTTCCCGGCAATCAGAGAAGGATACCACTCCTGCCCGTCTCCCCACTCGGCCTCAAAAGTGACCAGAGGGTAATTGCCCCCTTCCACCCAGGCCACCACGGTGCGGGTCGTGCCGAAGTCGATTCCCAATCGAACTCTTGTTGGTTGTCTACTCTTTTTCATCTCCCCTGATGGAATATTTTACCAGGATTGCCTGGAAAGGCAACGTTTCCTTGATTCCTTGATGCCCGAGAAATTTTGTATCAATACCCCTTTGCATAACGAGCCCCTTTTGCTACAATTCATATAGGCCCCATCGCAAACAAACCGCAAGAATCACCGAGACAAAGAGGAGGAAAAATGAGAATTCCAAGGCCAATTGGAATCTTGGCTGTCGCTGCGGCGATCACCATTTTCATCACCATCCCTGCCTGGGCTAACAAATCGGAGACCAAGATCGAGGCGCCGGAGAGTGCCGACAAAGGTTCGGAAATCACCATCAAGGTGACCGTGATCCACAGCGCAAATAGTTTTTTTCATTATACGGAATGGCTCTGGGTTCAGATTAACGGCAAAGAAATTGCCAAGTGGGTGTACAGCAGCGGTAACCGGCCGGAAGACGCTACCTTTACCAAGGAGATAAAATTCAAGGTTGACGGCGATTTGGAAATCAAAGGCAAAGCCAGCTGCAATATACACGGAAGCGCGAATGAAGCCGTGGTGAAAGTGAAGGCAAAATGAACAATCAGGGCGCAGGGCGCGGGGCCCAGGGCGCAAAGGCCAGAGCCTTGGTTCCTCAATCTTCGTTCTTGTTTTGTGTCTTGGGCCCTGCGCCTTGAGCCCTGGGCTATTCTTGAGGGGGTGCTATGAAAATCGGCGGGGTTTCGATCGTTCTGATTCTTGGGATCATAAATTTTCTTTTGCTTCTCTTCCAGCTCAGTTCCGGTCTGCGCTGGATCAAAGTGAAAATGACCGTTCACCGGAAAACCGGCATCACTCTATTCATTGTTGCCCTTTGCCACGGGATTCTGGCCTACCTGACTCAGTAGAATCGGTGTTCCTACTTCGCGCGGCGGATCAAGAGCCCGGTGGTCGACACTCAAACCTCGAGTTCGGCGGGTTTGTCGGCGGCGGCGATTGAAAGAAACAGCATATCCGGTTAAAAGCCGCCGCATAAGCGTAGCCACAGGGATTTGGCCGGTCTTCAGCAGCAAATGGATGATTGGGGATCAACGCCCAAGCCAAGCAAGGGGTCTTGGTTTGTTCTACGATTTCTCCGAGCCGTTCAAGCAAGTTATTCCGGTCAGAGTCTTCCTGAAAAAATTCCCCTTTCTCAATTCCCCGGTCGATAATGTGGGGCAAAGCCCCCGCCCCGTCAATTCGTGATCATCTTGGCGTGCAAAATTAATATCACAGATCCTTCTCTAAAGAAACTGCAATTGTGAAGGGCGTCGCTTATTTCCACACTCTTTAAGACTTTAAGGATGTCCCCTAAAGCCACGACCCAGAAAGAAGAGACCTTCTGGAAGTCATCGAAGACCGCAACGGCTCCAGCTCCACACTCATGACCAGCCAGCTCCCTATCGAACACTGGCATGGACACATCGGCGATCCCGCCATCGCCGATGCCATCCTCGACCGCTTGATTCACAACGCTCACCGGATTAACTTGAAAGGAGGTTCCATGAGAAAAAAATTAAAGCTTGACTCGGCCTAATCCTTCGGTACAAAATCTCTTAACTCCAGCATCGCTCCACTCCGGCGGGATGGCCGGAATCCTCGGGAACAGCCGGCCGCAATGGTTCGGCATAGGTGGCCGGAATGTTCCGGAATGGGTGGCCGATGTCACCGGAATAGGCATTCCTCTTGACTACCCGGGAGGTTAAGAGTATTTTCGATCCATAATTTCTTGCTCCTGTAACCAAGTAAACCCACCAAAAGACTTCTAACCTTTGAGTAGTAAATGAAACTTGGGGTTACCGATTCCGGACGGCAAGTGGCACCACGAGCAATCGTAGGAGACGAAATTCTACATCAGCTTACCGGCTTCCTGCAATTTTTAGGTTCCCAAGAGAGGCTATTTGTGATACCTCATTTAAGTCCTTCCTCATAGGATCGCGACATCAAACAAGGCTGTCTAAAAATATTCTAATCATCCATAAAGGAGGCAGTACCATGGGAATATCGACGTTCGAACAGTATCTCGAGAGTTTGAGAGACGGCCGGGAGGTCTACTATCGGGGAATAAAAATCGCTGATATTACGCAGCATCCCATTTTAAAAATTGGGATCAAGCTGATGGAACATTTTTTTGGAGAAAAATATCTTTACCGGGATGAAGAACTTGGTGTTAAAACATCGGTCTTCTATAAAGTCCCCCGCAACGGCCCAGACCTGCTGGAGCGATCCCGATTGACCTATGAGATAACCAAGGAAGCCGTTATGATTTTGCCGCACATCGGAACGGATGCCTTAATTGCTTTGACGATCGTCACGAGCAAGCTAAAAGACAAGAAATTCAACAAAAGAGTCATGGAATACACCAACGAGGCTAAGAAGAATAACTGGTTCCTCAGTCTGGCCACCATTGATGCAAGAGGCGACAGATCCTTGAGACCGACAGAGCAGGTGGATCGAGATCTATATGTACACGTTGTCGAGGAGAAAACCGAAGGCATAGTGGTGCGGGGAGCCAAAATGCATACGGGGTACACTTCCATTGATCAGGGAGTCATCGTCATCCCCGGCAGAGCGCTTCGAAAAGGCGAAGAGGATTATGCCGTGGCGTTCGCGGTACCGGCAAATACCAAGGGTCTGAAACTCATCCAGCGGCCGAGCATAGCGACCGAAGCCGCTTTGCATGCTTGGGAGGGGGTAAGGATCGGGCGGGAAAATCAAGTGGAGACGATGACCATTCTCGACAACGTATTTGTGCCTTGGGAACGCGTGTTTCTTTACAAGGATGTTGTCGCCGGGAGCCAGCTTGCCCTTATGTTTGCCCTTCAGCACCGACTCTCCGCCCTATCCTACCGGTACGCCCTTGCGGAGTACCTGATCGGCCTGGGAAAGCTCGTGGCCGAGGCCAACGGCGTTCAGAAGGCCAGCCACATCATAGGGGATCTAAAGGACCTGATCACGTATGCGGAAATCCAGAAGATCTGCGCCAAAATGGCTTGTTATGAATGCCAGATCGACGATACTTCAGGTATCGCCATCCCCAACATTATTTATACCAACATAGGAAAAATGTACTCGAATGAACATTACCTGCCGACCATAAGGTCTTTGATTGATATGGCCGGTGGGGTAGCTCTGACGGCACCAAGCGGGGACGATTATGCCAATAAGGAACTAAGCCCATTCATCGATAAATATTTAAGAGGAACGATCCCGGGACAGGACAGATTCAAACTCATGCTCCTTTTGCGGGAATGGATTGCTCTTTGGGGAGAGAGCGCGGTCTACTACATTCACGCCGAAGGTTCGATGCGGGCCAGCATCATAGAGCTTGTAAGGTCGTACGATTATACGGATGCCGAAGCAATCGTCAAGAAACTGCTGTCACAAATGCAATAATTACAATGCCGCCGGTGAAAAGGGGGAAAAGGCGGTATTTTATCCCAAGCATGGCCAAAGCACTCCTCCCTTTGAAAAAGGGAGGACGGGAGGGATTTCTGCAAAGGCTTTTTTCAAAAGGCTAAACTGAAAGATACAAAGAGGAGGTTTTATGAAGTTTTTAAAAATTGCCATGGGGTTGGCTTTGTGCGGTTTGCTCATTGGGTCAGCCCTGGCGGAGATCAAAGACAGAAAATTCACCCCGGAGGAGATAAAAAAAATGTCTGAAACAAGCGCCGTGGTTGAAACCAAGTTTGGGAATATCGAGCTCAGATTTTTCCCGGACGTCGCACCGAACCACGTGGCCAATTTCATCGACCTGGCCAAGAAGAGGTTTTACGATGGAACCATTTTCCACCGGGTCATCCCCGGATTTGTGATTCAGGGGGGGGATCCGAATACGAAAGGTCCGGATCGCTCCAAGCATGGCATGGGAGGGCCCGGATATACGCTGAAGGCCGAGTTCAATGAAAAGCTGCATAAAAGAGGGACCCTGTCCATGGCCAGGGCCGGGCAGCCGGACAGCGCCGGTTCCCAGTTTTTCATCTGTCATGGAGCCGTTCCTTCCCTGGACAGGAAGTACACGGTTTTTGGCGAGGTAACTTCAGGGATAGAAGTCGTGGATAAAATTGTCAACCTGCCGAGGGATCAAAGGGATAACCCCATGGAGCGCGTAGAGGTAAAGATAAAGATCACCGAAAAATGACCTTGCAATAATCCTTCCCTTCCCCTCTAAGACTGGGTCGCAATTCAAGAATTGGGAGGTCTGGGCGGGACCGCTGGAGCTAATGATAAGCAATCATCATGATTTGATAGGCCACAATCAATAACAATTCGCCTTTGCACCAACGTTCCATTTTTACACATGAGTGGCGCTATCTAATTTTCCTTATAGGAATTGGCTGGGGGATAAGGATTCGAACCTTAATTCACGGAGTCAGAGTCCGTTGTCCTACCGTTGAACGATCCCCCATCACGTTTTTTAGAAAAATACACTAAAATTTAATGAGAGTCAACAAGAAAACGACAGCCAAAAAAGACATATCAAAAGACCTTTGCTTATTTTCTTCTTGGTGCTAAGTTAGGTAGAAATCACCAATAAAACCAAACCCTTAAGCTTTCTCCTCCATGTGGAAGAGGTCTTGTGGGATGATCTTAAAACCCCGTTCTCAAAAGAGGGCGTGTCTTATGAACCGAGAGATTTTGGTGAATTGCAGAGAAACAATGCAAGGAGCCCCCGAAAGCGGCTCTTTGCGAGGGGAATGTGGGACGAATGAGGGGTCAAGAATCTTGCATAAGAGTCAAGTCTCCTCTTGATTCTTAGTTGAGCATTTGGGAAGTAATGGTTGATAGGGAAAAATACGGGTAGCAGTAATATTAGCAGTGTTACAACCGATATTTCCAGGCACCAGAGGTTGAGTGGGGGTTTTATTTGAGAAACTTACTTTGTATCTGGCCAAGAGCCAGGACTATTTTCCCTTGCGTAGGAGAAGTTTTTGCTCTTGATCGGGGCCTTTTAATGAATGACCTCAAGAGGTGCCGGCATTACTCCCCTTTAAGTCACAGACCGACAAGTGGATGACTTTGGGAAAAGAAAGAAATAGATATCGCCCTGCCGATTCCAGCAGTTTTATTGAAGAGAATGGAAACCATTCCTTCTCTTGGGGAAGCCGCGAGGTCGCTCTATTCCCAGTTTCTTCATTCGAAATGATAAGGTTGAAGGATTAATTCCAAGAATATCGGCTGCCCCCCCTTGCCCGGTTACCTTCCAGCCGGTTTTTTGGAGTATGGATACGATATGATGGCGTTCCATCTCGCTCATTGTAAGATTGTTGGCGGAAAGATCGAGCTTTTTATAGTTGATTTCCAATTCTGGCACTCGAAAATTGGGAGGGAGGCTCAAAATTGTACCCCTCTCGATGATATTTTCCAGCTCGCGAACATTACCGGGCCAGTCGTAGCGAAGTAGCTTATCCATTTCTTCTGCGGGGATCCTTTCAAAAATCTTTCCCATCTTGGCCGCATAGATCTTGAGAAAGTGCCGAGCAAGTAATGGAATATCGTTCTTTCTCTCCCGTAGGGGAGGGACAAAAATGGGGAATACATTCAGCCGGTAGTATAAGTCCGGTCGGAATTTATTCGCCTTCACTTCCTGTTCTAAGTTACGATTGGTGGCTGCCAGGAGCCGGAAGTCGGAGTGGATGGTTTCATTCCCTCCGACTCGCTCGAATTCCTTATCTTGAAGAATTCGCAGTAGCCGCACCTGAACGTCCAAGGGAAGGTCCCCGATCTCATCCAGGAAAATCGTTCCGCCATTGGCCAGTTCAAACCGGCCGATTCGTCTTTGCGTGGCACCCGTGAAGGCCCCCCTTTCGTGCCCGAATAATTCACTGGGGATAAGCGGTTCCGGAAGAGCGCTGCAAAGAACCCGAATAAAAGGTTTATCACTCCGGGGACTATTTCTGTGGATGGCTCTTGCCACCAATTCCTTTCCTACGCCGGTCTCGCCCAAAATAAGTACATTCGTATCCGTATTGGCCACTTGATACACTTGGTCAAGCACACGTCGGCAAGAAGGGCTGTCGCCTATGATGTCTTCCGTTAGAAGATTCCGAAAATGCTGTTCTTCGTAATATCTCTTTTCCTCCCGCAATTGTTGGTTCACCTGCTGAATTTCTTCATAGGCCTTGGCATTGTCCAGCGCAAACGCAGCTAAGGCGGCAAAATAGCCCAGGAGTTCAAGATCGGATCCGCTAAACGCGCTGCTAAGGAGGCGGTTGTCGTGGTAAAGAACCCCTTCTACTTTGCCCCTTAAAATCATGGGGACGCATACGCGAGAGCGAATAATGTCCTGGAAAGCACGGTCACCATTCGCTGATAAATTCGACTCTTGGATACGGCCTCGACCTCTGCTAAATACCTCTTCGATCATCTTCAGGGAAGATTCAAAGCTGGGCTGCTTAATTTGGATGGACGTGAGGTTCTTCGAAGCTCTTAATTGAAGTCGGGGTGGATTTACATTTTTATCAAAAAGGAATATGGCTCCCCGCTCGGCTCCCGTGATCCGATTCACGGCCGAGATGATATGCTGGATCAATGCCTTGTTATCACGGATGGCCACCAATTCTTGACCGATCTTAAGGATTTCTTTAAAAAGGTCTTCATCGCGGGGTGGTTCCTTAAGATAAGATCTGAAGTCGTCCGGGATCATATTCTCGTTAAATGACGTTAGAATCTTAGAGGCATTTCGGGCCATTTCTTTGGCTTTCTCTTCCTCCCCAACACACAGGAGCTCGCGCGCCAGCTCGAATTTGGTCCGGGCAATTTCGATCTGATGGCCGGATTCCTTCAGCCATTTCAGGGAGGTATTTAGAGATTGGATAATTCTCTTGTTGGGCAAGCCCCTTTCCTTTTGCAAGAGGGCCCAGTACCTGTAGGCCACGCCTTTCATGAAAATATTTTTGCTCTCCAGGAGCCTTGAGACTTCTTTTTCCAGGGAGATATCCGGTACCGGGGGGAATTTCCCTTTTTCCATTGCCCAGCATATTTCCATCAAATAGGGGTAGGGCTGGAAGGTCATTTCCATGGCTGTGCTATGCCGGAGAAATTTCTTAAGATAATTGCTCGACCGGTTGAAATCTTCTTTGATGTAATAGGCGAAAGCCAAATCCAATTTGGCCATAATTTGAACCCAGTCGTTATGTTCCTCGGTCGCCTCCTCCTCGGAGCGCTCTAAATATTGAAAGGCCTCGTCCATATGGCGAATGTCCAGCATTATGACTCCTAAGCAATGCCCGGCATAGGCAGCCATGAATTTGTTTCCCTGCTCTATGCAATGGGTCCTGATTGCATCCAGCATCCCCAGGCCTTGGGTAACCTGCCCCATTTGAGCATAGCAGCGTCCCATCGTTAATGTCGCCAGGAGGGGAAATCCGCCTTGGGGGAATTTTTCAACATCGGGTACAGATTTTTCGTAGACTTCAACGGCCTCCTTAAAACGGCCCTGCCAGTTGAGAAAGAAGGTGCTAAAAGTCGTGGCAGAGCGTATTAATTTGGGGTCGTTAATTCTTTTTACAAAAGACCAGCCATCTTCAAAATGCCTGAGAGCAATCTCATATTGGGAGCGAAACCATTCGTTCTTGGCCAGGTTCATTTCCAGGAGAGCTAAGGAAGTTTGATTGTTCGCTACCTTAGCCCTTAGGGTGGCCTCATGGAGGAACGAGAGAACTTTTGTCGTGTCTTGTCTGGCTGGAGCAACCTTAGAACATTTGAGCGCCGCATCGATATAAAGCTGGTCGGTTTCCTCTCCGTAGCGCCCAGAAAGGTCGTCGAGTACTTTGCTAAAGCAGAGCAGGGCCTCCTCGATGTGAAATGCTTTGAGATGAAAATTCCCCGCCTTCATCAGCCACCGGCATGTTTCCAAGTCATTGGTGATGTTGAGGAGATGATGAGCGATAATTTGCACTTTTTCTTCATTTTCGGGGAGGTCCCTTAAAAGAATGTTCGCGATCTTCCTATGCAACTCCAATTCTTCCGAAGACAAATTTTCTCGCCACCTATCTTGGTCCTTCAAGGATGAAAAACTAAAGACCCCCGGTTTTAATCTCGTGAGGCACCCTTCTTCCATCCCCTTTTCCATAAAAAGCAAAATTTGAGTCGGTTTTTTTCCTGTCAATTCCACAAGCCAATCAATGGAAAAATTCCCTTTGAACAAAGAAGCCAGTGACATCAAATACTTATATCCATCAGGAGTTAATCCAACCGCATCTTCCATATGAGCCTCCGGGTATTAAAATTTCAAGCCACCAAATTTTGCCCCGGACAAAAGACAATGTCAAGAGCAATTCTCAATATTTTGCTTTTTGGAATCGCAATATATTGTAAATTAAAGCTCGTTTTGCCCGATATCATCTGAACTATTGGGATTAATTTAACAATTTTTTTTCAATGAGGCGGCATGATTTTTGCCATTTATAAGTCAAAGGAGTTTTTCAAACTTGAAAATCCTGGGCAGTTCCCCCTTACCTTAATAGTTGATAATAATACGAAAAACCTTTAATAATCGAAATGTTAAATCAATGGAATTTGAAGAAACAAAATAACTCAGGAGGAGGAGGCAATGGATTTCAACTTCACCGAAGAACAGTTAATGCTGAAGAATATCGTAAAGAAGATGGTTGATGAAAAAATTGCTCCGGCTTCTTTGGAAAATGATGCCAGCGGCACCGTGGCCAAAGAAAGCGTAGAACTCCTGGCCAAACAGGGGCTTATGGGTATCACCATCCCCCAAACTTACGGCGGGCAGGGATTGGACTACGTAACATATAACATGGTTATCGAGGAGGTTTCTAAAGGGGACGTCTCAACATCAACCATCATGTTCACCCATACGCTGGGACTTGCGGGGATACTAAAATTCGGAAACGAAGAACAGCGAAGGAAACATCTTCCCGCTTTGGCGAAAGGGGAGAAACTCGCGGCCTTTGGATTGACTGAGCCCGAAAGCGGATCGGATATCGCCCAGACGAGGAGTACGGCCGTTCAAGACGGAGATGGCTTTGTGATAAACGGGAACAAGCATTTTATCAGCAATGCAGGCGCCGCGGAAGTTTATACGGTTTATGTCTCAACCGATAAGGCAGCGGGATTAAAAGGTCTTTCCTGTTTCATTGTTGAAAAGGGGACCCCCGGGTTCGATTTTGGGAGACATGAAAATAAGATGGGTATTCGAGGCGCTATTGCGGGAGAATTGATCTTCGATAAATGCCGCGTCCCCAAGGAAAATTTGGTGGGCAAGCTCGGGGATGGCTATACAGTAATGATCAATGCCATGTTTTCGTCGCGGCCCTCCGTAGGCGCTCAGGGGGTCGGACTGGCTCAGTCGGCCCTCGAGAAAGCCATCGAGCATGCCAAAGTGCGAATCCAATATGGAAGCCCCATAATTCGCCACCAGTTGATTCAAGGCATGGTGGCGGATATGTATACGGAAATCAATGCCGCAAGACTGTTGGTTTTTGACGCTTCCAAAGCGATTGATGAAGGGAAAAAGGATTGGATGTTAAGAGCGACGATGGCCAAGCTGTTTGCAACAGAGATGTCCCATAGAGTGGTCCATAAAGCGCTTCAGATCCACGGGGGCTACGGATACATGAAAGATTACTCGATTGAGAGATATTATCGAGACCAGAGAATTTTGGAACTCTACGAAGGAACAAATGAGCTTCACCGATTGTTTATTAGCGGTCAGCTTTCGCGATAGAGTAGGACAAAGGAGATCATTTTCGAAAAGGGGATGGGTAACCTGCCCCGATTTTCAGATGAATGTTTTTGGAATGAGGTCCTTACATATTGTCGATGGGAAACATGAAGAAAGAAATTCTGATACTGGGGAATAGTGGGGTTGCGCTAAGTGCGATCCGTACCATAAGAAAAATAGATAAAAAGATTAATATTGCGGTTATTTCCAAGGAAGGCGAGCCGTTTTACTCCCCGGTTTTACTCCCCTATTATATTCAGGGGAAAATCCCAAAGTGTAGCCTTTACCCTTTCGGTTTTGAGTTTTACGAGAAAAACACAGTGGAAATCCTCTGCGGAAAGAAAGTCCAGAAGGTATCCGGTAAGAGTAGGAAAGTTCTTCTTGAGAACGGGTCCGAATTCGCTTATGAAAAATTAATTATTGCCACGGGAGCCTCCCCTTTTATCCCCCCCATTCCGGGGATAAAGAATAGAGGCATATTTGGCCTGCGGACAGTCGAGGATGCGGATTTGATTTTGGGACACCTGGGGCGAAGGGTAGTAATCGTCGGCGCTGGAGCAGTGGGTATCGGAATCGCCGTTGCTCTCCGGAAAAAAGGGCTGGAAGTCGCCATCTTGGATCAAATCGACATTTCTCAATTTCTCGCCGGGATGGTGGATCTTGAGATTGCGCAGGAAATCGTGAAAAACCTGGAGGAAAACGGAATTGAAGTTTTCCTCAACCAAAACGCCTTAGACATGGAATTTTATGGAAATCCAATCCAGGGAATCAGGGGGAGTGGTTTAAACCTCAAATGTGATACCGCCATTTTGGCGACGGGGGTAAGACCCAATCTCGCTTTTATTGACCCCCATGAGATATCTCTGGGATCGAAGGGGGGAATCGTTGTCGATGACCGGATGATGAGTTCCTGCCCGGACGTCTACGCCGGGGGAGATTGCGTCGAGGCTGTCAATTTCATCACGGGAGTGAAAGAAAATAACCCCATTTGGCCGAATGCGGTCGAGCAGGGGAAAATTGCGGCTCTGAATCTTCTGGGAATCCCTACTGTTTATAGAGGATTTATAAAAGAAAACGTCATTAATTTATTCGACAAAGTCCTATTTGTTGCCGGAGAAATGCGGGGGGAAAAGAAGTGCTGCGATGAAAGGCAGAAGCTGTCACGTATCATCTCCCAAAATGGGGTGATCCGGGGATGCCAAATCCTGGGAGCTCCTGAAAAATACGGAATGTATTTACGGATGATTCAGGATGGGTATGAAACCGATCCCCTTTCTCCCCTTTTTGAAAAGGACTTCTTTTGGATGTCCAAATGGAGAGGAGTTAAAAAGAGGAAGAATACAGTTCATCAATCCCTGAAAAAGTCGCGCGCGTAGAAGCGGTGGTACATCAATCGGAATTCGAGGGAGGGGTCATGAAACGATTTATCCTAGTGGATTACGAAAAATGTCATGGTTGCAATAGTTGTACGTTGGCGTGTTCCTTTGCTAAGACGAAGGAGTTTAACCCTACAAGGGCCAGTGTAACGATCGTACACTTACCCGATCAAGGGAATTTGACTTTCCCGGTACTATGCCAGAATTGTTTGGAACCACCTTGCCTGGAAGTTTGCCCTGCCCAAGCGATTACCCGCGATGAGGAATCGGGAGTGACCTCAATCAATGAGAAGTTATGCATAGGGTGTAAACTCTGCGTGATGGCCTGTCCGATCGGGGGACCTTGGGTGGATGCCAGAGAATCAAGGATTATGAAGTGTGACCTCTGCGAGGGCGATCCGAAGTGTGTCAAATATTGTGGATTTGAAGCTCTGCAATTCGTCTCCGCGGAAGAGGCTGCCTATAAGAAACGCAAGGAAGGGGCCAAAAAGCTGTCGGAACTCTTGAAGAAACAGGGATAATCTTTCCCGTTCCGTAACTTAACGACCTCGAAGGGAGAGAAAAAATGAATATTTCCGGTTATATGGGTAGAGTGCTCTTTGTCGATCTGAGTAAAAGAAATATAGAGGTAAAGCCTCTGGAGGAAAGCTGGGTCAAGGAATATTTGGGGGGTTGGGGGATCAACTATCGGCTCGCCCACGACTTGATCGAGCCAAAGATAGACCCTTTTTCTCCCGGGAACGCGATAATCTTAGGCGTTGGGCCATTCGTCGGAACGGCCTACCCCGGCGCGAATAAATTAATGGCGACCACCAAAATGGCCATGACGGCGAGCGAAGATGGCCTTCATTCTGTAGCCACATCCACGGCAGGGTCCATCAAGTTTGGCCTGATGTTAAAGAACGCAGGGTATGATCACGTCGTCGTTCAAGGCCGGTCAGAAAATCCAGTATACCTGAAAATCGATAATGACGAGGTCGAAATTTGCGATGCCCGGGACTTGTGGGGGAAAAAGGATATTTATCAGACCTCGGACGAGCTTTCGCGAAAGAATGAGGGCTTTGGGACGCTCACGATTGGAGCCGGAGGGGAGAACCGCGTGCGGTTTTCGATGGCCATTGTGGATAAGACTTCCCACCTCGGGAAGAGTGGTTTCGGGGCAGTGATGGGATCGAAGAATCTGAAAGCCATAATTACCAGGGGGTCTAAAGGGGTTAAAGTCGCCGACCCGAATCGTTTCCTGAAGATTGTTGAGAGCATCCGCAGTATGCCGACGAATAACCCGATTGCCAAGGGGTATCAAAATATTGGACTCAGCGCCTCCTGGGAGTTGATTTGGGTCAAGAATTATTATCAGTCTGAATACTGGACAAAGAAGGAATGGAGTCAGTTTTACGGTCTGGATACGGTCCCCGATGTTTTGAAGGGAATAAAGGCCTGTACAAGCTGTCCGGTGGGATGCCGAGCGCACCACCTGGTAAAAAAGGGCCCATTCGCAGGGACCGAGGCCTATACAACCCATTACCTATATGCGGCCCTGGTGGGTGCAAGGTTCCGAATTGAAGACCCCGGGACGGCGATTAAATTCATCGATGTCTGTAATCGGGCGGGGATATGCGCGCTCAACGCCATGAGCATGGTCGATTGGGTAACGAGGCTTTACCAGGATGGGACGATTACGGGTAAAGAGACCGAGGGAATTACATTATCCAGGGATATCAACACCTACCTATTGCTTCTGGAAAAGATCGTTCAGCGCAAAGGAATCGGGGAGGCGATGGCCGATGGCTGGTTTGCGCTTTCAAAATATGTGGGCAAAGAT
>Ga0315282_10008523_pt1 | contig 16571 bp, 17 predicted proteins | sample YL17G07_20_MG_FD_203693 | JGI IMG/M metagenome (GOLD analysis project Ga0315282, IMG submission 203693) | Sediment microbial communities from Yellowstone Lake, YNP, Wyoming, USA - YL17G07_20 | ecosystem: Environmental > Aquatic > Freshwater > Lake > Sediment | place: USA: Wyoming | collected...
CTGCTCGTCCATCGACTGTTCCAGCATCTGGCGCATGATGCCCTTCTGCCTCGCGAGGATCTGGTTCGGTGCGCGCACGCGATGCTGAGCCCGTCTGAACGAGCGGCACTGCAGGTGTCCGGCGCGGACGAGGCGTCGGCGGCGAGCGCGCTCGTCGCAGGCGCAGTCGATGCGGTTGCGGCGATTCGTTGCGACCCGCGCATCCAGCCGTTGCTCGGCGAAGGTCACCGCTGGTTGCACGAAGTGCCGTTCTCCATGATGGCCGAGGGGGCGATGCTGCGAGGCGTCGTCGATTTGCTGGTCGAGCGCGAAGACCGCGTGGCGGTGATCGAGATCAAGACAGGGACCGTGCGGCCCGAACACCAGCGCCAGCTGGACCTGTATCGCGCCGCAGCGGAAAGGCTGTTCCCGGGACGGGCGGCCGACGCGTTCCTCGTCTACGCACGCGCATGACCGGGGTTGCCACTCCTCTCCGCATCCACACGATCGGTCACTCCACCCGGTCCTTCGACGATTTCGTGGCCCTTCTCGAGGCACACGGCGTGCGTCAGCTCGCCGACATCCGCACCATCCCGCGTTCGCGCCGCCATCCGCAATTCAAGCGTGATGCCCTGGCCGGCGCGCTGGCCGCGCGAGGCATCGAGTACCGGCACCTGCCGGCGCTCGGCGGCTTGCGTCATCCCCGCCCCGATTCGCCGAACACCGGGTGGAGGAACGAGAGCTTTCGGGGGTACGCCGACTACATGGGAACGCCGGCGTTCGAGCGTGGGCTGGACGAACTGCTGACGATGGCTCGCGTGGCGCCAACCTCCATGATGTGCGCAGAAGCGGTGTGGTGGCGCTGCCATCGCAGCCTGCTCTCCGATGCCCTGGTCGCGCGCGGCGTCGAGGTGCTGCACGTCATCTCGGCCTCGCCGCCCACTCCGCATCAGTTCAACCCGATGGCCCGCCTCGTTGACGGCCGTGTCGTCTATCCCTCGCTTTTTTGATGCAACCAGCGTCGTGTGGGGGGCGTCTAATCAAGTGAAGCCGGACGCCAGCGCCCGCCTTCGCTGGGCTCGACGGTTCAGCGCGGTTGTGCCGAGGGCTCGCCGCAGCTCGCGTCTGGCGGGCGAAGGCGGGCCGGAAGGCGGGGACACACCATGGCAACGCCAGCCGTTCGCGACCTGTCGACACGTGAAAGTCCCCTCGAGCTGGAAACTCTCCAGTTGCTGCCGTGCGGCTGTGTGACGTCGATTCGCTCCGTCCGTTCCTGGGAATTCCTGGTCGTGTCGATCGAGGCGAAGGGGCCTCATTGCCGCCAGCCTGCTCATCGGCTGGATCGGGTCGCTTTCGGCGACCGCCGCGATTTGGCGGCCGACGATGAAGACGAGGTGACGGCGCTCTGACGCGGCCGGCCCAGCCCGTGCTTACGCGTAGCCGTGATCCTGCGCTTCCCGCAGCCACGTCCGCGCGCGCGATTCCGCCTCCTCCCGCGTTTCGCCAATGAGCACGACGTTCCGTACGGGGCTCGTCTCCGGGTCGCGCGTCAGCCAGGCAACCCAGTGCGGGCCATGGGCCTCGCTGTGCACGCTGAAACGGCCGGTACTGGTGGTCACCTTTTCGCTCACGAGTTGCCTCCCGGGCACCATCCTACCCGAACCGGCGTGCGCGCACACGCGAATGACGGATGCCGGGCGCGGAAAAGCGGCCCCGATCGCAACTTCTCATTGCTCCGCCGCGTGGCATTCCATACAATTGAGTCTTTAGCCATGGATTCACCCACAGCAACGAAGGAGCCAAGCATGGCCTTGACGTGTCCGACCTGCGGCAACGACCGGAATTTCCTGGTCAAGACGCTGCAGGTGCACGTGGTGCACCTGGAAGATTCGCGCGTGGAGGTGGCCGAGGAAAGCCGCCCCGCCGTGTTCGAGGTGCTCTGCGACGAGTGCGAGACCGCGCTGAAGTTCGAGGACGTCGAGGAAACGCTGCGCAAGGAAATCTTGCTGACGCTCGGCGCCCGCTGAGGACGCCCCGCGTCGCCCGTTCACGCCTCGGCAACCATCCTGCGTTCCTCCCGAAGCCAGCCCGTCCTGCTGCCCCGCCTTCGCTCGCCAGCCGTTTCGCGCGAGCTACGGCGAAGCCACGCCATGGCTGTCGCGTCCCGACGGGCAGCGGAGGCGGGCGCTCTGCCGGCATCGCCGTTGCACGGCCCGAACAGTTGACGGTCCACCGCTGCGAGGCGCGACGTTGGCTGTGAACCGTGACGTCAACTGTTGACAACGCGCGGAACGGCCCCTATCGTAGCGGGTGCGGAGCGGTATGCGCACGTACTACCAGATTCTCGGCGTGAGGGAAGACGCGCGAACGGACGAGATCAAGCACGCGTACCGCCGCCTGGTTCGTCAATTCCATCCCGACCTCACCGCCGCCGACACCGGATCGACGCTGCGGCAGGTCATACAGGCGTACGAGACGTTGAGCGACGAGCAACGACGACGCAGCTACGACCAGGATCTGGCGACGCGGCGACGACCCGCGGCCGCGACGGAGCACCGTGCGTGGTTCGCCGACGAGATCGCGATCGATTTCCCGTCGATCTCCGAAGTCATCGATCGCATCCGTCGCGGCTTCGTCGGGTTCGACGAGGTCGAAGACGAGTCGCTGTGCGCCGAGATCCTGCTGTCGCGACGTGAAGCGTCGGACGGGGTGACCGTGCCGCTCGACGTGCCCGTTCGCAGCACGTGCCCGCTGTGCGGCGGCCGCGGCGAATCGTGGATGGAAACCTGCCGCGGATGCCGCGGCACGGGCGACTGGCACCTGCCGCACCGCGTCCGATTGTCCGTGCCGGCGGGCGTCGCCGACGGCACGAGGTTCCGCTTCACCGTCAGCGCGCCCGGCACGCCACCCACGCACATCGAAGTCCGCGTCGCTGTCCGCTAGCGGGAAGGATGCGCAGGCACATCGAGCTGCTCGGCGTCTTGTATTTCGTCTGGGGCGCGCTGTTCGTCCTGATCGGCGTGGCCTTCCTCGCGCTGGCCTTCGGCACCGCCGCCATCGTGACGTCGGTCGCCACGGAACGCCGATTCGCGGCCGGCGCCACCGCGGCCGCCTTTGCCGGGCTGGCCGCACTCGGCCTCATCTGGGGCCTCGCCCACATCTGGGACGCCGTCGCCGTCCGCCATTGCCGTCACTCGGGCCGCGCGGTCGGCCTGGTGCTGGCGATCCTCGACCTCATTCTGCTGCCCGTCGGCACCGCGCTCGGCATCTACTCGTTGTGGGTCCTCACGCAGGACGAGACCCGGCCGCTCTTCGACGCAGCGCAACGACACTGAACGGGAAGGCCGTGCTTCGCGGTCGCGAGTCAGGCCCGCGGCGCACTCGCCGAGGCAGGGAACGATCAGCCGCCCGATCCCCGATCCCTGCAGTATCAGCCTGCCGTCTGTCGTCTGCTCCGTGAATTCGCGAACACGGCCGCACCAAGCAGGGCGGCGCGCTCGTCGAGGATGACGGCAACGGGAACCGTCTCCAGCAGGGCGGTCATGGGAGGTTTCGAGCGGAAAGCGTCGAGAAAGGCCGGCGCGCGCAGCGCCGGAAGGATCTTCGGCGCGATGCCGCCGCCGATGTAGAGGCCGGCGGTCGACAGGCAGCGAAGCGCGAGGTTGCCCGCCTCGGCCCCGTAGGCCGCGACGAACATCTCGAGCGACTCGACGCATTGCGGGCACCGTCGCTCGAGCGCGGCGTGTGAAATGACCGACGGGGCGAGCGAGGGATCGACCGACGGGTCGCAGGCGGCGCAGCCGTGCGGGTGCAGAAAGCGGTGGATGTTGACGAGGCCCGGCCCCGACAGCACGTGCTCCCATTCGGCGCGCCCGTAGCGCGCGGTGAGCGCCTGCATGAGGGCGACTTCGCCCGCCGTGCGCGGGCTGAAATCGGCGTGGCCTCCCTCGGACGCGGCGGGAACGAAGCGGCCGTCGACGTTGTGGAGAAGCGCCTCGCCCAGCCCGGTGCCGGCCGCGATCAGCGCGGCGTTGCCGCCGCCGGCCGCGCGTCCCGCCTGCAGTGTCGCCAGCTCGTCACCTTCGAGGACCGGCACCGCCCAGGCCATGGCCTGCAGGTCGTTGAGCAGCGACACCGACGCAATCGAGAAGCTGGTGGCGATGTCGGCGGCGGCAACCGCCCATGGTACGTTGGTGAGCGTGGCCCGCTGCTCACGCACGGGCCCGGCGACGCCAAAGCAGGCCGCCTCGATCGGCGGCCGCTGCCCGCCTTCGAGAAACCGCGCGATGATGTCCGCCAGGCTCTTGTGCTCGGCGGTCGCGAAGCTGGCCGCGGCGACCAGCGCCGGCCGGCGATCGGCCGCGGAAAACAGCCCGAGAAGAGTCTTCGTGCCGCCGATGTCGCCTGCGAGCAGCATCCCTTGATTGTAGCGAAGCTTGACTGCCAGTTGACAGCCGGCGCAATCTCCTTCATCTTCTGTCGTCACAGTCCCCCGGAGTCGCGGAGTTCCGTGTCTGCACCTGCTTCCAGCACGCCGGGCGCACCGCTCGCCGGTCAGGTCGTCGCCTTCACGGGAAAGCTCTGGTCGCTCTCGCACAAGGAGGCGCAGGCCCATGTTGCACGCCTTGGCGGGGAGACGAGCGAGGAGCTGACCGCCCGCGCCACGATGCTCGTTGTCGGCGAAGCGCCTGCGCGACCCGACGACGAGCCGGCCGGCGACGAGGGCACCCAGAAGCTTCGGCGCGCGCGGACGATCAACGACCAGGCGCCGGGGCGCATTCTCATCCTCAGCGAAGACGAGTTCTGCACGCTGTGCGGCCTGCCTACGCCGACGACCCTGCGCGCGCAGTTCTATCCGCTGCGCGACATCCTGGCGATGTACCCCCAGTTGCGCGAAGACCATGTCCGGTACCTGGAGAAGTGGGGCCTGGTGCGTCCGGCGCTGAGGACGAACGGGGGAACGTTCTTTTCGTTCGCGGACGTCGCGATCCTGCGCCAGATCAGCGCCGAGATGTCCCGGGGCGTGACGTTCCGCGCGGTCGTGCGGGCGGTCAGCGCCGAGCGCCAGGGACAGATGGCGCTGGACTTCCGCACCGAGGCCGAGCCGGCGCGCATCGTGGCGCTTCGGCCGCGCGTGGCCGCCGAAGTGACGGTTGAACCGGAAATCATCGTCGACCGCGCGGCCGCCGAGCGGCGCTTCGCGGACGCCTCGGCGCTCGACGACGGCGACCCGAACAACCGCGACGCCGCCGCGCAGGCATACCGCGAGGCGTTGCAGGCCAACCCGTACCTGATTCCGGCGTTGATCAACCTGGGCAACCTGCACTACGCGGGCGACGAACTGGTCGAGGCACAGGCCCTGTACGAGCGTGCCCTGCTGCTCGCGCCCGATGTGTACGAGGCGCACTTCAACCTGGGCAACGTGCACCACGATCTGGGCCGTTTCGAGGTTGCGAGGGGGTGCTACGAGGAAGCGCTACGCCTGAACCCGGAGTATGCGGAGGCGCATTTCTACCTGGCGGTGACGCTGGAAAAGATGGGTCGGTCGCAGGACGCCAAGCCGCACTGGCGCGCCTACCAGCAACTGGCGCCAAACGGCGAGTGGATCGACCTGGCCCGCGAGTTCAGCGAGTAGCAGCCGGGCGAGAACCGTGTGCCACCCCCTGGTCCCAGGTGCCCGAACGACGCGGCGTAGAGCCCTCAGTAGTTGTTCGTCTTTCTCGGCGTACGGCGGAGCTTGAAGAACGCGCAGTCGGGGCACCAGGCCTCGGGATCGAACCCGTGGGTCCCGGTGAGAGGCAAGACGTCCCGGTGCGTGCAGCATGCGGCGTCGCCGTCTTCTGGAGGCTTGCGCCAGCGACACGAGCGGAATCTGGCGACCGCGGCGCTTTCGATGGCGGGATCGGGCGTGGCAGCGGTATCCGGAGAAGCGGTCGGGGCCGATATCCACTCGCCGACCGCCGAGTTGTCATATTCGACGGCCAAAAGGTTGTCTCCCGTCAAACTGGGGTTGTTTCGCCAAACGACCATCAAATAGTGTGCCACATTGCGCGCCGCCACACAAACTCAACGGTTCGAGGTGCCGGCTTGGCGGGCGGACGCCGGGATCGAATGGTCCGGGCGGCGCTGCTTGCTGCGCGTCCCCGAGGCCGTCGCGTGAGTGTTCGCCGAGGGCGCGCAGTTGTTCGCGGCCCGCAACGACGCGTGGCGTCTGTTCGATCTCGAGCAACGAAGACGTCGATTGTATCATCTTCGTCGTCGATCGCCGGGAAACCTGACGCGCGCACCTGTGCGTGTCGGGGCGCGGGCCGCGTGGGCTAGAATGGGCACAACAAGCTCGAGAAGTAGCGAGTAGCGAGCAGGCGGAAGGTGGACGTATGCGAATCTTCCTGACCGGCGCGACGGGCTACATCGGGTCGGCCGTGCTCGATGCGCTCGTTCGCGCAGGCCACGAAGTGACTGCCCTGGTGCGGGACAGCGAGAAGGCGAACCGCGTCACGGAACGCGGCGCGCATCCGGTGATCGGGGATCTCGCCAACGCCGCTTCGTTCGTCGATGCGGCGTACGGACATCACGCCTACATCCACACGGCGCTTGATTCTTCGGCGCGGGGACCCGAAATCGATCGGCTGGCGATCGACACGTTGCTGGCGTGCGCGCGCCGTCCGAACACGGCACGGCCGCCGGTCGGCGGCCGCGTGTTCATCTACACGTCCGGTGTCTGGATGATCGGCGCATCGGCCGAAGCGGCGGCCGAGGACGCGCCGATCGAGCCGGCCGCGTTCTCCGCATGGCGGGCGCCGCACGAACGGATCGTGCTCGAGGCGGCCGGACCGACCCTGCGGACGGTCGTCGTCCGGCCGGGCATCGTGTACGGCGGCGCGCGCGGCATCGTCAGCGATTTGTTCAAGGACGCGGCCAACGGGCTGGTGCGCGTCGTCGGATCGGGCGAGAACCACTGGGCCCTCGTTTACGACCGCGATCTGGCCGACCTGTACGCGCGCCTCGCGGCGCATCCGGACGCGGCCGGGATCTACCACGCGACCGACGAAGGCGACGAACGCGTGAACGAGATCGTCGAGACGATCGCGTCGCACGTCAATATGCGGCCCGACGTGCGGCACGTGCCGCTGGACGAGGCACGCGCCAAGCAGGGCAGCTACGCCGCTGCGCTGGCACTCGACCAGCTCGTGCGCAGTCCGCGCGCACGCGCGATCGGCTGGACGCCCGCGCTGCGCTCGGTGTCGGGCAACGTCCCCCGCCTGCTCGAGGAATGGCGCGCCGGGCAGTCGCAGCTCTAGCTCCGGTCGCGCAGCACGTTGCTTGCACCCCGCATTTCGATCCAACTGAAGCGCAGCCTGACGCGGGGATTCCTGTCGAGCCGCCCTGCGCGGCCGCGCGCGGAGGCTTCCGTGACCAGCGCGCCCCTGCTATTTGTGATGCTTGTCGGCCCTGGGCCTTTGGCCCTGGGCTTCAGGCCTTGGGCTCCGGCGCCGGGGCGTTGGGCCCCCGGTCTTCTCCGAGCACTTCGTCGATCAGGCCGTATTCCCTGGCCTTCTTCGCGTCCAGATAGAAGTCGGTTCGCTTCGTGTCGCGGATGATCTGTCGAAGCGGCTTCCCGGAACGATCGGCCAGGATGTGGTAGATCTGCGACTGCATCTGCTTCAGGCGCTCCAGGTGCTGCGCCGCCGCGGACGTCGATTGCCAGCCCGCCCACTTGGCCGGTTCGTGAATCATGATCCACGAGTGCGCGAACGCCTGCCGCTTCCCTTTGCTGGCCGCCTGCAGGACGACCGATCCCATCGAGTAAGCCATTCCCTGCACCACGATCGTCACCTCGACGCCCTGACCCACGAGCTGCCGGATGGCGTCGTGGATCGCGAGGCCATCGGTGACGTTGCCTCCAGCGCTGTTGATGTAGAGCGTCACCGGTCCGGTGCTCTCGCTCGCCAGCTCCCGCAGGCGTTCAATCGTCGCGCGGGCGGCGTCTTTGTCGATGTCGCCGATGAGGTAGACGTCGCGCAGGCGCTGGGCCGCCTCCCGGCGCAGCACCTGCTTGACCGCCTCGACCAGGTCGTTCAGCAGTCGATCCGTCAGCTGGCCAGGCTGGGTTTCGGGCTGGAGCTCGGGCGATTGCGGAGCGCGGGGCGACGACGGGAACAGAGCCTCGTCCTTTGCCATGGTGCCAGGCGTTCAGCTCTTCCAATAAGCGTGCCGCCGCTCGGCCGGGGCAGGCCCGCCTTCGCGACGCCCGCGCCGGACGCGCAGCTACGGGCGGGCAAGCCTTTCGGATAACATAACGCGGTGCATCAACTCGTCTCGCTCTCCGACATCCAGCAGGCGGCCAGGCGCATCCGCCCGGTGGCCCGCGTGACGCCACTGCTGGATCTTTCCCTCTCGCTGCCGCCCGGCTGCGCCTGCGCGCCGCTGCTCGTGAAATGCGAGAACCTGCAACCGGGCGGCGCCTTCAAGATTCGCGGCGCCTACAACATGCTGTCGCGTCTGGGCGAGGATGAGCGGCGGCGCGGCGTCGTCACGTACTCCTCCGGGAATCACGGCCAGTCGCTGGCGCTGGCCGCGCACCTGCTCGGGATCCGCGCGCTCGTCGTGATGCCCACGACGGCACCGCCCGTGAAGGTGGCGGGCGCGAAGCGCTACGGCGCCGAAGTCGTGTTCGAGGGCACGACGACGCTGCATCGCAAGGCGCGGGCGGAGACCGAGGCCGCCGCCCGCGGCCTGACGATCGTCCCGCCATTCGACCATCCCTGGATCATCGAGGGGCAGGGCACCATCGGGCTGGAGATCCTCGATCAGTGTCCCGAGGTCGACACCGTGTACGTGCAGGTGAGCGGCGGCGGGTTGATCGCGGGCGTCGCGGCGGCAATCAAGCACGTGAAGCCGGCCGCGCGCATCATCGGCGTGGAGCCGGCCGGCGCGGCGAAGATGAGCGCCTCGCTGGCGGCAGGCGCGCCCGTGACGTTGCCGGCGACGGCGAGTGTCGCCGATGGATTGATGGCCGTGCGCCCCGGGGACCTGACGTTCGCGCACGTGCAGGCGCTGGTCGACGAGGTCGTCACCATCGAGGACGAAGCGACCCTGGACGCGCTGCGATGGCTGTTCCGCGACGCGAAGCTGGTGGTCGAACCGAGCGGCGCGATCACCGTGGCTGCCGCGCTGTCGGGGGTTGCGCGCACAGGTACCGGGCCTGCGGTTGCGGTGCTGAGCGGCGGCAACGTCGCACCGGAGGCGTTCGCGAAGTACGTCGGAAGTGGCGAGTAGCGAGTAGTGAGCGGCGAGTAGTCAGTAGTTGCGAGCCTCCGCGGACAGGGGCAGGCGCGCCGCCCCTGCCATCTGGTGTCTCGCGTGTATCTACTGATCGCTTCCGCGGATCATCGTCCGCGCGGCGGCGATCGCCTCGTCGGGCGTCGTGATGTCGCCGTCCATCTGGCGCTCGTAGACGTTCCTGAGGATCTCGCCGACGCGCGGGCCGGGCGCGACTCCCAGCGCGACCACGTGGCGGCCGAGCAGCAGCGGCGCCGGCGGCCGATGCTCGACGCCGAGCGCCCGCGCGCGCGCCACGAACCAGTCCATCGCGGAACAGTCGAATTCGCCCGTGCGCCCCGTGCAGTCGGCGCGTGCAAGACGGGCGAGCAACTCGAGGTCGACCTTCTGCGCCAGGCGCCGGAACGCGCCGTCTCCCACCTCGTCGCGCACCTTGTACCACATGCCCGGCTTCAGGTGATGCGCGGTCAGGCCCGCGACCTGCGTGCGCACGGGGAAGCCGTCGATCGTGTGGACGTTGAGTCGATCGAGAAACCGCAGCGCCGGTTCGACGCCCGCCTCTTCGTGGTCGAACGAGCGGATCCGCCCGTCACGGAACCCGGTGGTCGCCGGCTTTCCGAAGTCGTGGCAGACGGCCCCGAGCATGATCGTAAGGCGGCGTGCGCGATCGAGGTCGGCCGATTGCTCGACGGCGTTGTCGATGACGAGCAGGGTGTGGACCCACACGTCGCCTTCCGGGTGCCAGTCGGGCTCCTGCTCGCATCCCACCAGGGCGCGCATCTCGGGGAACAACCGATCGACGACGAGCAGATCGAGGGCGACGGCGAAGCCGATGGACGGGCGGGCGGCCTGCAGGAGCAGCTTCTCGATTTCGCCCCAGATCCGTTCGGCGGGCAGGTCGTCGAGCGGGATCCCGCGACAGATCGCCGCGGTGTCGGCGTCGACGGCGAGGTCGAACCGCGCGGCGAACTGCACGGCCCGCAGGACGCGGAGACTGTCCTCGGGGAACGTTCGCCGGTCGACGGCGCGCAGCAGATGGCGGCGCAGGTCGTCGCGGCCGCCGAACGGGTCGAGCCACTGGCCGGTCAAGGGGTCGAAGCCGATGGCGTTGATCGTGAAGTCGCGCCGGCGGGCGGCGTCTTCGAACGACATGCCGGGATCGCCGCGGACGTCGAACCCGCGGTGTCCGCGCGCGACCTTCGATTCGCGGCGGGGCAGCGCCACGTCGATCGGGCCGACCTTGTAGACGGTGAAGCTCTCGCCGACCGTGTGCACGGCGCCGAAGCGTTCGAGCACCGCGCGCAGCCGATCGGCGGGCAGCGCGAACACCTCGAGGTCGATGTCCTTCGACACGCGGCCGAGCAGGCTGTCGCGGCACCACCCGCCGACAATCAGCGCGCGGCCGCCGGCCTGGCGCACCCCCTCGGCGATCGCGCGCGCCAGCGCCAGGTTCGGCGACTCGCCGGCAGACGGACCGGGTGGGCTCATCGCAGGTGGCATGTTAGCACGCAGGATCGGCGTCCACAGATTCACACGGAAGTGCGACTCCACAGATTCTCGCAGAAAGTACCGGTCCACGGATTCACACGAATTCACGCAGATTATCGGGCAAACGGTGGGAATCTGCTTCAATCCGTGGGTCGGTTTCCCCGGCGATTCGGGCGAGGGCCGCAAGGACGCCGGAGCGGCGCGTTGACGGCCCCGCCGCGGTCTGGCCGTCGAAGCGCAGCGACGCGCCTGGTCTGCGTGAATCGGCGCAATCTGCGGAAAACCGTGATCGCGCCCGAGCGGGACGTGCGCCGCACAAGTCGTGGACAGGACCGGCGGGATCCGCGTAATCTGCGCGCACGGAGGGTGGAGGCCGCGATGTCCAGCCGCACGATCGATTTCCTGCGCGAGCTCGTTGCGATCGATTCGGTGAACCCGTCACTCGTGCCCGGCGGCGCGGGCGAACAACAGATCGCCGGGGCGATCGCCGGCGAGTTGCGCGCGGGTGGCATCGACGTCGAGCTGCAGCCCGTCGACCCGGGCCGGCCGAACGTCGTCGGCGTGATCGAGGGCCGGCGGGCGGGGCCGACGCTCGTGCTCTGCGGCCACCTCGACACGGTGGGCGTCGCGGGGATGCACGCACCGTTCGATCCGGTGATCCGCGACAACCGCCTCTACGGCCGTGGGGCGCAGGACATGAAGGGCGGGTTGGCCGCGATCGTGGGCGCCGCGAGAAATCTCGCGGCCGGCGGCGGCGTCGCGGCGGGTCGAGTGGTGATTGCCGGTGTGTGCGACGAAGAAGAGGCGAGCCGCGGCGCCGAGGCGTTCGTCGCACGCGCGCAGGCCGGCGCCGGCGCGGTGGCTGTCGTCGCCGAGCCAACCGATCTGCGCGTCGGCATCGCGCACAAGGGGTTTGCGTGGCTGCGCGTCACCACGACCGGACGCGCCGCGCACGGCAGCCGTCCGCGCGAGGGCGTCGACGCGATCCTTCGCATGGGACGCCTGCTCGCCCGGCTCCACGAGTTCGATCGTCGCCGCCAGGAAACGGCCGGCCATCCGCTGCTCGGACCTGCGTCGTTGCACGCGTCGTTCATCGAAGGCGGCCGTGAGTGGAGCACGTATCCCGATTGCTGCGATCTGCGTCTCGAACGGCGAACGCTGCCCGGCGAGGACCTGGATGAACCGATCCTGGAGGTCACCAGGATCATCGAATCACTCGTTCGGGAGGATGAAGAATTTGCGGCGTCGGTCGATCTGATCTTCGCGCGTCGCGCGTACCAACTGCGCGCCGATCACGCGCTGGTTCGGGCAATGCGCGACGCCGCAGCGTTGGCGGGCGCCAATGACGAGCCGGTCGGCGTGTCGTTCTGGGCTGATTCGGCGGTACTGGGCGAGGCCGGCATTGCGTCGGTGTTGTTCGGTCCCGGCGGCGCCGGCCTGCATGGAATCGAGGAATACGTGCGGCTTGACGACGTGCTCGCGTGTGAAGATGCGCTGACGAAACTGGCGCGCGCGCTCTGCGCCTGACCCTGCTACGCGATCTTGCGCTCCGTCACGTCGAACGAATCCGTTCGCCCCATCAGGTGATGCCGGGGATCGCCGTGGAACCGCACGCGCGGCCTGCGCTGATCGAGTTCCCACCCGGGTGTTTCGTGACCGCACGACGCGCAACGCAGGTAGATCCGGTTCTGGTCGTAGTGCAACAACGGGTCGTGCCCGTGCAGGCTGCAAAGCGCGAACTGAACGCGCCTCCAAAGGCTCGAGAACAGACGGCCGGGATGAGTCTCTGCCGTTGGCTCGCTGACGCCCTGCGTGACGATGTCCTGGGGGTAGTTGGTGACCATTACCTTGCCGTCTCCTCTTCCTTTGGACGCTTCGGCGGCTCGCCGCGTTCCGTTCACGGCTCCGGGCGTCCACTCGCCAGAAAGCGGCTTGTTGCCGCGCTTTCCGGCTCTGCAGGCCTTCAAGAGGCATGCCAGGGCTGGCGGAGGGCGATTACCTCAGCGGCGAGAAGCACTTGGGCGAAACGGACCGGAAACCGCGGTGTGCGAACGGCACCGGGACAGGCTTCGGGCAGTCGTCGAACGATTCACGGCCTGCACGAGGTCAATACGCTGCCCTCGGGGCGACAGAAAAGCCGAGGTAGGAGGAAGATCGGCGTCGCAAAACGGAACAACGTGCAGGAGCACGCCGGCGAGGATGGCGGGCGTGCTCCTGCTGCATCGATGGCACGCCTTCAGCGTTCGGCAAGAACGCTGCGCGCGACGAAGAGCGCGTTGGCGGGACGTTCGCCGAGTCGCCGCATGAAGTACGGGAACCACTCGCGCCCGTACGGCACGTAGATACGCAGCCGATAGCCGTCGGCGAGGAGCGCGGCCTGGATGTCGCGGCGGATGCCGTAGAGCATCTGGAATTCGAACCGATCGCGCGCGATGCCGTGTTCCGCGGCAACGTGTCTGGCCTCGGCGATCATCGCCGGGTCGTGCGTGGCGATCGCGGGATAGTTGCCTTCGAGCAGCAGCCGCCGGAGCATGCGCGAGTAGGCGCGATCGACATCCCCTTTGTTCGGGTAGGCGACGCTCCCCGGTTCCCTGTAGGCGCCTTTGATCAACCGCACGCGCGCGCGAAGCGCGATCAGATGATCCAGATCCTTCTCGCTGCGGCGGAGCATCGCCTGCAACGCGACACCCGCGTTGCGGTACTCCTGCTGCCAGATGGTGTCGAACACGTCGAGCGTGCGCTGGACGAACGCGGAACTCTCCATGTCGATGCGGACGAAGAAGTCGAGCCGCCTGGCGGCCTCGAGGACCCGCCGCACGTTGTCGACGGCGATGCCGAGATCGACGTCGAGGCCGAGCTGCGTCAGCTTGATCGAGATGTTGCGTTCGATGCCCGCTGCCGCCATCCGGTCCATCAGCTGGAGATAATCGCGGCTCGCCGTGTCGGCCTCGGCGAGGGTCGTGACGCTCTCACCGAGATGGTCGAGCGTGACGAGCATCCCCCGCGCCTGGATGGCGCGACAGGTCGCCAGCGCCTCGTCGATCTCCTCGCCGGCGATGAACCGGCGGGCAACGCTGCGGGGCGTGGCCATGCCGTGGCGCGAGGCGAGTTTCCTGAGCGTGCGGCTCCGGGCCAGGAGGTGGAAGAAACCCTTCGAGACGGCGTCGAGCATCAGTGCTTCCGGGCGGTCGCCGGTTGAAGCAGGTGAGCGATCGTGCGCGCGTAGTAGCGCAGCACGCTGCGGTCGCGCACCCGCAGGCGGCCGTGGTCGCCGACGACCACGCCGCGCGCCTCGAGCAGTTCGACGCCGCGGTCCATCGTCTCCTGCGGGTCGGGGGTCTCGAGGTTCGCGCCGGCCGCCTGCAGTTTCTCGATCACCGCCTCGATGCGCCACTCGAGCACGCGGGCGACGACCGACGGGCGGATGGCGGCCGCCACCACCGCGGTGGGCAGCACCTTGTAGAGCAACCCGATCGCCTCCCTGGTGCGGTGGGCGAGGGCGAGCACGTCGCGGCGCGACTGCGAATCGTACTCCGCGGTGTCGATCGGCGTGCCGAACGTGACGAAGGCGCGCGATCGGTACCCGACCGCCTGCCCCACCATCTCGGCCAGCTCGCGCGCGAACGGCCGCTGCCTGCGCTTGACGCCCTGGTGCGCGAGGATCCGATCCTCGAGCACGAGGTCGTAGGCGATCGCCGTCGGCACGAGAAGGAGCCGCGCGCAGTCGGCCTGCATCGCCGCCTGCACCAGCCCCGTCTTCGGCTGCTTCAGCTCGCCGCTGTAGCTGCGGCCGCCCTCCGGGTAGAACAGCAGGTCGTGCCGGCGCAGCACCTCCGCGATGTACGCCTTCAGCGTGACGAAGTAGGCCGGATCCCTCGTGTCGCGACGGATCGGGATGGCGCCGGTGACGTGGCGGTGCAGCAGCCCCAGGGGGCCGCCGAACAGGTTGATGCCCGCGGCGATGACCGGCGGCCGGATGGCGTTGTCATCGAGAACGAGCGGCTCGACCAGGTAATCGGTGTGGCTCTTGTGGTTCGACGCGTAGATGACGCGCGCGATCCCGGTGGCCTCGCGCGCGATCTCGACGTGTTCGAACTTGCGTTCGATCTTGCGCAGGATCGGGTAGAGGGGATGCTTCAGCGCGCGGTAGAACCCGTAGCGTTGAGTCGTGCGCAGTTCGTCGAGATACGCGTAGATCCGGTCGCGCGCCTGCCGGGGTGTGCGCCCATGACCGCTCTGCAGGTACCGCACCACGTCGTCGCGGGCCAGCACCGCCTGTGTAATGTCGTCTGGCATCATTCCACACGCGTCCACACGTCGAGTGCCCGCTGAACTATACCATAGCGGTGGTGGTTCGTCCCTGGTCCCTGATCGACGAGAGACGAGCGACGAGCGACCAATGCCCGCGTCGGGGGCACGGCCTGGCCTCAACCCTGCGCGAGCCTGTCCGCCAGCGCCTGCGCGATCGCCTCGAGCAGCGCGCGATCCCCGGCGCCGAACGCCGCCACGCGGTCGCTGTCGATGTCGATCTCGCCCAGCACGGTGCCGTCGCCGATGATCGGCACCACGATCTCGGACCGCGTCTCGAGGCTGCACGCCAGGTACCGCTCGTCCGCGTTCACGTCGTCCACGACGATCGTCTGCTTCTCGGCGGCCGCTGCCCCGCAGATGCCGCGGCCGACCGGGATGCGCGTGTGCGGCGACGGCTTCCCGAGGAAGGGACCCAGCACGAGCTCGTCGCCACGGCGGAGGTAGATGCCCACCCAGCTGTAATCGGGCAGCGACGCCTTGATCCCGGCGACGGCGCGCTCGAGGGCGCCCGGCGCGTCGGGTGCGGCCGCGACGGCTGCGCGCACGCGCGCCTCGACCGCCTGATAGTCGATATCGTTCATCTCTCTCACATACCACAGGGACCGGCGCCTGGCCGAGCGCGAAACCTATCGCAGCGCGACCATCTCGACATTATAGTTGGCCGGTTTTTCGCACGTCACCTGATACCCCCGTCCTGCCCCCGCTCGTCGCCCATCCGCCGGGTGCGCCGAGCGGCGAAGCCTCGCCGTAGCTCGCCGCAAGGGCAAAGCGAGCGAAGGCGGGAAGCGGGCAACCTCATGTGTTACACTCCCCGAACCGCGGAGGTTTCGAGTGGCTGTTGACAGAAAAGTTCTGATTCCCGCCCTGCACAACATCGCGACCCGGCTGCGCATCGATTCCGTGCGATCCACGACCCGGGCCGGCAGCGGTCACCCGTCGAGCTGCTGCTCGGCGGCCGACGTCGTCGCGGCGCTCTTCTTCGCCCAGATGCGCTTCGATCCGAAGGATCCGCGCCGCGCCGACAACGATCGGTTCGTGCTGTCGAAGGGACACGCGGCGCCGCTGCTCTACAGCGTCTGGGCCGAGGCCGGTGCCTTCGACCGCGCGCAACTCCTGACGCTGCGCGAAATCTCGTCCGACCTCGAGGGACACCCGACGCCGCGACTGCCGTTCGTCGACGTCGCCACCGGATCGCTGGGTCAGGGGATTTGCGTCGCGGTTGGCCTGGCGCTGAACGCCCGGCGGATTGGCTCCGATTACCGGACCTACGTGATGATCGGCGACGGCGAATCGGCCGAAGGATCGGTGTGGGAAGCGGCCGACGTCGCGTCGCACTACAACCTGGACAACCTGTGCGGGATCACCGACGTCAACGGCCTGGGCCAGAGCCAGCCGACGCAGTGGCAGCACAACATGGACCAGTTCGCGCGCCGGTGGGAGGCGTTCGGCTGGGAACCGATCGTTGTCGACGGCCACGACATGGCCGCCGTGCTGGACGGGTTCGCGAGGGC
>Ga0315282_10008524_pt1 | contig 16570 bp, 12 predicted proteins | sample YL17G07_20_MG_FD_203693 | JGI IMG/M metagenome (GOLD analysis project Ga0315282, IMG submission 203693) | Sediment microbial communities from Yellowstone Lake, YNP, Wyoming, USA - YL17G07_20 | ecosystem: Environmental > Aquatic > Freshwater > Lake > Sediment | place: USA: Wyoming | collected...
TAGCTCCTTCTTGCTCACTAGGCTCAATCTGTACTCAGCCGGCAGACTGCCAAGCTTCTTGTTGACATCGTACCAGTGATCATACGTGGCTGCCAAACGATCTTGTCGCTTCTCTTCCCTTCGAAGACTGCCAGTATTCGTTCAATTGGCATCAAGCTCGAGCCCTTCCGCTCGGATGAAATCTGTGGAGATATCAAGCTTCACATCAGATCGTGCAGAGATGGTCAGAGAGGTGGGTCCTTCGCATGAAGCATCTTCTGACAGGAAGCCAAATGTAATCTGTTGACCTGACACGTCAGTCGAAGAAGAGCAACCTAGACGGCTCTCAGGCCCTGGAGTTGCGAGTATATATCGATTTTCGACATATTGTCACTTATTTTGAACTCAACGAGCGAAAAAACACTACTTGTCTTCGAGGATGGAAAATTATGGCAAAAGAATCTAGAAAGAAACCAGCACTTTTCCTGCGTGAAGCCACAGGACTAGTGCGTGAGGCAGGATTTTGGGACACCGTGGTCTACAATATCCTTCCTCTTGCGCCCGGTGTCATCCTTGCGTATCAGCTCTTCTGGATTCCAGGCACCTTCCCCGGCGGTAGTATCGTCGGGGCCATGTTGATGGCGTGTGTCCTCGCCATATGCATCGCCACTCCCTACGGTCTACTATCGATGGCTATGCCGCGCACCAGCGCTGACTATGTCGCCACGAGTCGAATCATTCATCCAGGATTGGGTTTGGGATCCAGCTTGGTTCTCACCTGGAGCAGCATAATCTCTGCCGGGTACTATGGGCTCGCCTTCACATGGTGGGCCGTAACGCCTGCAGTCGGTGTCATCGGCGCAACCACCGGGAACCTAGGCCTCGTGCAGTACGCTGGTACCTTGTCGACGTGGCCATGGAACTTCGTCATTGGGGCCATTGGCACGATCATAAGCTGCCTCATGATTGCTGCGGGAATGCGCAGGCTGATGATCTACCAGAACATCCTATTCATAATCGGCATGATTGGCATGGTGATCATGGCCGCGATACTAGTCACGACACCCCAAAGCGTCTTCATAGCGCAATTCAACCAATTCGCGCTGCCATACACTAAACAAGCCGACTCGTATCACTTCATAATCCAAGAGGCGACCGCTCGAGGGATGCAGTATCCAGGAACATACACATGGCCAGCGACAGTATCGGTCCTGCCTGCAATAATGGCGTCCGGTATGTGGACTTGGTTCTCGGTCGCACAAACAGGCGAGGTCAAGGGCGCCGCAACGCGGCGACACTGGTACACCATGATATTGGCTGCAGTGATTCAGTACGCCATACTCATTACGATGGTTCTGCTCATCTTCAATACGATAGGCGAGCAATTCATCTCATCGGCGAACTTTCTCTATTCTTCAGCTCCTAGCGTCTATGCGATCCCTGTCGCCCCTATGCTGCCGCTACTTGCAGGCCTCATCCCTGGCGGAGTGATCATTCCTTGGGTCATAGTGATAACATTCCTGACTTGGACGCCTCTGATCGACTACATCCAGTTGCTGCAGCCCGTCAAGGCTCTGTTCGCTTGGTCCTTCGACCGTATTCTCCCAGAGAAGATCGCCGACGTAAATGAACGCACGCATTCGCCGCTCTACGCTATCACTATCTGTGGACTGATCGGAATAGGGCTGTTTGTGTGGGCGGCCGCACCAGGTTGGGGGGCAGGCTTCTTCCAACTGCTGATCATAGCCGCCGTCGCCGGCAATGTGACGATTTCCATTACGGGGATCACAGCCATACTGTTCCCATACGTCAAACGCGACCTGTACAAGGCATCAGCTGCCAAGATCGAAGTGCTGGGGATTCCTCTCTGTGTGATCGCGGGCGTGATCACAGTCTTGGTACAGTGTTTCCTAGCCTACATGTACCTCTCAGACCTGAGATACGGAATGACTATGCCGCTGCAAGGTGCTGCATTGAACCTTGGCCTGCTGGTGGTGGGTGTAATCATCTACTACATAGCTAGAGCAATCCGGGCTCGTCAGGGAATCAACCTAGACTACCTGTTCAAGGAAGTCCCACCAGAATAGACAGCAAACTCCGCGACGTTAGCCTCAGGCTGCAACCTGAGGCCTCTCTCATTTTTCTTGGTCCTATGCTTCGTTCCGGATAAACCCTATTTGATCGTCACCCAGCGCGGCTGCGTTGTTGTCTTGTCAATGCTTGGAATCTTGGCGCGGGTCAACTATCACCGATAGGCCGAGACGGAGACCCCTAAGCTCCTTCAACTTCTCCATCGGGTTTGATTCGGTCGACCCTTGAGAGTCCTTCATGTGCAATGAGACCGGTTTCGCAGCTCAGGCTCTCTCCGGCATCGAGGCTGGAGCATTTGTGGTTCTTGACGGCGTCCTCCAGTTTGCTGGGGTATCCTGTCCATGCCTCGACAGCAGCGCAATGTAGGCCGCGCCATCCGCCGTAGACCAACCATAGGTAAATGCACTTGAAAATGTCCTTGGGAAAGACCATGCCGAAACCTAGCTTTTTCGACGTGTCCGTGACTGCAAGCCACCCTTCGCTCAGCTCAGTGGCATAGTGCAGATCCCATGTCTGTGACTCGGGAGGCATTACAATTCGCATGTCCACGGTCTTGCCATCGACGGTCTTGGCGTCGGGCCAGCGGTACGAATCGCCGGGACGTCCGAGTCGATTGTCTGGACATGATGTGTCGACAATCACTTTGGATTGTGGGATATCGATTCTGGAAGAGCGACTGATGGCGAGACCTGGGTGGATTCCCCACAGGAACTGGAAATCGGAGAACCCGAGATTCGTGACCTTGTGGCGCATCTCAAGAATGGATCCGTGACCTTTCAATGTCATCCAGCGTTCGAGCAGCAAAGGCGCGATGATCGTCGGCCGCCACAGGTGAACGCTCACCTCTTCGGGCGTGTCCTTCTCAATCTCAGAATACCATGGCAGAGACCACACTTCTCCCAGGTTGGGGTATTCTTCCCCTCGATACGTGGTCGGGTGACAGGTGGGAATGCATTCATCTATGCCACCATGCCACCAATTGTCCACATTCACGCCGTAGACCGGCGTTCGAATCTCAACGCGTGGATTATGGTATAGCAAGTCGTGGGCTTTCCGCTTGAGTTTGAATTCAAGGATCTTGGCACCGTAATCGGTCAGAACCGCGACGCGCAGTTCATCGTTCTCAAGAATCACACTTCGCATTCCTCTGTACGACCAGTCTGTTGAGATCTTGGCAGTCAATTCATGTCATCTCATGCGTCTATTGTTGTTGGACTAGTCCAACGGGCTTCTTGTGGGTCATTGAGGATTTGAAGCTTCCAGACTCTTGAGGCTAAGTCCCGCTGATATGCGGATCCGAGTCCCTCCGGGCTCTGCTGACTTATCGAGCGCATTCTGCTGCCGGATTGGTTCGGACTCTTCCATCAGCAAAAATATCACGTACGCTGATATCATGCTCAGAGATTGCACATGTCCGGTCCTATGGTCGAGGCGAGTAGGGTAGGCGTCGCGCTGGTAGATGCACAACCTTTCTTCTGGGATAGTATGCACGGAGCGAAGGAACCGATACTCATGCGAGTTGAGCGCCTGCTGATGCTGGTTGACTGGCTTGGGCTGCCGTTGATCGCGACATTCGAACATCCCGTCGAAACAAAGGGTTGGCTTCCGGATCGTCTCGAGAAGGTCTTTCCATCGCATGGCAAGCGATTCGTGAAACGAACGTACAACTGCTGCTCTGACCATGCAATTCGAGAAGCGATTAGCAAGATGCAACTTCCACAGGTGGTTGTGGCAGGCGCAGAGACCGACGTATGCGTGCTCCAATCGTCGCTGGGGCTAATCGGCATGGGCTTGCAGGTCTTCCTTCTGGAGGACTGTATATTCACGTCTGAACATCATGCTCGATCTGCTCTGGAACGCATGTATCGCGCCGGAGTGGTCCCGTGCACGCTCAAGACTCTATTCTACGAGTTGACCCGCACTGTTGACAAAGACGCGTTTCCATCCAAGTGGAAGATCGGAGCGGACTCGTATGCGGAATGCTTCCGGTTGGAAGATCTGCCTCCAACAGAACCTGCGTATTGAGAAACAGTCCTGTGGGCTATGTCACTGTAGAGGCCACGTGATGCTGTACTTCTGGGTTTTTGTCCGATAGCTCGTGTCCTCTTACCAAAGACGCCACTGTGCCAACCGCGCTTATGCCAGACGCGATCAGGAACACCTTGCTCATTCCGATAATGAAGTCGCCTCCTGCAATGGCACTCTGTATAGTCAAGCCCGTGAAGAGTTGAAGCATTAGCTGCGGAGGGATTGCCGTGGCAATCACTGCGGTCGCCAAGGCTAGCCCCACTGACTGCCCGGTAGCTCGCATTGTGCTGAGAGTTCCCGAGGCCACGCCTAGCTTACTCCCGTCTACCGAGCTCATGACGGCACGTGTATTCGGCGAAGAGAACAAACCGAAACCGATCCCAAGGAAAGTCAACCTCAGGACAATGTCACCAACCGGTGATGCAGCATTCAGCTGCGACAACAGAAGCAATCCCACCGTTACGATGACCATGCCCACCGTGCTCAGTGATCTTGAGCCAAACCTGTCTGCTAGCCAGCCACTGGGGGGAGAGAGGAGCGCCATCGCGACGGACATGGCGATCAGGAATACTCCCGCGCTCTCGGGTTGAAGTCCTTGAATATCCTGAAGATAGATCGAGATCATGAAAGTCACGCCACTGATGGCGATGTAGTTGAGAAGCGCCGCGATATTGGCTGCAGCAAACAAACGATTCTTTGTGAAGAGAGAAAGATCGAAAATCGGATATCGGGTCAGCCTACGCTCTGCGTAGATGAACAGAAGAAATGCGGTCACGGTAAGTACAAGAAGCGCCAGAGTGGCGTAAGAGTACCAACCGAAGCTGCCTCCAAGCGTCAAAGCTGCCAGCAATGAAGCCAACGCTACTGAGAGTGTCACTGCTCCGGCGAAATCGAATCTCTCACCAGCCGACGAAGCCCATTTCTCCTTGAGCTTCGTTGAAGCCAGGATGACAACTAGGATTCCAATTGGGACGTTTACGTAGAAGATTGATCTCCAGCCAAAACTCTGGACGAGGACTCCGCCGATGACTGGGCCGGTCGTGAGCCCCAAATAGACTGCCATTGCATTGATGCCCAATGCTTTGCCTCGTTCCCAGCTTTGGAACGATTCGGTCACGATGGCCGGGCTGTTGGCTGCGATGAATGCTGCGCCAATGCCTTGGAGTGCCCTGAAGACGACAAGCTGAGCTCCAGTTGCAGATGCGCCGCAGAGAATCGATCCTGTCGTGAAGATGACGAAGCCAAGAATGTAGGTGCGTTTTCTCCCCCTCAGATCAGCGAGTCTTCCGGCGTTGATGAGGAGCACCGTCAGCACAAGTAGGTAGGCTAAGGATATCCAGACGACTGTTTCAAGTCCGATCATCATTGAGGACGCAATCGACGGAATAGCTATCGTGACTATGCTGCCGTCGAATGGCGCCATGAAGGAGCCTATGGTTGTTACCACGAGAACCATCCACTTGTAGCCTGATCCTGTTTCAGGTCTCTGAGTCGCTAGTGCCATGTTTCTCATCGTTCGACCGTTTGGGATGCGCTGGTTAGGCTGAGCGACAACATGGTTCCAAGAGTTAAACGATAGCGGTTTCATGCTGTTTTAGAGGTTTGCGGTCTTGAGAGATTAGAGGTCGTGTCAGTGGAAAGGCTTGTCCTGGTAGCTAGACCACGAGGACGACCGGCAATGACTTCTAGATTGACAAGACGCAGATGATTCTGCAAACCAGGATAGAACCACCCGCCCATGTTATATTGCTAGGTCGCCTTCAAATTTGTGTTCGAGGGTCGTGACTGATTGTCACCACCAGCCGCGGCGTCTCATAATGCTTCGAGCGTGAAGGATACAGGTGACTTTCGCAGATGTGTGAAGAAACACACAAGAAAGAATAGCGTCCTTTTCGGCGAGATTTGCCAACTCATGCGAGAGCTGCTCCAAGATTTCTCCAAGGGGGACAAAGTGCAGAAGGACAGGTGGCCCCAATACTATGTCAAGAAATGGAGTCTAACCAACCTTTTCAAATGCGATTTGCGGCAAGGGTATCGTCTCACGTACACGCTTCAGTTCGAAGGTGGGGGCACAGCAGTCGTCCTACTGGAACTTCTATCTCACGACGAGTACGACGAACGTTTCGGGTACTAGACTAGCTAGAGAATCCTACGGCTCGTCCGAAGCAGTCTCCTGAGTTTTGGATTGTCGGGAAACACCCAAACAATCTCATGGTCGTTCAGAATTATCTTGTTGCTACTGAGGAGGTAATCAATGATCCGGTTGAACGTCTGGTACTGGACACCTTTAGGCAAGCTATTCCAGAGTTGCCTTTTCGTCGGGTAGCCCTTGGCTTTGTGAATCGCCCTCTCCACCATGAGGATCGTTGTCAAGTTTGGTTCATGCGCTACGGTGGACCCTTTCCCCCTTCTGGCGGACCTGCCCATACTACTCTACTCTTCTGTTCTCCAGCATTGGTGTCACAGGAGGCACCCATGCTGCATCTATGGTACATGTATGTGCAATATATAACATTGTGTAATGTCAGACTAGAAGTCACGACGCGCACTACTTGGTCTTGTTCCGCTCGTAGGCTGCCAAGAGCATCTCTAAGAGTTAAATGATCTGATAAACACTCTTGCCCGCTGTTGGAAGGTTCTCTTTGGATATCGACAAGATACGCAAGGAATTCCCTGTCACTGAAAAATACGCATACTTTGATCACGCAGCTGTTGGACCACTTCCCAGGAAGACTGTTGAATCTGTCTGCCGGGTAACTGAGGAGAAGTGCGAGGGAGATCTTCACTGGGGATCTTGGGAGGAAACAGCAGAGGCGGTGAGACAATCAATCGCAAACCTGATTGGAGCAAGAGTGGAGGAGATCGCCTTGACCCACAGCACATCCGAGGACATAGCCATCGTCGCGAACGGCCTGACATACGAGAAGGGATCCAACATAGTCACATGTGACATGGAATTCATGTCGAATCTCTATCCTTGGCAGGCTCTCGCGAAACACAAAGACCTACAATTGAAAGTGATCCGAAATCGAGACGGAATACTGCGGATGGAAGATTTCTCTGAAGCAATCGACCCAAGAACGAGGGTTGTGGCAATTTCATACGTTCAGTACGCAAATGGATTCAGGATCAACCTTGAGGAGCTATCGAAGATCGCGCATGAGAACGACGCTTGCGTCGTTACAGACGCGGTCCAAGCACTGGGTCAAATGCCGGTTGACGTGTCGAAGCTGGGCGTTGACTTCCTCGCAACAAGCGGTTACAAGTGGCTACTCTCACCAATCTCAACAGGTTTCCTGTATGTGAGACATGAGCTGTTTGAGGAGCTCTGGCCTACGATTGTGGGCTACCGTTCCGACGAGAACTCGATGGAGTATGGCTTCAGAGAATTCCAGCCGGCGCACACGGCTCGCAGATATGAGGGTGGTCAGCTGAATTTTCCAGGTTTCGCAGGAATGAGAGAATCCATTGCCCTACTACAGGAAGTCGGCATCAACACGATACAAACCAGGATCCATTCTCTAGTCGACCGCATGATCGATGGACTGAAGCGAAACACGAACGTGAAAGTGAAAAGCTGCTTAGAGGAAGCGTTCAGATCCGGCATCGTCAACTTGGCATGTCGTGAACCTGATTTGGTTGCCAAGCGACTTCTGGAAAGAGGAATTGTGATCTCGGTCAGAGGTGGCGGGCTAAGAATATCACCGCACTTCTACAACACCGAAGGCGAGATCGACAAGCTAGTCTCTGAGCTAAACACTATCTAATGCTCGACATGACAGACGGCAACTTGCTCTTTCCCTTTCGCCCACTACTGGGCCTTTACGATATCATCGAGAGCTTCTGGGTTATCTAGCGTAGAGAGATCTCCCAGCTCTGTCTTGCCGAGCAACCTGGATCTGATCAGTCTTCTTACCACTTTGCCTGAACGTGTCTTTGGGAGTTGCCTGACAAATCGCACATCTCGAGGTCTGAAGGTCTTTCCCATCACTTTTGCCACTTGGTCCTTGAGCGCTTCTCTGAGGTTCTCGCTCGCTTCGACGCGGGGTTTGAGGACTACGAAGCATGTGACTTCTTCACCTTTCACCTCATCCGGGACGCCAACAGCTGCAGCCTCCGAGACGCTCGGATGCTCCATGAGAGCCGACTCAACTTCTGCCGGGCCGACGCGCCTGCCCGAGACCTTGATCGTATCGTCTGCTCTACCGAGCACGAACCAGAACCCGTCTTTGTCTACAAGTGCCCAGTCAGCGTGATACCATACATTCGGCCATCGAGACCAGTAAGTCTCGATATACCTCTGCGGATCATTCCAGAATCCCTTGGTCATAGACGGGCACGGCTTCTTCATGACGAGATAGCCTACCTCTTCTCGCACTGACTCTCCCTTCTCATTGAAGACATCCACATCCATTCCGAGACCGGGTCCTCCCACAGTGCAGGGTTTGAGTGGCGAAAGCGGAGACGGTGTCAGATGAGGTGCAATGAGCTCGGTGCCACCTGAGATGTTAATGATCGGGCATCTCGAACCACCTATCTTCTCGAAGAACCAGGTCCATGATTCTGGATCCCAAGGTTCACCTGTGGAACCCAATATTCTGAGGCTTGAAAGATCGTGACTCGCGAGATGCTGATCGCCATACTTCATGAGCAGTCTGACAAGGGTTGGCGAGATCCCAAAGACGGTTACTTTGAAGTCGTCGACGATCTTCCACAATCTGTCTGGACGCGGATAGTCGAACGCGCCTTCGAACAGGACCACGGTGCCTGCAACATTCAAGACGCCGATCAGCATCCATGGGCCCATCATCCAGCCAATGTCGGTGACCCAGAAGAAGACATCATCATCCTTCGTGTCGAAGTGATATCTCACATCTTTCGTGCACTCAATTAGCGGTCCGACATGTGTGTGCACGGTTCCTTTGGGCTTGCCAGTGGTTCCTGAGCTGTAGAGGACCAGAGACACATCCTCAGAATCCAGCTGAGCTGTTGTGCACTCCTTAGACTGGTTCTTGACTAGGTCATCCCACCATATGTCGCGAGCGCTTGACCATGGCACATCAATCTTGAGCCGCCTGTAAACAATCACGTGTTTGATACTCTTCACGAGATCGGTGGCGACGTCTGCCTCTTTCTTGACGTGAAGACTCTTGCCTTTTCTGAGTGTTCCGTCTGCGGTTACTAGGATCTTTGCCTGAACGTCATTGAGTCGTGATGCGACAGCCGAAGCCCCGAACCCTGAGAATATTGGGACGCATATCGCTCCGAGCTTGAATGCGGCGAACATCGCGATTGGCACCTGTGGAGACATTGGCATGTAGAGCCCGATAGCATCGCCCTTGCCTACGCCTAGGCTCTTGAGGCCATTTGCGAACCTGTTGACTTCATCACACAGAGCCCTGTACGAGAGCTTCCTGACTTCTCCGTCTTCACCTTGCCAGATGATGGCGGTCTTGTCTCCTCTCGTTCTCGCGTGCCGGTCGATGCAGTTGTGGGTGATGTTGAGTTTCCCTCCGACAAACCAGCGAGCCCACTCAATCCCTTTCGAAGTGTCCAGCAATTTCTCGTACGGTTTGAACCATTCGATGTCCAGATCCTTCGCAGCTGCGTTCCAAAACCATTCGATATCGTCTATGGAACGCTTGATCAGTTCGTCGATGGTGCGTATGTTATGCTTCTGCATGAACCTCTTGATGTTGCTATTGTCGGCGTATTGGCCCGTCGGTCTCCAGACGATTGACATCTCGATTCCGTTCTTCGGGCTTAGCGTGTTGACTATTTAGTATTTCCAGATCTCGACCACCCGCTAGGAGTATGCCAGAGAGTCGGCGACCACTTCTACGGAGCCCATGACATCTTGGCTGTTCGAGACAGCGAATGTCGGGAAGTCTCCTGATTCGCGCGGACCGCCGCTGGTCAAACCTTTTATGGTATGTTGCCGCTCGCATCGCCCGGTCCTGAGTGTAGCAGAAATGACCGGAGCTCAGAAGATAGAATATCCGCCTAATCTCAAGCTGATGCTAGAGCGCGCCCTGAAAGATACAGAGGGCTTCTGGGGAGACGCGGCCCGCGAACTGCATTGGTTCAAACCTTGGAGTCGCGTGTTCGAATGGAACTATCCGAATTTCAAATGGTTCACGGGAGGGACAACGAACCTTTCCTACAATTGTGTGGACCGTCACGTTCTGGAGAAAGGAAGAGGCGACAAGGCAGCAATCATCTGGGAGTCGGGAGAGACAAACGAAACCAGAGTCCTCACCTACCGCCAGCTGCTGGATGATGTCAAGAGGTTGGCCGCTGCTCTAAGGGCTCAAGGTGTAGAGAAAGGCGACAGAGTCACAATCTACATGCCGATGGTTCCAGAAGCAACCGAGGCTATGCTGGCGTGCACCAGGATCGGCGCCATCCACTCCGTAGTCTTCGGGGGCTTCGGAGCTGCAGCTCTGGCTGAAAGGATAGTGGACGCAGGCTCAAAAGTCCTGCTGACTGCCGATGTGGCCTACAGGCGAGGCAAAGACGTTCCGCTCAAGGAGGTTGTTGACGAAGCTCTAGAGACGCCCAGTCAAGTCCAGAAAGTTGTCCTCCTCAAGAGAGCTCCAAAAGAGCCCAACATGAAGAAAGGAAGAGACCTATACTGGGACGAGGCGCTCGACGTAGGAAAATCAGCGAAAACCGATTTCGTCCCCGTTGAGTCGAATGAGCTTGCCTTCATACTTCACACGTCAGGCACCACAGCCAAACCGAAGGGAACAGTGCAACCTCACGGCAGCTACCAAGTCTACATTCACTCCATGGGCAAATGGGTCTACAAGATGAGTGATCGAGACATCTGGTGGTCTACATCGGACATCGGATGGATCGTTGGTCACAGCTACGTCGTCTACGCGCCGTTGCTCTTCGGCTGCACCACCCTCATGTACGAAGGTGTCCCGGATTATCCAGCGCCGGATGTCTGGTGGCGCATTGCAGAGAAGCATCGAGTCAGCAAGATGTGGATCTCCCCAACAGGCGTCAGGGCACTGATGAGGTTCGGTGACGAGTACCCAGCCAAATATGATCTCAGTTCAATCAACCTCGTAGTCTGCGCAGGCGAGGTCCTCAATCCCGCAGCTTGGAAGTGGCTACAGCAGACTGTACTGAAGGGCAAGGTACCTGTAATCGATCACATGTGGCAGACAGAGAGTAGCGGTCCAATGGTCGGCAATCCGGCAGGGATCGCCATGTTGCCAATCAAGCCTGGCTCAGCGACTATTCCGTTGCCTGGTATTGAAGCGGACATAGTGAACGAGCGTGGCGAGTCCCTTCCAGTGAATGCGAAGGGAACCTTCGTATGTCTACGTCCCTTCCCCGGCTTGACTCCGACACTTTGGAGGGATCACGACCGGTACGTGAAAGACTACTGGGAACGTATTCCGCGCCGCTACTATACAGGAGATGCAGCACTGAAGGATGAGGACGGGTACATCTGGTTCCTCGGCAGAATGGACGAAGTCATCAAGATATCCAGTCATCGAATCGGCACAATCGAGATAGAGAGTACACTCGTTGGTCACCCTGCTGTCGCAGAGGCAGCCGTCGTGGGCAAACCCGATCCAATGAGAGGGGAAGTTGCAGCAGCGTTCGTTGTCCTGAAAGCCGGTTACGCGCCGAACGACGAGTTGAAGAAGAGTCTCAGAGGACTTGTGCAGAAGTCACTCGGCAAGATCGTTGTGGTTGACGACATAGACTTCGTCGATATGCTTCCCAAAACGAGAAGCGGCAAGATCATGAGACGCCTCATAAAGGCCGTGATAACCGGGCAGCCGCTTGGAGACTACTCCACAATAGAAGACGAGGGCTCGCTAGAAGAGATACGGAAAGCCGCAGAAGCACTCATGACTGGTCTGAAGAGGAAATCCTAGCGGAATCACTTGTGTTACCTGTCAAGCCCTCGCTAGCTTGTCAGTCGCAGGGCCTCGCTCTTCAGTCGAGCCTTTGAGCGGGCGAGTCGCTTACGTCTCGCTTGCTGACGGCTAACGACCTTCCCTAGAGTGACGGCTCGCTTTCTGAGCAGCCTTAGAGTTTCCTTTGGGCTGGGGGACCCTATTGACATTTTGTGCATCACAACATCTTCGAGCGTCCGAGCTTGAGACAGCTTTGCTTCCAACTTGTCTGGCCGATCCGCAACGGCTTTCTGCGCCTTCTCACGGACAAGCTCGAACCAGTGGTCCGCTTGGTTTGACCCGCTTTGAGAAAACTCGTCCGCAGCCGATCCCACGAGCCTATGTGCAAGACGAAACGACAGCCCGAATTCGGTCACCAATATGTTTGCGAGTTCGGTGGCTGTTGTCATGATGAGATCTGCGCGATCGGCGCGGATCTCTAGGACGCTGATGTGGGAAAGCAGGAGCCGGACAATGGCGATTACTTCCTGCATTGCTTTCGATGAGGCCCAGATGGTCGGCGTAATCTCTTGCAGGTCTAGATTGTAGCTTGTAGGAAGAGAGTGAAGGGTTGTGGCTGTTTGCGAAAACGCTCCGATGGGGACGGCGCACTTGGCGCGAATGAGTTCGATTGCGTCTGGGTTTCTCTTTTGTGGCATGATGCTGCTCGCAAATGAGAGATCTTTTGGTAGCTGTAGATTACCTGCTTCAGGCGTCGTATTGAAGATCAAGTCCTCGGCAAGCCTGCTTACATCAATGGATAATTCTGTCATGTTGCTTAGAAACTCAAGCACAAAATCCCTAGAGCCTACTGCATCTAACGAGTTCTCTACAAGACCGTCAAACCCCAAGAGATCCGCAACTGTCTCGCGATCTACGGGGAGGCTGGTGCCGGCAAGAGCGCATCCGCCCATTGGTGACTGATTGAGGCGGCCGTAGGAGTCTTCGAGCCTCTCGAGGTCACGAGCGGTCGCGTCATGGAAGGCCATCAGATAGTGGCCGTATGTTATCGGCTCAGCCGGTTGTTGGTGCGTCCTTCCAACAAAAAGGGTCTTGTGGTATCTGCCTATGGTCTCCTCCAGTTCATCTAGGAGTGCGATGACGAGATCCATGATCTGGAGAAGTTCGCTCCGGAGGCGCATTCGTATGGCCGTCGCAACCTGGTCGTTTCGACTCTTCGCTAGCTGAAGGTTTTCGCCAGCGGAATTGCCTGCTCTTCTGATCACCAGTTCCTCGACGGAAGCATGGACATCCTCGGCTCTCGAGCGAACTGGCATTGCGTGTATCTTCGAGAGTACTTTCAGAACTTTGCGCGCTTGGTCTCGGGGAATAATGTCTCGGCGAGAGAGCATGATCACATGTGCCCGGTTGATCTCAACCACGGATTCGAGCAGACGCTCGTCAGCCTCGATGCTAGAAACGAATCTCCTGGCCTGTTCATGTGCCGGCCCGAGCCTAGAGAATCTGTAAAGCAAGGACAAGGAGCTTTCACCTTTCGAATTGCTGCGTACACAGTCAGGCGTTCAATGTCTTGTGTTGTTCGGTCATCGTTGACGTCGGTGGAGGCTGTCAGTCATTCGTGGTTGGAATACGGTGTGCAGGTTCTGTGTCTACCCATTGACCTTGGGTTGGTGTGGTATCTTGTAGACGATGGGAGGGGCTTGCTTTCTCTTGATTTCGACGTTGTATGCGACCTGTGACGGCAGGCCCCAGATCTGAATGAATCCGACTGACCACATTTGATCGAACTTTGAGCCTTTCTCATACGTGGCGAGGTTCGCGTCGTACAGTGACATTGGTGACGAGCGACCAACGACGGTGGCGAGTCCCTTGTAGAGTTTCAAGCGGACGACTCCGGTGACACGTTCTTGTGTCTTCTCTATGAACGCGTCAAGATCTTGACGTAGTGGGTCATACCACAGTCCCGCATAGACGAGAAATGCCCACTGTTGTTCCACCTGCTGCTTGAAGTACAGTTCATGCCTAGTCAAGACGCATTTCTCAAGGTCCCGGTGGGCTTCTAGAAGGACGGTCGCTGCGGGGCACTCGTACACTTCTCTCGACTTGATGCCGACGAGACGGTCTTCGAGGTGATCGATTCTGCCTATTCCGTGATGTCCTGCAATTGCGTTTAGGTTCTCGATCAGTCTGGCCGGGCTCAAGGGGTCTTCATTCAGAGAGACAGGTTTGCCTTGGTCGAACTCGACTTCAAGGTATTCGGGCTGGTCGGGAGCTTTCTCAGGGGGGGCTGTCCATTCGTAGACATCAGGCGGCGGCTCGTTGTTCGGGTTCTCAAGGACGCCTGATTCTATGGATCGTCCGAACAGGTTTTGGTCGATGCTGTAGGGGCTTTGCAGGGTCACCGGAACTGGAATGCCTCTTTGATCTGCGTACTTGATTTCCTCGGCTCTTGTCATGTTCCACTCGCGAATAGGCGCTGTGATTTTGAGTCCAGGCGCCAGTGATTTGACTCCCACATCGAATCTGACCTGATCGTTACCCTTGCCCGTACATCCATGTGCTACCGTACTGGCCTTTTCCTTTCGAGCGACCTCAACGAGTTTCTCGACGATCAGCGGTCGTGCCAATGCAGTGCTGAGCGGGTACTTTCCTTCGTAAAGCACGTTGGCTTTGATTCCTGCGAAGACATAGTCCTTCGCAAACTCATCTTTGAGGTCGAAGTAGTAGTGCTTGACCGCGCCGGCCTTCAGGGCTTTCTTTTCGATCGCTTGAAAGTCGTCTCCTTGACCCACATCCACTGTCACGGTGATGACTTCAGCGCCATACTTCTCCTTGATCCAAGGGATAGCCACCGAGGTGTCGAGGCCACCCGAATATGCAAGAACAATTTGTTCCATCATGACAATTTCGCCAATTTGATAGTGTTTCCGTAATTGAAGCCGCATGGATGATGGGGATTCCTTAATAAGCTTTCGCACACGGGCAATTGATTCCGCAGCGCAATTCTCGTACACCGTTAAGAATCCTTGATATATCCGCGCATTCGTCAGCTTTTTCGTGGTCGTCTTGCCAGATCTGGACGAGGTAGATAGGAAGATCCTGAGGAGATTGCAAGAAGATGCCCGAATCTCATTCAAAGAGATCGCCAAAGAGGTCGGAACAAGCGAAGCCACAGTATTCGTCAGGGTCAAGAAACTTCAGAAGAGCGGGGTCATCAAGGGCTTCAGGGCAATCCTGAATCCTACAAGCGTCGGAAAGCAGGTGACCGCATTTGCACTCGTCAAGGCGGAACCCAAGTCCTATCCGAAGATGCTCGCACAACTGATGAATCTCGAGGACATCTGCGAAATTCATGATGTCACAGGTGCCTACTACTCTATCCTCAAGATGAGGACAACCACCTCCGAACAGCTGGCAGAAATACTCGACAAGATTGGCCAGATCGAAGGGATCGCTGGAACAGAAACCGTCATCGTTCTCAGAACAATCAAGGAAGAGACATCGATCAAGCTTTGAGGTTCGCTCAGCATAGACTGGGCAAACGTAGTGGGTGTCCTCTCGACCAAGACAGAATCACAGAAAACGGTTGCCGGCAATCTTTATTTCAGGGTCTCCGGGTGAGTGCTGTCGATCCCGCGGTAGCTCAGCCTGGTAGAGCTTCCGAGTCAGGTGAACAACCTGACGGAGACGCTGTAGACCTGCGCCCATGGCGCGGGCCACGTCAGCCTATCAGGCGGACAACGGAAACCGGACTGTCGCCTGTTCAAATCAGGCCCGCGGGACCAAACCTCTTGTTGATAACTGTGGCTCTATGAAGCCCAATAGAAGCATCACATGTTGATGTCTCTTAAGACGAGGTTTCCTGCGTTCACGACTGCCACATCAAACTGCTGCAATGCTGTAACGGAACATTCAAGGAACGAACCTTAGATGAGTCGCTCCGGAACATGCCTCGGATCATGCGACACACTGGGTTTGAGTCTGAATTTCTGGAGCCGTCGTTCCACTCGTGGGTACCGTATCAGCTCCTCAAGCTCCAGGTCGTTCGCGAGTTTGCGTTCAATCTTAGAGAGGCGATCCCTCAGTTGACAGATGTCTCTTTCAGTGGAAAACGAGGACATGACCGCAGGATGGCAACTCACCCCAGCATCGTGTAAATTACTCAGCGCGTCTAGCTGTTGTTTGAAGCCTCCACCGTTGGCTCCTGTCAGGTTCTCAAACTCATCCTCACATGATCCCTTGAGCGAAACTCGTACATGGAGGCACCGAAACGCGGCCAATTCAGTGCAGTAGATTGGATCCGCCCCGAGAAGTATGCCATTTGTCTCAAGTATGAATTGAAGTCGCTGTTGTTTTCCGATCTCGGTAAGTACGTTCAGGAGGTGGGATCTTCCAATCGTGGGCTCGCCTCCACTCAGCCTCATCTGAACAAGATGTCTACTGGTGACGACTCGCAGGAGTTTTTGAGTGGCTTCCTCAGGCGCAAGGAACTCACCGGCCGCATCAGGCCGTTCTAGGATGTTCTCCGAGACCCAGCAGAACCTGCAAAGCAGCCCACATCCAACGACATCGGCGGTAGCTATGCCGCC
>Ga0315282_10008525_pt1 | contig 16570 bp, 11 predicted proteins | sample YL17G07_20_MG_FD_203693 | JGI IMG/M metagenome (GOLD analysis project Ga0315282, IMG submission 203693) | Sediment microbial communities from Yellowstone Lake, YNP, Wyoming, USA - YL17G07_20 | ecosystem: Environmental > Aquatic > Freshwater > Lake > Sediment | place: USA: Wyoming | collected...
CCTATACCGAGATGGTGGAAAAAGCTCTCGCCCGCAAGTGCCCGGTGGAGATTGCCCCGCCTCCGCTGGACGCGAAGTCGGCCCTGAACTGGGCCCCGGCGACGCGCGCGGAGGAAGCGGCCGTCCTGGAAAAGGCGCTGGAGTCGGAGCGCCGGGCCGTCGTCGAGATCCAGGCCGCCTGGGCCGCCATGTAAAAGCCCGGCGCGGATCATCTCCCGCGCGCATTGAGTTGAGGGTGCGGTTCCTTGTTCTCGGCGAAACCCAGCTTCACCGGGTTAGCGTTTCGTCGTTTCCTGATACGTTCATTGATGTTTCAGTGGTTTCGGAATGCATCAACGATCTGATGATCGAATTTCCTCAACGATAGCCGGGGTTTTGGCAATCTGTTCCTTGAGCGAGCCCGACTGGATCAGCCAGGTGAGGCGCTCGCGGGTTTTGACCGATGCTTTCGACGAGTCCACCACGCGGAGATCCGTTCCTGATTCTCTGTATCCGACATACCTCATGCCATCCCAACCTCCAAGCAAGTGGCGAAAACCCTCTACGAATTCTCTGTTGGTATCCAGTTTCACTATCCGCAAGACTACCGGTTTGTCGCGAGCTAATGTTCTCTTTGCATAAATGGGATCTCCTGTCTTGGGGTCATAAATGCGATCTCCTGTTTTGGGGTCTTCTTTGCAGACTTCAATAACATAGGATTTTGCCAGGATAACTACGACGAGTTGATCCTTTCGGGTGGCGTATATCATTGCTTCTTCGCTCGACCAGAGTGGTTCTCCCCACACCTTTTTCACCCCGTCCGCCGTCATATCCGTCTCGATTGTTCTGGCAAGGTTCTTGGAATAGGAGCAATTCGAGTAAATGCCAAATGCGAGAGGCAGCCCAATCAGAATCAGATAGGGCAAATTCGGAATGAAAAGGCGGAGCGTGCGCGCTCTGTGGTTCGGTGACACTGCGGGAATTCTGTTCAGCCAGAGAAGAAAGAGAATGAACAGAACAGGTCCCGCAAGGACGGGCAAGACATTGACGCGGCCTCCGATGGCCCAGGCTACAAACGCCGCGAACCAGAAAAACGCCAGGAAGGGAGTTGTGCATCCGAGAAGAATACAATCAGGATGCTGGAATGTGAGATTGGGCTGAAGTACAATCACCCTCCTGCGCAAGGGATAGAGGAAAGCCAGGATAAGAGCCGCCAGGGCGACGATGCAGCAACACACCGTGAGGGTACCCGGAGCATACTCCCAGGCGCCATTCACCTCCAGCAGGGTGAACAGGAAACACAAAAACGCGACGTACATCACAAGAAAAAGGAGCATGCAAACCATGGGGAGAAAGGTCTGAAAGGCATTTATCTTGGAGACGGGAGGCTCGCATCGGTTGGGAGGAGAGGGCTGTGCCGCCTCGGGCGAAGCGGAATTGGAAGGAGCAAGTGGGTCCTTGTTTTCGAGTGGAGGTGGATTTTCCGCACTCATGGATGGCTGATTTCCCGTGCATCCCTGATTGTCACGGCCTGCCAAACGTATCTTGCCAGCCCGCCCGCTCGAAATCAAGCCTCCCGGCACCTTGGGGCGCCTCTTAACTCCGCAACCAAACTGTGGGAATGGACAAAGTAGGGCGGGCGTCTCGCCTGCCGCTTTCAAACGCCTCCCCCGCCGACTCTAAACTCGGTGGAGCAATGATTTTGCTCCAGAACCCGGCATATTATTCATCCGCGCCCCCGCCGACTTTATGTCGGTGGAGCGATGATTTTGCTCCAGAGCAGACACGCTCCCCATATCGCCCCCGCCGACTCTAGAGTCGGTGGAGCGGTGATTGAAACCTGTCGCTTCTTGCCATGAATTTTCCGGCTCTCATCCACGTCCCCTCTAACATTATCCGCGCCTCGAATTCGCAAACGAAAAGAAAACCACCGCTCCACCGCCATAAAGTCGGCGGGGGCAACTTGGTGGCGGAGTCAAGATGCTCCCGGCACGTTGATCCTCCGCCAAAAGGTCTTGACGCTGTTTGGTGTGGGGCATAGACTTTGAGTTGGCCCGGCCGGGTCCTGTCCGGCGGGGACCCCATATTTCCGCGGCGAATAGGTTCTCCAACACCGGCGGGCGCGCCATTTCCCGCTGAGAAAGTGTGCCGAAAATGCCCCGCAATATCATGAAAGAAGCCCGCCAGATCCTGCGCAAGGAGCTCCAAGCCCTCGAGAGCACCGTGCGCGCCCTGGACGAGAATTTCGTCCGTGCCGTGCGCCTCATCCAGCGCTCGAAGGGCAAGGTCGTGGTGATGGGGGTGGGCAAGTCCGGCCTGATCGGCCAAAAGATCGCCGCGACGATGTCCAGCACCGGCACGGTCGCGGTCTTCGTCCACGCTACCGACGCGCTTCACGGCGACCTCGGGATGCTGGAGGCAAAGGATATCGTGCTCGCGCTGAGCCACAGCGGGACCTCCGAGGAAACCCTGGCGGTGATGGCGCCGATCCGCCGCATCGGGGCAAAGATTATTGCCATGGTGGGCAACGCCGACTCCGAGCTGGCGCGATCCGCCGACGTCGTCCTGCGGCTGGACGTGCCGGAGGAGGCGGACCACCTGAACCTGGCCCCCACGGCGAGCGCGCTGGCGGCGCTGGCCCTGGGCGACGCGCTGGCGGGCTGCCTGAGCAAGCTCAAGGGATTTTGCCACGAGGATTTCGCGAAATATCATCCCGGCGGCGCGATCGGCCGCAAGCTCCTTCTCACGGTCAAGGATCTGATGCACTCGGGCGATGAGCATCCGATGGTGACGCCGGACGCGGGCGTGGACGAGGTGCTCGCGCAACTGACCGATAAGCGGCTGGGGGGAGTGAACGTGGTTCGGGACCGCAAGTCCTGCAAGCTGGCGGGGATCATCACGGATGGCGATCTGAAGCGGGCGCTCAAGAGGCGCGAGCGGTTCTTTGACCTGCGGGCGCGCGATATCATGACCGCCAATCCGACGATTGTGTGCGCCGAGGACAAGGCAGCCCACGCCCTGGAACTGATGGAGAACCGGCCCTTCCAGATTGATGTGTTGCCCGTGGTAAACCGGCGGGGGCGAACGGTGGGCCTGCTGCGGCTGCACGATCTGCTGAAGATGACGTGATCTTCCCGCCTGAAGCCGGCCCAGGGTTCCAAGATCAAGAACAAAAGACTGCGAATGGACGGTTGTTTGCTTCCCCAATGAACGAGGGCGGTTGGTCTCTTGCGGTTCGAAACCTTTCTCGACCAGATGCGCGCTTCTCCATCTTACGCGGGGCAGATCGTGTACGTCCGCGAGGTGAAGGCGCGCCCTGCCGTTTACGCGCCGGACGACGCTGCGGCAGCGCTCCTGGGCGAGCGGGTTCGACGGATGCTCGAGGCGCGGGGCATTACCCGCCTCTACACCCATCAGGCCGAGGCGTTGCGCCTGCTGGGCGAGGGCAAAGATCCCGTGGTGGTCACCGGCACCGCGTCGGGCAAGTCGCTGTGCTACGCCGTCCCGATCCTCCAGATGTTGATGGACGATCCGGCGGGAAAGGCGCTGCTTCTTTTCCCGACCAAGGCGCTTTGCCAGGACCAGTTCCAGCGGTTCCAACAAGCCATGAAAGCTTGCGGATTGGGGGGCGTGAATTGCGGATTGGGGATTGCGGATTGCGGATTAGGGATTGCGGATTGCGGATTGGAGAGAACGAGCGGGGCGGCGGGTGTGAGGTCGGAAAGTGATGGGAACACGAAGAGGTCAAGCGGCGGGCGGTCAAGCGGCAAATTGGGCGGTTCGCGCGTGTTGGCGGGGGTTTACGACGGCGACACCCCCTCCACGCTTCGGCGGCGGCTGCGCGACCACGCATCGGTGGTTTTCACGAACCCCGATATGCTCCACGCGGCCCTGATGCCGCAACACGCGCGCTGGGCCGAGTTTCTTTCGAACCTGCGCTTCCTGGTGATAGACGAGCTGCACGTCTACAGCGGCATTTTCGGATCGAACGCGGCCAACCTGTTCCGAAGGTTCTTCCGGCTCTGCGGTCACTACGGCTCCCATCCCCGGATGGTGGCGTGCTCGGCCACGATCGGCAACCCGGAGGAACTCGCCGAGCGCGTGACGGGCCGGCGGATGACCCTAGTGGACAACGACGGAAGCCCGCGGGGCAAGCGGACCTACGTGTTCTGGAACCCGCCGCGCTTCCGCCCCGGGGACTGGCGCAGCCGCCGCAGCGCCAACGTGGAGGCGCACGAACTAATGTCCCAACTGGTGGCGCGCGGCGTGCCCACCATCACCTTCTCCAAGGCGCGGGTGACAGCGGAGATGATCCATCGTTACGTTTGCGAGAAGCTGCGCGAGATCGCGCCGCATCTGGCCGCGAAGGTGACGCCCTACCGCGGGGGATATCTGCCGGAGGAACGGCGGGAGATCGAGCGGCGCCTCTTCAACGGGGAGCTGCTGGGCGTGAGCACGACCCCGGCGCTGGAACTGGGCATTGATATCGGCGGCATGGACGCTTCGATCCTGGTGGGCTATCCCGGCACGCTTGCGTCCTTCTTTCAGCAGACGGGCCGGTCGGGGCGGCAGGACCGTGAGGCGCTGGCGATCCTGATCGGGCTGGACACGACGGTGAACCAGTACATCCTGACCAGTCCGGACTACCTTTTCGGGCGGCCCATGGAGCGGGGCGTCGTGGACGCCGACAATCCGTTCGTGGTGATGGGGCATCTGCGGTGCGCGACGCACGAGCTCCCCTTGCCCGCGGCGGAGGCGGAGCGGTTCGGCCCGCACGCGGAGGCGGCGTTGCGAATCCTCGAGGAAAACAAGAAGGTGCGCCGCGTCGGGGACTCGTGGTTCCACACCGCGCCGGAGACGCCCCAGCACGAGATATCCCTCCGCGACACCAGCGGCGCCAACGTCGTGATCCAGGACGTGGACACCGGCGAAGCGCTCGGCGAGGTGAACCGGCTCGACGCGCCGCCGCTGGTGCATCCTGAGGCGATCTACCTGCACCGGGGCGACACCTTCCGCGTGCTGGAGCTGGACCTCGAGAAGAACCTGGCGCGGGTGAAGCGGGAGGAGGTGGACTACTACACGCAGCCTTGGGGCGGCACCGACGTCCACCACGTGGACCACCGCCTGCGCGAGAAGGCGTTCGGGACCGGCCGCGCGTATTGGGGCGAGGTCACGGCCTATTTCCACACCTACATGTTCGAGAAGATCCATTTCTACGAACTCGACGCGATCTCGCGCCACGGGCTCGATCTTCCCACTTTCTCGCTCGAAACGATGGCGTTTTGGATCGTGCCGCCGGAGGACCTCATGGAAGCGGTCCGCCAGGCCGGCCTCGACGCGCACCAGGGGCTGCGCGGGATCGGGTACGCCGCCCGCATGCTTCTGCCGCTCTTCATGACGTGCGACACGCTGGATTTCTCGCATTCCGTCGGGTCGGTCAATTCCCCCTGGAACGCGGTTTTCATCTACGAGCGCTATCCGCACGGTCTTGGGTTCACCGCGAAAGCATACGACCTGCTGCACGAACTGATGCCCGCCGCGCTCAAGACGATTCGAGATTGCGGCTGCGAGGACGGCTGTCCCTGCTGCGTCGGGAAACCGCTGCGGCAGTTCACCACCTGGAACGTGGAAAGGGGGGAGGCGTCGGTGCCGAGCAAGGCGGCGGCCCGGCTGGTCCTGGAGGGCTTGATGGGCGACGGGTCGCGGCTTCGCGAGCCGGATGCGGAGGCGCTCAGCGACGGGGAGGAGGGCGCGGCGGAGCGATTGGAACGCGCTCTGCGGCGGCGGCTCGAAGTGATGCGGGAGCCGAGGGTGTTTCATCCCATCGCGCCGGTGGTTCCCACGGAGTATCCGGCGCCTGCGCCCGCGGAGACGCTCCCCGAAGCGGACTCGGGGATGCGGCGGCGCGAGAAGGTGACGTTCGCGAAGGAGCTGCGCAAGCGGCTCGCGAAGAAGATCGAGACGGACGATCTGCATCCGATGAAGGGCGTTCCCGCACCGCCCGAGGGGATGAGGGTTCCGGGGTCGAGCAAGCCGCCGACGTTTTTCCCCGGGCGGCCGATTATTCCCGAGGAACGTGTTGTGGAAGAGAGGCGCGGGGCTGGTCGGGAATTGGGCGCGACGAAGAAGCGGGAGGCGGAAGAGAACGCGGCGACGGGGCCAGAACCCGCGCCCGGTCCGAAACGCGAGGAGAGCGGCGCCGGAATGGTGCCGGACCTGCCGAAGGCGGAACCTGCGGGCGTGCCGGGGCCGATCCGTCTGGGGGATTCTCTGGCGGCACGGGCAAGGCGGATCAAGAAGGGCAAAACCTAGTGAACAAGGTAGGTTAGGCGTCCCGCCTGACACGTTCGCAGGATATGCATCTTGACGGGCAGGCTTGCGGCTTGGAGAAATGTTCGCAGGCGGACGCCTACGCAGCTTCGAGAAAGGAAAAGCACGGAGGGTTCCTCCTCCGTGTATTCCGTGGTGGAAGAACATGCCGCATCAAGGAAATCTCCAGCCCTCGTACCTCGCCCTTGCTCGGACCGGTGAATTGGCCCGGCGCGCCGAGGCGTTGCGCGCGCTCGCATCGCCTTGCCGGCTCTGCCCTCGCGCCTGCGGCGTGGACCGCGCCGCCGGTGAGCTCGGATTCTGCCGCGGAGGAATCCTCGCCTGCGTCTCCAGCTGCAACGCGCACCACGGCGAGGAACCCCCCATCAGCGGCCACCGCGGCTCCGGCACCGTCTTCTTCGCGCACTGCACCATGCGCTGCAAGTTCTGCCAGAACTTCCCCATCAGCCAACTCGGACATGGCGCCGAAATCACCGACGCCGAACTCGCCGAGCGCTTCCTCATGCTCCAGCGCATGAAGTGCCACAACCTCAACCTCGTCACGCCCTCCCACTACCTGCACGCCATCACGGCGGCGCTCGTCCTGGCCGTCCAGAAGGGATTCCGCCTTCCCATCGTCTACAACTGCAGCGGCTTCGAGAGCGTCGAGGCGCTGCGGCTGGCCGATGGAATCATTGACATCTACATGCCCGACATGAAGTACGCCGACCCGAAGAAGGCCGCCCTCTACAGCGACGCGCCCGGCTACGTGGACGCGAACATCCCGGCGCTTCAGGAAATGCAGCGCCAGGTGGGAGAACTGGTCTGCGACGAGGATGGGGTCGCCCGGCGCGGCCTCCTCGTGCGGCATCTCGTGCTGCCCGGCGCCGAGGAAGACAGCATCCAGGTCTTGCGCATCCTGCACGATCAGGTTTCGCCCACGCTCTACATCTCGCTCATGAGCCAGTACTTCCCCGCGCACAAGGCCCACGAGACCCCGCCGCTCGACCGCCGCATTGACCCCGACGCCTACCACCGCGTGGTGGACTGCATGGAGACCCTCGGCCTCAACGGCTGGGTCCAGCCGATGATCGGGTAGATTTGCCCGTCTTATTCTTCTCCTCGATTCCAAGGATTTCCTAAAGAATTGAACATGATGTAGAATGAGGACGATGTAACATCAAAAACATGTGGAATAGCGGGGGGCAATCTTTCATTGAGATTCCCAAATCCCTGAAAAAGACTTGACACGTGGTCAACACAAGATTAATGTTGTGTCATGATACCCTCCCCTGTTAACATCAATGGTGTTTGGGACTGCCTTCCGCCGGGGATACACGATGCGACATTGCTGGAAATTGAGCAACGTTTTGCCACAAACGAGACGCGAAAGGCCCTGTACGAAGGATTCACACGAGGGGTTCAATCTCTTGAAAGGGCTGGGTGCAAGACTGTTTTCCTGGACGGCAGTTTTGTGTCTGAGAAGCCCAATCCGGGTGACTTCGATGCTTGTTGGGATCCCATAGGGGTGGACGACAAGAAGTTGGACCCTGAATTGCTCGACTTCAGTGATGGCCGACGAAGGCAGCGTCTGAAATACGGGGGGGAATTCTTCCCATCAAGCGCAGAAGCGGATGGCTCTCGAACGTTTGTGGAGTTTTTTCAGACGGATAAGTACACGGGGAGAGAGAAAGGGATCATTCGTATCCGCCTCTCATGACGGGAAAGAGGAAAGGAAAAGTTATGATAACCAATGAACGTCAATACCGCGTATCCAAGGCACAGTTGTCGAACCTGGAGAAGGCAGCCGAGGTGTTTGATTTGGATGAGACTGCAGAGCGGATAGGCTCCAAGGTACTTGCCAAGGCTGAGTTGGAAGCGCTAAGGAGTGAAGTGGAAATCCTGTCTGCGCAACTTCGGGAATACGAAACGCTGAAGTCTGGGATGGTGACCGTCCTGAAAGCCAAGAACCTTAGTGAACTGCCAAGTATTCTCATTCGAGCAAGGATTACGCAAAGGCTTTCGCAACGTGAACTTGCCGACAAGCTTGGTCTCAAGGAGCAACAGATTCAGCGGTATGAGTCGGAGGAGTATGCATCGGCGAGTCTTCGACGGCTTTCAGAAATTGCCGATGCTTTGAAACTGAACATCAGCGAAGTGGCGGAACTCAGGCAGATGCCTCAAAGTAAACGGTTAGAGAAGCCGCTTGATATTGATTGGAGTCGCTTTCCCGTTAGGGAAATGTACCGCCGGGGTTGGTTTGACCAACTCGGGTTCATCGGTTCAACGGCAGCTGCGCTAGCCGAAGCTGATTCACTTGCCGAGGCCTTTGTCACCAGCGTTATTCGACGTCCCGAAATATCGATGCTCCGCCAACGAGTCCGTTCGGGCTCAGACGTGGACCCATACGCTCTCTTGGCTTGGAAGTGTCGCGTTCTGACCCTGGCGGAGAAATCGCCTGCAAAGGGCATATACAAACCTGATTCACTTGACGCAAAATGGCTCACCAAACTGGCACAAGAGAGTCGTTTTTCGGATGGACCAATGCGGGCCAGGGAGTATCTCGAGAAAGCCGGTATATGCTTGGTTGTAGAGCCCCATCTGCCTCATACCCATTTGGATGGCGCTGCTCTCCTTCATGGAGAAACGCCGGTTGTCGGGCTTACATTCCGGTATGACCGTCTCGACAATTTCTGGTTTGTGCTTCTCCACGAGATGATTCATATTATCAAGCATCTCCGGAAAGGCCGAGTGGAGGATATCCTCGATGACATGGACGCCGAGCCTGACGAGCTCGAACGTGGGGCAGATGAGTTGGCTGGCCGAGTATTGATTCCCGAGAATGACTGGGAGATGGCATTGGCCCGCTATGTTCGGAGTGAAGACTCGGTAAACGCGCTCGCGCAGAAACTCAGCATCAATCCGGCGATAATCGCAGGTCGCATAAGAAAAGAAGCCGACAACTATACGATACTCAACCAGTTGGTCGGACAAGGCGAGGTGAGGAAGCACTTCCCGGAGGTCAAATTCGGGTGGTGAAGGAGGTGGATCTGTGAACTTCGACCATCGGCACTATGTCCCATGTATTCGCTGGAAAATGGGCGAATACCAGGCAATCTTCAACCTTTCCAACAACGCAACCAAGAGCATCACGCCTCTGATAGAGGTGCCAGAGATTGGTAAGGTACCAGAGATTGGTTTTGATTTCGAGAACTGGAAACCAGCGAGATCAATAGATGACCATTTGGCTCCTTTCGCGAAACGGGTCAGAACAAAGTGGCAAAGAGGACCTTGTTTTGTGGACGCGAAACTGATTGAGCCATCCATGCGAATGGCCAATGGCCAACACCCTGTGGAATTCGTCTTCGATAAGTTAAGGTCTCAAGGCTGCATGGTCATACCTGTGACTGGACTTGACCGAGACCTGCAGTCCCGGGAGGCAATTCGACGGGCTGTGACCAAGGACAAACGAGGGTTTTGCTTGCGGCTCGGTATCGAAGACGCGACAAAGGCAGACCCCAGGAATCGAGTTGGTGCGCTTCTTTCACACATCGGTCTGCCAGTCGAGAAATGTGACCTAATACTGGATCTAGGCGCTCCGAACTTCGAGCCGGTTGATGGGTTCGCCAAACTGATGGAGGCAATAATACGAAAACTGCCTGACTTGCGGCTATGGAGAACCTTCACGCTCATTGGGACTTCCTTTCCACAGTCAATGGCTGAAGTGAAGAAGAGTCCATCAACCATTCGAAGGTCCGAATGGTTGCTTTACAAGATGCTTATCGAAAACTTGCAGAAGACAAAAACCCGGCTTCCGGTCTTTGGCGACTATGGAATAAACTATCCAAGTGTTGACTTGGTTGATTGGCGCAAGGTTAAGCCATCCGCAAAAATCAAGTACACGGCGCATGATTCATGGTTCATCGTCAAAGGTCCGAATGTCCGTGATAACAAATTCGATCAATATAGAGACCTTTGCCAAACTGTCATCAACTCACCCCACTACTCTGGGGCGGATTTCTCTCACGGGGACAAGTATATCGCCGACTGCGCACGCGGCATAGGGAAAACAGGAAACCTAACTACTTGGTGTATGGTGGGGATGAACCATCATCTGGAGAAGGTGGTGGCGGACATCGCCAATTTCTTCGGTTCTTCAGGCACTCTCTGACTCGGCGTCGAAGCTCATCTGGGCGGAGCATTTCCACAAGGAGTTGGTAAAGGACAGCGCGCCTTTGCCGCAGCGTCTTCTGTGGCACCCCGAGTTCCGCAAGTATGTTTGTGGCCTCATTGCTCCACAACAATTGAGCGACGGAGAATGGGTCTACCGCTCTATTCAAGCCTGGAGGTCGAGCCGTCTCAAAGGAGATACCCCCTCTCGCCCCTGGCCGAGAGATAATGATGCCCCACCACTCAGGAACAAGCGAGAACACCGCGTCAGTGTGCTTAGTCCCAACAATAACCGTGGCGCGGTCGAACACATCTCCATAGGCCTTAATCTGCTCGTCGAGTCGGCAGAGGGAGTCCTCGTCGCTCTTAATCTCGTATCCAATGAGATGCCCATTGACGACGGCGATATCCGCCCTACGTCTGCCGTGTTTCAATCCAAGTTCATCCACGACGACGGTGTCTCCGTCGGCATGATGCCTTCTCAGCCTCTTGCGGTGAAAGAATTCTCGAATCTGCCTGTCGTTCATGATTGCATCGGAACCACCCAGATGCAGTCTATGATTTGTGCACTGTAAATGCAATCCCAAAACATCCCCAAAGAGCATCTCGTCAAAGTGCGGTTGCCCTGCCACTCTCAATTCTCCGGCGGATCATAGCGATACCCCGCGCCGTGGACGGTTTGGATGAGGGTGGGATGGGCCGGGTCGGGCTCGATGCGTTTGCGCAGCTGCGAGATGTGCTGATCCAGCGTGCGGCTGTTGGGAACGTGTTCCACTCCCCAGGCGGCCTGAAAAAGGGCGTGGCGTGTCACCACTTTACCGGCGTTTTCGTGCAGCGTCCACAGAATCCGCAGGTCGCGCAGGCTGAGGTCAATGGCCTGGCTGCCGCGCCGCGCGCGCAGTTCATCGGGGAAGATGTCGAGATCCCCCATGCCAAAGGGCTTCATGGCCTGGGAGGAAGCAGCCGTCCGCGCGGCGAGCACCCGCCGCGTCACGGCCCGGATGCGGGCCACCACTTCGCGCACGCCGAAGGGCTTCACGATGTAATCGTCCGCGCCGAGTTCCAGGCCGACCACCTTGTCCACCTCCTCGGATTTCGCGCTGATGAAGATGACGGGAACGTGCGGCGAACGCTTGCGGATTTGGCGGCAGACGTCATACCCGTTCAGGCCCGGCATCATGATGTCGAGGCACACGAAGTCCGGATTCTGGGATTGAAAGAGCTCCAGGGCTTGCTTGCCGTTCGTCGTCTTCAGCGTCTCGTAGCCCTCGGCCTCGAATATCTCGCACAGGCCATTGAGAATGTTTCTGTCGTCTTCCGCGACTAGAATCTTCATGTCGCTCCTCCTTCGCGGGGCGTGGCGATCCGCAGCTCGAACACCGCGCCCCGTTCGCTCGCCAGCACCACCAGGTCTCCTCCGTGGAGGCGGGCCAAATCCCGCGAGATGGTAAGCCCGATGCCCGTGCCCGTCACGCCGTCGTTGAGTTTGTCGCTGATGCGGTGAAACGGCAGAAAGATCTTCTCCCGCTGTCCCGGCGGGATTCCGGGACCGTTGTCCGAGACGGTGATGACGCTCCACCCCGGCTCCTGCCGCGTCACTACGCGCATCCCGCCTCCCGAAGCGGCGTATTTTTCGACGTTGCAGAAGAGGTTGCCCAGGATTTGCGCCAGGGCGTCCGGATCGAGTTGAACCGTCTGCGCGGCGCCCGCCTCGAACCCCACCCGGATACCCTGATCCTCGAGAGACGCCCGGAAGTGGTCCAGGACGGTTCGCACCACTTCATCCACCGCGCCCGGGCTCATGTGCAGGTTGAGTTTGTGGCGTTGCTTGCGGCTGAAGGTAAGGATGTTTCCGATGAGCCGGCTCAGGCGCTGGCTTTCCGAAACGATAATGCCAAGATGCCCGCGGGTCTTTTCCTCTTCCTCCGGAAGCGTGCGTTCCAGCAGCTCGGCATACATGCGGATGTTGGTGAGCGGGGTCTTGAGCTCATGCGAAACCTGGTTGACAAAGGTCACGCGCTGGGCCGCGTCGCGCATTTCCCGCGAACTCTCGCGGTAGAAATAGACAGCCAGCCCGATGAACGCCAGCCCTGCCGCGCCGAGACCCACCAGGAGGTTGAAGTACAAGGCCCCGCCCTTCGTGTTCAGATACCCCGGCGGCAAGTAGTACTTCAGGCCCCAGGCGCTCAGGGGATAACGCAGAGCCTTCTCGGCCAGGGGGATCGCTCCCTCCGGCGGGTCATATCCGCCCCACTGATAGATCACCTCGCCCAGGGAATCGCATAATCCGACGCGCCCCGGAAAAGAGCCTTCTTCGAGCGTCTCGGGCAGCACAGCCACCACGTCGGCCATCAGGCGCGCGCCATCCAGCTCCGCCCCCAGAATCCCGCCCGCCGGAGTCCGGCGCCAGAACAAAACGTGGATGCCCCGGCCCCAATACCACACATACCAGCCGTGCGCCCTCGCTCTCCCGGCCTGCTGGCCCTGCGGCGGGCCCATCTGCTGAGTCGTCTGGGGAACGCCCTGGTTCGAAGGGAGCGCCTGCTGAGCCATCTGGGGAACGCCCTGGTTCGAAGGGAGCGCCTGCTGAGCCATCTGGGGAACGCCCTGGTTGGCCGCGGATTGCCGGGTGGGGGCGGGAAAGGGCTGGGGCGCGGCGGATTGCCGGGTGGGGGCGGGCTGGTTTCGCGCGTCCCGCTGAGACTGGGGGACCATCCGCTGTTGTGGCACAGGGGCGTTCCGCGTGGTCTGAACCGAAAGGGGGAGAATCACGTTGGAGAGACCTGTCTCGCCCTGGCCGATCAGGTTGCTCACGGACAGGATTTCCTTGGCCCGGTCCAGAAAGCTCCACTCGGTCTGGCTGAGTTCATCCGCCGGGCTAGGATATGCCACTTCCCCGTCCGAAGTCAGGTAGAACGATTGCACGATGAAGGGGTCTCGGCGGGTCAGGTCGCGGAGCGCCTGCTTTGTCAAGGTCGTGAGTTCCGTTTGCGCCAGAAGATACCGTTCGCGTTTCTGCATCAGTTGCGCGATGGTCTGGTCAATACCCGACAAGTCCTTGAGCAGAATCTCCTGGAACCTGCGCCGGGTGCTTTCCTGCTCATGGCGCGCAACACGCACCCCCAGGGCGCCGAGAAGCCCCAGAGGCAGGCACACCATCAGGAGGAAAAGAACGATCAGTCTTGGTCTCATGCCATCTTTGCGAAATCCGTATCTCCGCCTTGGAAATCGAGGACAATACTCCCTTCTCCGAATCGCTGACACCGGTCCCAAAAGCCCGCTACCCCGCCTCCCTCGAAGAGATCCTCCAAGCCGTCCGGAAACTCCTTTGAGCGGGCAGGTTTCCACGGTCCGCTTCCAGGGAACTTACTGAAGAGTCCACAAGTTGTCCTGTTGCTGCATCTGCTTGCGCTGCCCTTTCCACTTCGCTCCCTCCAGGTTCTGGTAGTCCTTGTCGTTCTCTTCGGCCTGCTGACGGAGCTGAGGGGAGTTGAACCGGTCCGCGTTGTCGTAAAGAATGGCCCGGTTGCTTGCAAGCGCCGCCCGCGCCTCCTCGATCTTCCCCTTGTCGCGCAACCGCATGGCCAGCATGCTTTGCTCCGAGGCGATCAGCTTCACGACGTCCACCATCACCTTAGCGTTCGTACGCTCCTCGATCAAGGATTTTGAGGCCGTGAAGGACGCTTCGATTTCGCGCGTCAACTCATCAGCCTTCCGCGTCATCATGTTGTCGTAGCGCACGTTGACCCAGGCGATCTTCCGCGTGGAATCCTGCGCACCGGGCTGCACCTCCACCTCCAGAACGATGCTCTTCTCGCGCCCGCTGTAAAGGTTGTTGATGAAGACCTGAACGTTCTGTCCGCGGATCTCCCCCTCACGCCCCAATACCCGCACGGGCCTCACCCCCGGGGCGCACCGGATTTCCGTCTGGATCTCCTGTGCCACCGCCGACAGCGCCCGGCCGAACTCCTGATCGAAGACCTTCACCAGGTCCTGCGCCCTCTCCGCGAAATAGACCGCGCCGTCGCTCTTGTTCGCCAGTTGGCTCATCAGATCCTCGTTGTAGTCCAGACCCAGGCCGATGGTGCTCACCGAGATCCCTTCCTTGATCAGCGACGCGCCCAAGTCCCCCAACTGCGACGGAGACTGCGGACCCACGTTAGCCAGCCCGTCCGAAAGCAGGATGACACGGTTGACCCGGTGGCCCGACAGGAACTTGCGGATTTCCTCGGCGCCTTTGCTCACCCCGCCAAAGAGGGCCGTTGTGCCGCCAGCCTGGATCTGACCGATCTTCCGGCATATCTCCTCTTTGTCCGAAATTTTCGTGGCGGGCACCAGCACCCTCACGATAGTGTCGTAGAGGACGACACTGACGATATCCTCGGCGTTCAGCCGCTCGATCGTCATGATAGCCGCTTCCTTGGCCTTCGCGATCTTCTCTCCGCCCATGGACCCCGACTTGTCCAGAACAATGGCGATGTTGACGGGCGCGTGCCCCGCCGCCCGTTCCATCTCGAATCCGGTCAGCCCAACCCTCACATAGGCCTTCTGCGGATGATCGGCGAGCAGCAGCGGTTTGTCCAGCGCCACGTCCAGCGTCACCCTGGCGGAGGACACGGCAAAGGTTCCGCGAGGTGTCAAAGCCCCCAGTCCAAGCAGCATCAGCGCAAGCGTAATGACAAAGCGTTTCATGAGAATTCTCCTTTCTGTGGGCGCCACCCTCAGTTCCTTCTCAGTTCTCAGTTCTCAGTCCTCAGTCCTCAGTTCTCAGTTCTCAGTCCTCAGTCCTCAGTCCTCAGTCCTCAGTCCTCAGTCCTCAGTCCTCAGTTCTCAGTTCTCAGTCCTCAGTCCTCAGTCCTCAGTCCTCAGTCCTCAGTCCTGAGTCGGCGGGGCAGGCCCCATCCTGCGAGATGTATGGTAAACCCTTTTGCGTGTGAAAGGGTCAGGCTGTTGTAAGGGGTTTGTAAAAGAAATGTGAGGGATCCCGAATGGTGGAATGAGAACCGCCCCCGCGGGGCCTTACGCCGCACCTGTCTGGATAGACTGGTTTGTGTCAATCCCCATGCGCACATAGCCGTTGGAGGTGGTGGTTGGCGTGTCCGAGAAGCCCCGGAGGAAGACGCGCCGCCAATAGGAACAACGCGATCAGTTGTAGTTCCGTGGCGCCCTGGCGCCCGCAATGTGGAGATGCAGACGAGACGAAAAGCGGCTGAAGTCCGGGGTCTGGATGCGTTACACAAGCCGCAACATGCGAAACCGGAACGTTTCAGCCCCAAGAAAGATTTCGAAGACCCGGCCCGGAGGAATTCAGGAAAAATTCCCCAAAAAAAATGTTGACACGGCTCAGAGGGCTTCATTATAATCACCCAGGAGTAGCAAGAGTCTGCACAGAACGAGAAGAACGGCAATCATCAGTTCCAAGTAGTTTTGCCCCGCGGAAAGGCAGTTCATGGAATCCCTTTCTGAACGTTCTCTTCTCTCGGCGGGGTGGTGTGGCAGCCCTGAGGGGGGGGCCATTTTGCGCTTCCTTCGGCCTCGATCCATTCTTCGGGAGCGGGCATCGCGTCTGCTCTTTTTCCAGGAGGGACATTACGAGTAGGGGAAGGGATAATGCCGAGTAGGGCAGTCAACTCCCTCTTCTGTTACTTATTTCACAGAAAGAGACATGGGGAGGGTGGATATAGCGAAGCAGCAGGAATCAGGATGGTACGAAGGAAGAGTAACTGCTCGTCGGTTTTCAGCAGTGTTGCCCTGCGGAAAGGCTGTTCATGAAACTCCTTTCTGAACGTTCTCCTCTCTCGGCAGGGCCATTTGGAAGCCCTGCGGACCCGGTCGTCATTCCGTGCCTCCGGCGGTCCGGGGCCGTTCTTCGGGAGCGGGGATCAGGTTCCTTTCTTTCCCTGGAGAGACATTAGAAGTGTGGGAGAGACAATGCGTTGGGGGCTCAGTAGGCGGTTCTTCTGTTACTTGTTTCACAGAACGAAACGCAAGCAAAGGGAGAAAACTAGTGCCTTTTCCATCCCAAAATGGTCCGATCTCCTCTCTCGATGGACACAAGCCGGGTCATCGTGTCGTCGGGCCCGTGGGGTTCTCCTCGCCGGGCGGAGTCCGG
>Ga0315282_10008526_pt1 | contig 16567 bp, 26 predicted proteins | sample YL17G07_20_MG_FD_203693 | JGI IMG/M metagenome (GOLD analysis project Ga0315282, IMG submission 203693) | Sediment microbial communities from Yellowstone Lake, YNP, Wyoming, USA - YL17G07_20 | ecosystem: Environmental > Aquatic > Freshwater > Lake > Sediment | place: USA: Wyoming | collected...
TGGAAGGGGAATTTCCGGGGTTCACCCGGCTAACTCGCTGATTCTCTCGGGACAACAGGGGAAAAAAGGGTGGGGTGCTTCAGTAAACGACCTCATTACCCTTTTGAGCCACTCGCCCCAGGCGGCGACCCTCAAGGCGCTGGCGCTGAGCGGCTGAGCGGCGCTCCCATCAGGCGGCCAGGGGCGGTGGGAGGTGGGTTGTTGCTGACCAGTCTGACGGGCCTTCGGCCTGCGCCGCATTCGCGCCGCCTTATAACAGGTGGCACAGAAACTCCAACCGCTCCAGAGAGGGAGTCAACGACTGTCAGGGAGGGGCCTGAAATGAAAAGGGAGCAGGAAAGGCTCCAACGCCTTTCCCCTCTACCTATTTAATAGAGTTAATAGAGTAATATAATAATAGACTTAATAGAGCGCCCCATATAGAGTTGTGCCAGGGGTTGAAGGGCTGATTGAAGCCGTTTCACAAGGTCTATTAAGGACCAAAACACTGGCGACCATCCATATGGGGCGGTCTATTACTCTATTACTCTTTACCTGAGAGGGGGGGGGGTTGTCCTTTATAGCGTCCATTTATAGGCCGTCTCGGTTCCTCGTGGCGCGACGCTCCGAGCGCCGACAGCTAGGAGCGCTCGCCGGAGCGCCTGCTCGCTCAGTCCTAGTGCGGCAAATCCATCAGCCCAAAGCGCAGCGGATTCCTTCGGGCCACTGGCGAGATAGGTTCTGCACCATGCGTGGGCTGGCCGTTCTTTAGAGTCCTGGGCATAGAGCCGCAACAGGTCTCTGGCGCTCGGCACTTCCACCTCGTCGTGCCACATTATGTCGCCACCCTTTGCGCCGTCACCGTCCATCGCGCGGATGTTGAAGGCCATTCCTAACAGTCCTGCTCTCCGACTATTCTTCATCCTCTGAAGGTATCTCAATCCATCAGGCTTTCCGTCCCATGCCATGAGCCATGCCGTTCTACACACCGCCATGATAGCGATGGAGCCGGGGATGCGATAAATCGGGTCAATGTCGTCCTTCAGGCTGGACTTGTTCAAGTGGGTCACTCCCACCACCGCAACGCCCGTTTCTTTAGCCAATTTGGAAAGGGCCATCAGAATGCGACGCATTTCACTTTCCGCATTGGTGTTGCGACCGCGACCGTAGTATCCGCTGAGCGGGTCAACGGCCACCATTCGCACATCGCCACGCGCCGCGATTTCGTCCCTCATTGCTTCCAAGTCTATGTCCAGGCTGAATTCCCTGTCCTCGCCGGAGCTGTCATTCACTCCTGTCACTTCGGCGACCTTGCTTTCGTCGGCCCCATACTGAATCAGCCGCGCCTTGACCACTTCCTCCCAGTCCTCCTCGCCCTGGATGACCAGCACCGAGCCAGCCTCACAGGGTGTGTTGTCGGGCCATAGGCGGCCAGCGCTGATCTGCGCCGCCATCCACGTCAGGAACAGGCTTTTGCCGCTGCTGGGGTCTCCGGCCAGGAGTGTGACCTTGCCCTTCTGAAACTTCTCCGGCCAAAGCCATGTGGGCTGCTTCAGGACACGCTGGTCTGAGCTGATGGTCGTGAGATGGCTCTTGCGCTTTGCTTTTCCCACTGCCATAGAGGCGTCGATTTTCTCCTTGATGGCAGAGATGTCCTTGCCCTTCTTGAGCATTTCGGCTGCATCTGAAACGACGTTTCTTTGGGCCTGAGTGCGCGCGAAGGCCAGCGCTTTGTCGGCCACATAATCGAATTGGCCTTCGCCCATGGCCGTCAGCACATGGTCGAATATCCTTCTAAACTCCTCGTCCGGAAGGCGATTGTCGGCCTTCAGTGCCATCTCAAATTCCTCCGCCAGCTCCTCAAGTGTTGGCTGGCGATGATAGGCCTGCTTGAATTTGTAAAGGAGGACGGCGATGGCGCGGCAGGCCGGATGGTCGTAATGCTCAGGTCGTATCGCGTCAAAGACACCATTGGTGTCCGGCGCGATGAGCGTCATTGCCAGAATATTTTCCTGAACAGCTTGAGTGAATTCAAGCTTTGGTTCTGTCGTCATGTGTTGAGTCTCCGTCTGTCATATTGAATCTGCGTCCTTGAATTATATCATCAAGGAAGCCGTTCGTGAACACGTCCGTCAAATAGTGCTGCCTCACCAGCAGCCAGGTTTTGCCTTGGTCCTCGCTGATGAAAATAGCCTTGAGCTTGAGAGGGTGTCCGGGAGTTCCTAGTGGTTTCATTTGAGTCTCCTTTACGTTATGTTTCTGTCCTGGCTCATTGGCCAGAAGCGAGTGTCAATCCCAGTATGGGCTGTCAATTATTTCGATGGTCACATACACTCCGCCACTGCGTAGAAAAGAAATGAATCCGCTGATGCGCATGAATTTGATGACGGCATGGAAATTCTGCTCGGTGATGTTGACCTTTGCCATTTCGTCCATCAGCGCGTCCAGCCGTCCGAGATATCCACAGTGCTCCTTGAGCCATTGCTTCATATATGAGCAGTCAGCTCGCAGAGAGGCTTTGATGGTCTCGACCTCTTCTGCGCGCTCTGCTGGCGTCATCGCCTTGATTGTGCCGTCTTGTCTCAACATCGGCCTGTTCCTTCTCGATTTGTTCAATGTGAAGCAGCCGCCGCACTCTCGCCTTTACTTCGGCAATGAATGCGGCGTGCTGCTCGGCCACTGTCATTACATGCCTTCGTCTTCGCGCTGGCTTTTGAGCAACGCCTTGATGTCCTTCATCTGGTCGGCGCTGCGCAGCGTCTGAATGAAATGGCCGCCTTCGTGGATGACGCGGAATCCTTCGGGCCGTGTTGGGTCAAGGATTCGGCCTGCAGAAATGGAAGTGTAGACCAGCGCCGTCACGCCGCGCAGTGGACTGTTCAAAGGAACGCCAACCACCAACTCAACGCCATACATGGCGCTGACGGTGAAATCACCGTCGCGGCGTGTTGGGCAACAATTCAGCGTCTCGACGGAATCGTTTTGCAATCCGAGAGGCAGCTGACCCTTTAAGCCATAGTCCGGCTCTTGCCAATCAGGATTGCGCTGACACTCAACCTGAGGAACGTAGAATCCTGATTCTGCGTCGCGCTTGCCGCTGAGGATGATGCGCGAAAACGGCGCGAAGTGCCAATACTCATCACCCTCTAGCGTCATACTTCTTCCCGGCCCCAATGTGATGGTGCGGCAGGTGAATGGGTCCAGCAGAATTTCCCAATTTCTCGATTGGGAATTTCTTGCTATGTTTTGAATGTCGTGCACCTCGGGGTCAATAGCGGCCTTGCTGGGCTTGGGAACAACTGTGGTGTTCAAAAACTCTGTAACGTATTTCATGTGGTCTCCTTTATTTGTTATAGTCCATAGGCCCACGCATGGGCCGTATGATGCGATTACAACTGGATTCTCTCTCCATGTAGTCGCGCATAATCTCGTTGTTGCTGCGGCGGTCTGTTCTGTCCCTGTTGGCAGGGTTGACGTATTGCCATGCCATTGCGGCCTCTTCGTGGAACAGCTGGGCCACTGCGTCTGCGCGGTCGCAGCTGATTCCGCGCTTGCGCAAATCCTCTTTTCCCTCAACTGCTGTGCGGCCCCGAATGACCAGCGCTCGCATGGCCATCAGTTCGTCGCGAAGGCGTTTGTCATTCGGAAGGCTGATGCGGCCGATGGCCTGGGACAGAAGGAAATAATTCTCTGACCTGCGCCCATTGAACCTGGGGTTGAGTGCTCGCGCTTGGCTGTTCACTGGGAACACGCGCCAGCCTTTGGCTTGACAGCGTTGACCACAGCCAAGCCCGCGCCGATAGTGTCGACGCAAATGACAATACTGGGGTCGTTGTTGATGATGCGGCCAATGCGCTCAACGATGCTCTGAGTGTCGTCGCGGCCTGAGAAAACGTCAGCAATCTCTATCACTGGGCCGCGCTTGGTGGCGATGACAGTTGAACATTCGCCGCTGAATGCAGGGTCAACGGAAACCTTCAACGCGCCGTCAGCCGTCAGCTTCCTAGACATTGCGCTCTCAATCGCCTCAGCTGACATCAGCGCGTCCTGCGCCGTTATGTAGTCCCAGGAGCCCAGCGCCAAGGCCTCATACATGTAGGAAGGCAGCGCCTCTTTGAGCTGGTGCAAATAATCTTCACCCAAATACTTGTTGTCGCCTGGCAGCGCTTGGACGAAATGGAAATCCTTCGTTGGCCGCCGCAGCCAAAGCTCCTTCACGAAGCCGGGATGAGGGTTGGCCGTTGCGCAGCCCTGCAACCAGATGCCAGGCACGGAGCTGCGCAACCGGCTTTGCAGCAGTCTGAAGATAGACTCAGGAAACTCCTCAATCTGGTCGCAGAAGAAGGCACTGATTTCCAGGCCGGAAAGTTTCTGAACAGCGCGGTTGGCGTCCAACGCCATGCCCATGATAATAACTGAGCCATTTTTGAACCGGATTTCGCTCTTGCTGTATTTGGCGATGTGGTATCGGACATTGGCCAGCAGCGCGTCCATCGTCACCCTGGTAGAGCGGTCGAAGCTGCCCAGCGCCATGCGCGTGAGCAGCACACGCGCTCCCTTGTATTCAGTGGCGTGGCGTATGGCCTCGGCGCAGAGCCACCAAGACTTTCCGCATCCGGCGCTGCCGCCGAAAAGGGTATGGCGGTATTTCAGCGCCGCTTCATGAGCTTCAATCTGCTTCGACTGCGCCGAATAAATGCTCTCGATTTTCATTACGGCTTGTCCGGAAAAATATGAGTTCTGAGCATCTTGACGAATCTGTCACGCAGGTATTCTTCTGGTGTCGGTGGGCCAACAAAAATCACCTGCCACGTTTCGTCATCGAAGAAGAAAATGCACTCCTGATACGTTGTCACCCGAAAGCTCAAGTCAGATATTTCAGCCCGAAGTTCGCCCATCGTCTTGGTTCTGCTAAAAAGGAAGCATTGATTTTTCATCACAGCTCCGGCAATCCCGCCCACAGGTCGGCGGTGAAGCCTCTAATGAGCTCCCAGCTCCCAGGCCGCAAATTTTCAGCTAGCTGGACAAACCCGGCCGCACCTCGAAATGCGATGGTGCCGGTCAGGGCCAGTGCCAGAGCATAGGCGAGACGAATGATGGGCTCCTGCACGGCGGCATAGGGCGACTTGAAAGCGTCATCTATCCGGGTGACACGCTTGGTGTAAAATTGGCCTGTTGGCGGCGGGTTGAAGAAAAGCGATTGATATACGGGCGCAATGACTGCGAGCATCTGCGCATATTGCCCTTGATAATGCTTGGCGTCATAAATTGCCGCTTCACTCGGCCACCAGGAGGCCCAAGCATCATGGGCGCGGCCTTCGGCCCAGTCGAGCACCAGCGTGGATTTCGACGGCGGCCACGCTTTTATGCTGACGACCTTCATCCTCTCCCAACACTGGTCTTTGCCGTAAATGATGGACGCGCCCGATGTCTGGACTTGCGCGATGTATTCAGTGAAAACAGGCCACTGGCAGTGGAGGATATCGTCGCTGCAGAAGAATCCGTTGCCTCTGCGAAGGGGAAATTTGCCATGGACATCCCACCAGAGTTCTCCGGTGATTTCGTTCCATTCGCCCACTTCCCAAGGACCAATACCTGCGTTCTGTGAGCCGGACATTAGGCCCGCTGCGAGTGCCTTATAAAGTGCCATGTCATTGTTCCTTATGGTCGCAAGTGATGGGATTCCGGATTCGGGCATCAGGCCGCGCCGGGACGATTGTCAACTTGCGTCCCTGAAAATGCGCGCCGTCTAGTCCAAGGAGAAGGGCATCCTCCGACTCCTCGCAGGTCGCGAAGCCATAACCTTTATTGAGGCCACTCTCGTCGCGATCCCTTGGAAGAAAAACTTCTCGGGCTGATGTGACGCCTTTGTCAATGAGCCATTCAGTCAGGTCGTCTCGCTCAATCGTGTAAGGCAAATTTGTGATGTATGCGCGCATTGTTATCTCTTGTGATGGTCTGTGAAAACTTCTCGGAAGAAGCTTTCCTTAGAATTTTTATAGCCTGCCAGCCGCGCCTGAGCATATCGGGCATCAAGCTGGTGGTTCATATTTTCAACACTGTTCGTTTTCTCCAGCTCAATGCCCTCCATCAGCACTGAGCCTTTGTCGAAATACGTTCCATTCTCGCTTTCCAGGCAAAGGTCAACAGACAGAATCTGCAAATCTGGTTGCACAACCTGGGACTGATTTTCATTCCTGGTTGTGGCTTTGGCCTTCAGCGCCGCTGCAAGGGTGCCGCCTTCGCGCAAAATCGTGATGGCATTCTGGCCGGAGTCGGTGGGCAGAATCTTCAGCGTGCAATACAAAGTATCCAGAACCATTTCCATCCGGGTGACGCAATGCGAGATTTCATCAAGCTCCGGCAGTCCCTTCGGCTTCCCAGTGCCTAGCATCCGGCCTTCGCCGATGCGCCGCATGGCGTCACTAGCGGCCTTGGCCAAGGTTGATTTCGGATACCAGGAGCCTGAGCTGGTTTTTCTATCGGCGCGAAGCAGAGGGAAGCGCACCGTCATAGCTCCGGCGCTGTCCATAGCGCCCAGCTGTGGGCGCTCAATCAGTTCTTTCTCATAGATATTCATTTGTCATTCCTTTCAAAAAGAGGGCAGAGCGGTGCGGCGGCACATGGCAGAAAACCACCACGCCGCTCTGCCGAAGAGAGTTGAGTCGGCTCGGCGTGTCTGAAGCGCTCTGCCGACAAACGGATGGAGGCTAGAAAATGGCGCCGAAACTTTTTGATAAACTGCGTCACTTCTGGCACATCCGTCGTGCCTTTGTGAGCGGGAGTAGAAATCTCACATCAGCACAAAAGTGGGGCGCAGAGGCCACAACGTCCGGAAGGCACTCTAGACCTGTGACATACGCCCCACAAAGTGTTAGAAAAGGTTGCATCACTATAGGGCAGGACTCAAAGTTTTTTGGGAAAACAACTTTGGTCCCCCAGGAAAACGTCAGTCCTGGTTTTTCACAGAGGGCGTAACTCGACCACCACCAGCGCCATGCTCTGGCTCACGATTTAATTCCCTGCGGCGGTGAAGCTCTTGAGCCACCAGAGCGCGGCATACTGCGTCACGAGCCATGTTGATTTCATCCAGCAGCGCCATTGTCGCCTCATTGTTGAACCGGAGGCCTTTTCGCTCTGCTTTGACAATCTGGCCCACTCGAACAGCGGACAGACCAAATTGGTCGGCGATGGTTTCCTGCGTCACCCCAGCGCTGTGAAGCTCCCAGATCTGCCGGTCACGGTCAAATTTTCTGAATTCATCCGGACCTGGAATGTGAAGGTCCTCACTGGCGTATGCTGACAGAAAGGCTTCAAAGCGCTCCGTGCCGAGCATGACAAGAAGCGCCACCAGAAGGCGATAATGCTCAGGGTCTTTTTCAATCATCCGATATAAAGGCGTGTCCGCTTCACCTCTGCGACAGAAGAATTGGGATAGGACTTGGCATCCTTGGGGCAGCTCTTTTTCAATAGCGGCGCTGATGACCTCACCTTCAATGTCCTCGTCCTCTGGCTGTTCAGGCCGCGCCGCAATCAGCTCAGGCCAGAGAGGGAGCATTTGTTCGTCCAACCTCACAGCTTCCAAGTGGTCAAAAGCAGATTGATAAAGCATCACCCAGCGGTCCTCGGCCGACAGGTTTGGGAGGGAGGAAATGCGCGGCAGACCGGTCGTCCGAATGAGGAGACGGACCGCCTCGACCCTTTTAGAATCCACCTCAAGGTGACGGCCAAGAGCGGCGATGAAGTCCTGAATCTGCTCAATCAGATAATCTTTGTCATTGGCGTTGAAAGCGCCGACGATGGTGTCATGCCATTGAGTTGTAAAGTTGTTCATGATATTTTCCTTTCTTCAGCGGCGCGGCGCAGGCCGACATAGATTCTCCGATTCGCGAGATTCTCAGTGACGTAGATGATTCCGCTTTCACTCATTACTTATTCCCCAGCATTTGTCTCAGCCGCTTGCTTTCTAACTTTTCCTGGCGTTTCACTTTGCCCAGTGCCGGAATGTCAAGTCTAGATTCAATCATGTGCTGGAGCCGCGCCTTCAGCACATCCACAGGCAGAGCATCCAACTCAACAGTGGCGTCACCGTGCTTGGCTATGAAGGACTCGGCGCGAGTATCAGACATCTTTGTCAAATCGGGTTGCAGATGATAGCGCCGGATGTCAGCCTTGAGAATGCCGCCCACAACCACCTGCGCATGACAATCAAACCACCGCAGAATTTTCTCCAAGCTGGCACTGATGCTCTTCCCGCTGGCGTCGTGGTCACCGAAGTACAGCACCGTTCCTGGCTTGCTTGCAGCGTTGAATCGCAGGGCGGCATTCTGTACAGCCGTCCAGCTGTTGAATCCATGGCCCACATTGACCGTCACACCATAGGGTCGGCAAACAGATTCAAAGATGCCAGCGAGCGCTTCTTTCTCAACCCACACCTCAATGTACACAGGTTGGGTGGGCCATATGTCTTTGCGATACGCCAGTGCTGCATCGGCCATAAATTCCTTCAGCCCTGACCACGCAATGACTGTCCGTGGCCGACGACTCGGGTCCTCAATCCACTCCCAAGGCACACGCGCCTGCTTGCGCACAGAGAGGATGGCGTTCTTGGCGTGGTTGTATCCGGTCTTGCTGTTGGGCACCGCGCCGCTGACCACCATTTGGTAATATACCTGGCGCACAGTCATCGGGTGGCCTTGCTGCAGGATGGCCTCGGCTGCTGCTTCCCATGTCTTCGTTTTCTGTTGCTTGCGTCCGCTCATTTAGGTTGCTCCTTCATTATCGAACCGTGACTATATTATAAATCGAAACGTGCAGATTACAAAGCAATTAACCAACATGCACTGAAGATTTCTGAAGATTTTCTATTTCCTGGGGGGAATCACAGCATAAAGACAAGCAGGCTCGGCCTAAAGCGAATCAAAATGCCCTTGACCTGAACGTGGGATGGACCTATGCTCTGCTGGAAGGGAGGGAACAATGCCGAAATTTATCGTTCCTGTTGTCGCTTTTGTAGCGATCTGTCTCAGGGTGATAGGAGAAGCGCTAGTTAAGGACTGGAGCACGTTTAAGCCGGGCCGCCTATTCTACTCTGATGAGAAGAAAGCGCGACACACGCTATGGTACAAGTGTGGCAGGGTTTTCGTAAAGGTCAGTACAATGCTCCTAATAGCTGTGGCGGCATGGGCGGTTGTAAGTGTTTTCCTGAAGAATAATTAGGACTATGCGAAAGGAGAAAACCTGAAGAACTCTGCAGCGAAATGATTTTATAGACCCGCCCTTCGCCCTCTCCCACTCAGCCCAGTCCTAGCCGCCGCTTGACGCACCGTCTGTGTATGACCTATGCTCAGTGGGGAGAGGAGAACACAATGACTAATGAGAGAAGGCTGAAAGCTCTAGAGAAGCGCGTTGAACATTTGGATATCGAAGTGTGGGACCTCCTGAAAGTGCTCAGAGATACTTCTGGATCTCTGCATCGCATTGCCGAGCATATGGAAGCGCGACACTGCGCGGACTGGAAGAAGCGTAACCACGTCGTCCCGAAGAAATAAATCTCTTTCTGTCCCTGAGTTTAGGGAATGGTGCGCCGCCCGCCGAAAGAGAAGGGGTCCGGGCCATTGTTTCCAGTCGGGAGCTTTGATAGAATCAACTCATCCGCGAGTTAGGGAGTAACCCGATGGAAAGCAAGCCCTTCCAGAATACCCTTTATTACGGCGACAACCTGGACATCCTCCAGCGATATGTCCCGGACGCCACAGTTGACCTCGTTTATCTGGACCCGCCCTTTAATAGTAGTCAAAACTATAACATCCTCTTCAAGGAGAAAAACGGCTCGCAGGCTGAAAGCCAAATCCAGGCTTTTGAGGATACATGGACATGGGGCCAGGGGGATGAGGCTATATTCTCCGACCTCGTGACCAAGGGCGGGAAGGTGGCCGACTGTCTCCAGGCCTTCCGGACGTTCCTGGGGCCTTGCGATATGCTGGCGTATCTCGTGATGATGGCTCCACGACTGGCCGAACTCCGGCGAGTGATGAAACCAACGGCAAGTATTTATCTCCACTGCGACCCAACTGCCAGCCACTATTTGAAGATGTTGATGGACGCGGTTTTCGGGCCGGAGCGGTTTCTCAATCATATTGTTTGGGAGCGTTTCAATTTTCATGCCGACGCGCACCGTTGGGGACGAATTCACGATGATGTTCTTTTATATTGCATAGACCCTGAACAAGTCTTCTACGAAACGCAACGACGAAATTATGAAGAATCATACATCAAGTCGCATTTCAAGGTGGATGAAAACAGACGTTATTATACGCATGACAATCCTGTCGGAGCAGGACAGGGACCGCCTCGCTTATTTTTCGGCAAATTGTTAGAGCCAAAACCCGGGACGCATTGGCGCTGGTCTCAAGAAAATATTGATAAGCTAGTTGCTGCCGGGAAAATCATCCTCACCAAAAGTGGTCGCCCGCGTATAGTTCGGTACTTAGATGAAATGCCAGGCCATCCGATTGGTGACGTTTGGACAGATATACCTGAAATAAATTCGCAGGCTAAAGAACGCCTCGGCTATCCTACTCAGAAGCCCGAAGCCTTGCTGGAGCGGATTATCAAGGCGAGTAGCAACGCGGCCGACCTCATTCTAGACCCCTTTTGCGGTTGTGGGACGACCGTGGCGGTGGCTCAGAAGATGGACCGCCGATGGGTGGGGATTGACATCACTCACTTGGCCATAACGCTGATGAAAAAGCGACTCTTCGATACATTCGGCGACGCGGCTGATTTCAAGGTCGTCGGCGAGCCGGTCAGCCTCCCGGACGCTAAGGCGCTGGCAGAAACGGACCCTTATCAATTCCAGTTTTGGGCTTTGGGCCTAGTGAATGCTCGCCCGGTGGAGCAAAAAAAGGGAGCTGATAAGGGGATTGACGGCAAAATCGTTTTCCAGGGCGACGCGGCGGGGAGTTTTGAGAGCGTGATTATCTCGGTCAAAGCGGGCCACCTAACGCCGAATCATGTGCGCGACCTCCGGGGCGTACTGGACCGGGAGAAGGCCGCCATCGGGACCCTCATCTCTATGGACGAGTCGACGAAGCCGATGAATACCGAGGCCGCGACTGTCGGCTTCTACGAGTCGAAGGTTTGGGGTCGGAAATATCCCCGCCTCCAGCTCCTCACTGTGGCCGAGCTGCTGGCTGGGAAGCGGATAGACATGCCGCCTATTAAGCAGGTCAGCGCGACGTTCAAGAAGGCCGAGCGATTTAAGGGAAAGAAGGCGGAGCAGCTGGAGCTGGGAGGGAAGGGGAAGTGAGACGAAACGTGAAACGTATAGAAAAGAAAAGGTCGGTGATTGAGGCTGACAATTTCGTTAAAACTTTCAACTGTCGCGGCATTACGAAAGACGAGGCGCAAATCGCTCTAGGATATGCCAAGGAGAAGTACGCTCTTCTCACTCGTGATATGGAGTACCTTGATAACAAGGCCGACCTCCTCGTCAAGTATCTAGGGGTGGTGGTGGGAGGGCTCGGGGTGGTTTCCGGATATTTGGGCCTCTCCAGATGTTCTCATCTCTCATGGATGGTTTATGCGGGAATCGCGGCAGGGGTGCTGGCGATGGCCTTGGCGCTTTGGGTGAGGAAACCGGCTGACGTACCCTACCCCATGACCCTGCAGAATCTGTTCAAGATTATCAAGGAAAAAAAGGGCGACCATATTCCGGAGACAGCGCTCACGCTTTCATATGAGCAAGTGCTGGTTCGGCTGAAAGAGCTTGGAAAATTAAGGGCGAAAATCCTCTACGTCGGCTATGCGCTGATTATCGTTTCAATCGTTTTACTTTTTCTCGGTCTGGTGGTCGGTGTTGGTTGAGTCCTTCTGAGGCTCTCCCTTCTTGCCCCAATCTACCTCAATCGGCGTCTCGATGATGATTGGCTCCTGCCCGCCGTCTTGCTGATTGCCGCTTTCGCGCTCTTCGTCCTTTTGCTGGTATGCCATTCTGACCTCCTCTCTCTGCTCATGCTGATAATAAGCGAAAGCGGGGACGAATTCAATAAGGCCGCGCCCATCACGCTGCATGAAGCGCCGCGCCTGAATAAATAACCTCACTGACCCGACCCTAGACAGGCCGTTTTCCCCACGCGCCGTGGTCCAGGCGCTGTTTTCCCTGGGGGAAGAGGATAAAGAGAGCGGCTCCCCCGAAGATTTCTGTAGCGAATCGCATGTATAGGAGGGATAATTCCGAGCGTTCTGATAGGAATAGGAGGTAATATGACAAACATCAAGGGCAACAAGGGCGGGACGAAGGCGTCCCAGAGCAAAGGCAATGGCAAACACTTCCGGCCCGACGACAAGCGGCTCAAGTCCAAGCGCTGGCATGTGTGTCCAGTCTGCAAGTTGGAGCTGTGCCACATCGGGTCAGCCAAGTGCTGGCGTTGCGCACATCTGGGCTCTCCGGCCAACATCACAGGCGAGAACAATCCGTATGCCAAGTGGCTGATGCTCCAGCAGGCCAAGGGCCACAACAAGGCGTTCAAGGCCAAGGTCGCGGACAAGCAGACACAGCTCAAGGCTATTAAGGAAGGCACCAAGGCCACACGCGCTCGCGCCGCCGTCAAGAAGGTCGTTCTGGTTCCGGCTGGTGCATGACAATGAAAAAGTCGCAGACCAGGCTCCGCGAAGACCGCTTCATGTGGCAGAAGGAGGACCTGCACAGGGCCGAATCCAAGACGTGCTGGGACTGCCGCTGGTTACTCAGCGAGAAAGGCGCGTTGCCGCCTGTTCTATGCAAGGCCTATCCCGAGGGCGAGGGCGTGAGCATCGAAATTCTGAGCGGCCAAGTGGTTCATGACCATGTGCTCGCTGGCCAGAGGCTTGGGTTTGTGTTCGAAACCTCAGACGGTCAATCCTTGGCCAAGGCATGACCACCCTCCGGACGGTCAACGGCGAGCTTCATGCCGGACCGCACAAAGTGCTGAAGGGTTGGGAATCGTTCACGGGCTGGTATTGGTTCGCGGTCGAAAAGGTCGAAGAACGCAGGGTCGCTGACGGCTCCGGCAGCGTCATGGCCGATGGCTCAGTGGTGGACGATACGATCTGGTTCGGGTTGGTTCAAGGCCATGAGGAAGAATGGGGAGACTTTTCCGAAGCCGAAATCCGCACACTGGGAGACATGGCGTGGCCGATTAAGCCGCAGGACCTGCCTTCTGCCGGAAGGAGATGCTGACCCGCCGCGAGTGGCATAGACGTTCCGATTTTCTAATCCCTCCCTTCACCCTCAACACCCTTCTGTTCACGTTCAAGGGTGGGGTGTGCGCCAAACATTTCGATAGTATCCTGGCCGATGGCAGCATCTTGCAAATATATCGGCCCAAGCCATTGACACAGCAGAAATTCAGCGCAGAATGGATGTGAAAAGGAGCATTAAAAATGCCAAGGACAAAACAAAAAATGGTGAAGACAGACCGTGTGACGGCGCTGGAAGGAAAGGTGTCCGCTATCGAAGCTGAGCAAAAGCTGCTGATTGCCACCCTAGCGAACACTCTGAATTCTCTTCACGAGCAAATTGAAAAGTCCTGGGAACACATGAGCGAAGCCATTGACAAAAATCGCCAAGCGTTCATGGGACCGTTGGTTTGTGACCCCAGTGACACGCCGCGCCGAAAGCGACAGAAAGGAGAACCTGAATGATTACTGAGAGAAGGCTGAAAGCTCTAGAGAAGCGCGTTGAACGGCTGGATACGGAAGTGTGGGACATACTGAAAGTGCTTTCTGGTCCTCTGAGCCGCAATGCCGAGTTGGAAGCGCACTACCGTGCGGGATGGAAAAGGCGTTTCCCTATTTTGAAGGTTGGCCCGAAGAAGAAGAAATAACACTCACTGACCCGACCGCCGAGAGGCCCAGGGCGGCCTGCGCGCTGTTGCAGGCGTGGTTTTCCCCCAGGGAGGCAGGGGAATAGGCTCCCTCGCATTTTTCTGTAGCTTTCGCGCATGGGCCGGAAGGAGAATACTCGCAGGAGGCCGACGATGAAAAAGAAGACCAAGCCGCGCTTCGCTCAGCCGAGCCAAGCACAAGACGATGCCGCGCTCAAGTCCCACTATGAGCAAATGGTCGCCACCGATGGTGATAAGGCCGCGCCAGACGACGAGGGCAAAGGTGCTGACGGCATAACCACAGCCGACCTTGATAAAATCGGCGAGCTGGCCGCTGCGCTGAAGAAATGAACGGCGTCATCTGGTGTCGGGTCAGCTCGGAGGAACAACGCAGCGGCTTTTCATTGGACGCTCAGGAGCACATGCTCACAGCGTTCGCGCGACAGCGCAGCATCGACGTGGTCAAGGTGTTCCGAGTGGCCGAGTCGGCCACCACTGCCACAAAGCGCCGCGAGTTCTTGGCCATGCTGGCCTATATTGAAAAAGAGGGCATCAACGCACTGGTCGTAGAGAAGGTTGACCGCCTGACCCGCAATGTGGCCGACTTTGCGCGTGTCGACGCCATGATGAAAAAAGGGCTGACAGTCAGCTTCGCTCGCGAGGGCACTCAGCTGGACGAGGCCAGCGACCCCAGCCTTCACCTGACGTTCGGAATCATGGCGATGGTGGCGACGTTCTTCGCCAAGAACCTTGGCCGTGAGGCCAAGAAGGGTATGAATGAAAAAGCCGCGCAGGGCGGTCTGCCATTCTGCTGCCCTGTTGGATATGAGCCCATCCCTGACCCCACTGATGCCAACCGCCGCTCGGTGCGCGTTGACCCACGGCGCGGCCCGATGGTGGCAGAGATGTTCCGTCTGGCAGCCACAGGCAAACTGTCACTCTCCGAGTTGACGGACGCGATGAACCGCAAAGGGCTGACCATGCGGCCCAGCCTCAACTGGCCCAAAGCAGGGCGCGGCACCCGTCCCATGACGCTCCCCACTGTTCACAAAACGCTCGGCAACCCGTTCTATCACGGCGTCGTCAGGTTCCTGGGCAAGGACTATGCTGGCCATCATCAGACCCTCATCACGCGCCGGGAATTCAACCAGGTCCAGGCTGCTCTGCATAAGCGCTGCACGTATCGAAAGCCCACCACCAAGAAGGCCTTCGCGTTCAAGGCGCTGGCCACATGTGGCATTTGCTTCAAGCCGCTGCTTGCTACGGAGCAGATGGGCGGTCACAAGTCAGGGCCGTATCGTTATTACAGCTGCCGCCGTCCTGGTTGCTCCAACCGCGCAGTGTTCAAGGAAGGCGCTATTGCTAGGCTGGTTGAGGAGGCGCTTCAAGACCTTGTGATTTCAGACGCGCTGGCCGCTCGCATCAAGGCGCATCTCAAGAGCGCCGCCATTGACCAGAGCGCCAGCGAGAAGGCGGCTTTGGTCAGGCTTCAGACTGATGAGTCAAAGCGCCGCGCCGCTCTGTTAACGCTTTACGACGACCGACTGTCAGGGTTGATTGACGCCACCACATACAAGGCCAAGGCCACAGAGATAGAAGCTTCACTCAGCGCCATTCAACAGGAGCGCCAACGGCTCAACCAACGCAACACCCATTTCAGAGATGAGGGCAGCTTGCTCATCGACCTTTTGCGAGGCGTCAAGGCTCAGTATCATTCATCAACACCCGAACGCCGCGCCGCCATTCTGGCAGTGCTGGTCGATAAGGTTGTGTGTCGGCCCGGCGAGAGTTACGTCAGCTGGCGTCCTGTGTTCGCGATGCTGATGGACCTGAATCGGGTATCGGGAAATAAACTGAGGGGTGAGTGAGGGGATTTGAACCCCCAACATTCGGATCCACAGTCCGATGCTCTAACCAGGTTGAGCTACACTCACCGCCGTTCGAGGGACATGATTCTCCCATCCTTGGGGATTGTTGTCAAGATAAGGGGGGCGTTCCTGACTGGAATTCCGTTCAGCCCTTCTGGCCCTCGATGAGGTCCAGGACGTCCTCGGAATCCCTCCAGCCCGGCCGGACCTTGACGTGGAGGTCCAGGTAGACCTTGGTCCCGAGGATCTCCTCGATCTCGCGGCGGGCCTCGATGCCGACCGTCTTGATGAGCCGGCCCTGCCGGCCGATGATGATCGCCCGGTGGTTGTCTTTCTCGACGAAGATCGATGCCCGGATGTGGGTCAACGGCCGGCTCTCGCCCGGTTTTTTCCAGTCGTCCTGTTCCTTCCTCTCGATCGTCTCGATATAGACGGCGGTCACGAAGGGGAGCTCCTGCTTCACGTATTTCAGGATCTTCTCGCGGATGATCTCGGCCAGGAGGAAGCGCTCGGACTGGTCCGAGATCTCCTCGTCGGAATAGATCTTCTCCGCCGTCGGCAGCGCGTCGAAAATGAGATTTTCCAGGACGTCGAGGTTGATGCCTTTCAGGGCCGAGACGGGGATGATCTCTTTGAACGGCAGCAGGCCCTTGTAGTGGTCGATGATGGGCAGGACCGTGTCTTTCCGGACGGCATCGACCTTGTTGATCAGCAGGAAGACGGGTGTCGTCAGGCGCCTGAGCGTCTCCAGGACATACTCGTCCCCGTGGCCGAATTTCTCGGTCGCGTCGATGAGGAGACAGATGAGGTCGGACGTCTCGAGGGCGGAGGTGACGAAATTCATCATCCGCT
>Ga0315282_10008527_pt1 | contig 16566 bp, 16 predicted proteins | sample YL17G07_20_MG_FD_203693 | JGI IMG/M metagenome (GOLD analysis project Ga0315282, IMG submission 203693) | Sediment microbial communities from Yellowstone Lake, YNP, Wyoming, USA - YL17G07_20 | ecosystem: Environmental > Aquatic > Freshwater > Lake > Sediment | place: USA: Wyoming | collected...
TGCCGACTCGACCGCCAGTTTCCGCTTTGCTGTAGCCCTTCTTTCTGATCACTAATGATTTTGCATGTGTGAATCGGCGCAGCTCGTAATCCTGTCCATACGTGGTCTCCAACTTGGAGAGCTGATCGTCGTTAAGCCGACTCACAATTGCACGGCTAGCCTTTTCGACCATTCGAGAGCAGATGGCTAGAAGGTCTTCAGTCGATTTTCCTTCAGCGAGTATTATCTCAGGTATGCCCCGGCGTTTTTCTCTTCCCACGTCAAGTCTGCCTACATTCGTCACTTTCTCTATTGAATCGAGTTTCAATGCTCGTTCGGCTTCGTCGACTGAGATTCTGCCCTCAGCCAATTGCTCGAGTATTTCACGCAAATGCCTTCGCCAACTGGGAAATGCCTAAGTACGATTGACCATGTGAGGTACAATAAAATGTTAACACGCAACACTGGTGCGATGCCAACAGTTCAGAACCAGATTCTTCCTGAGATGCCACATGATCTTAGCGACAAGGCGGATAGAGTCCTTAGTGAGCTCAGAGGCTTTGGGAGGGTAATGGTTGCATTCTCCGGCGGCATAGACAGTACGCTGGTCGCGTATTTGGCGAAACTTGCCCTCGGAGACGGTGCCCTTGCTGTGACCGCTGAATCTCCGAGCCTGCCATCATCAGAATTAGCTGAGACAAAGCATCTTGCCAAACTAATCGGGATAAAACATCTGATCGTGCGAACGGAGGAACTGGAGGATCCTAATTATGCCTCGAATCCACCGAATCGATGCTACTTCTGTAAGAAGGAGTTGAGCGACAAACTCGGTGGGTTAGCATTTGACCTTGGTATTCCGGTGATTGTTGATGGTACCAATGCTGATGATCTGAAAGGCCACAGGCCGGGGGCTGCAGCGTTGGCTGAGCGAGGCGTACACAGACCGTTAGCTGATGTAGGTATGACGAAGGCTGAGGTTAGAACGTTGGCCAAATTGCTTAGGTTGCCGAACTTCGACAAGCCTTCAATGCCTTGTTTATCGTCGCGAGTCCAGTACGGCCAAGTAATTACGCCGGAAAGGCTCGTGAGGATTGAGAAGGCGGAGAATCTTGTACGCTCCCTAACTGGAGTGAAGGAACTGCGGGTTCGCGACCACGGCAATTTAGCGAGAATCGAAGTAGGAAGGGAAGAGCGAGAACTGTTCTTCAATAAGGAGCTGCTTGACCGAATAGCGAAATCGCTCCGACAGCTCGGATTCACATACGTAACCTTGGATATGCTCGGCTACAGATCCGGAAGCATGAATGAACTGCCAACATCCAACAAAGACCTGTGAGTTAGGTTCTAGCGAATTCTATCCGCCATGCGCGATAGGGAGTATTGCAACTTCATCACCCTCATGGAGAACCGTGTCCACTCCTTCGAGGGCGTTTATCTCTCGGCCCGAGACCAATATCAGTGCGTTAGGTCTCGGATCTGAAGTCGAACTATCCAGAAGTAATTCCTTGAGGGTCCGCAATCCGTCTTCGGAGACCAGTTGATTTACTAGCAATTTGACGGTGGTGTCCTTTGCCACATTCAGTTCCATGTCGCTAGTCTTCGCAGCAGACCTGAAGACGCCATAGAGTTTCAGGCGTATCTTCACACGTTATCTCCTCTAGAATCCCTCCAAAACATCAATCAGTGGCTTATACGATCGCTGGATTCTCGTCAAAACTCACCGTGAAGCGGTGGAGGCTCAGGCATGCTCTCGACATTTTCATGTCAATTCAGGTGGCTAACAGAGGGCTGTTGCGGGCCGTCACCCGTGTCCGCCGCGGGATCCGGGTCGGCACATGCCTGCTGTAAGAAATCACCTTTGCGATAAGATTCGAGAGCAGAGTCGTCGCGCGTTTAACACGTAATGCTTACTTAACGTTATTAATTGTCGCCGATGAGGCGCGTGCATCTAGTAGCTGGTCTCAATGCGCAAGCTGAAATTCTCAATCGTGATTATCGCGATTTCCCTCCTGGTTCTGACGGTTACTGCGTCGGCTACCCCTGGATCAGCAGTAATGGGCATTTGGAGAGACACCAATCCAACCGCGTACATCAACCCCCCTGCCAATCCGAAACTGAATTCTCTTTTCATGCTGTCCCCCACAGAGGGTTGGGCAGTAGGCGACTCACAACCGACAACGAATAATACCGCGGCTCCTTCTGCTGCTCTTCCAGCAATATTCCACTATGATGGTTCAACTTGGAATCTTGTGCCGGCGCCGAAGTTCCCTGACTTTCCGTTTGCGCCCTCCCCATACAACTTGACCTCGGTCACCTTCGGTCCACCAACTAGCCCTATCAGCAGAAGTGACGGCTGGGCAGTAGGCTTCAACGGCACATTTCCAGCTACGGCCGGCCAGCCACCAAACGCCACGGCACTTCACTGGGATGGCATTGCTTGGAGAGTGCAGACCGCAGGACTCAGCGGTGCCAATGCCGGACCTTTGTGGTCTGCGTTTATGGTCAGTTCTACCGATGCTTGGGCTGTGGGACAGACGAGGACTGGAACTGGTACGTTTTGGCATTGGACCGGTGTCCCAGGTCTAGGCGGTGGGTGGAATCTTGTTCAGCCGCCGGTCACAAACATACCCTACTCGGTCTTCATGGTGAGTTCGACCGAGGGTTGGGCTGTTGGGTCGGGGGGATCAATATACCACTACACAGCGGGAGGTTGGACTCTCTCCACTTCACCAGTTTTGACTGCCCTTAGATCGGTCTACATGATCAGCCCAACGGAAGGCTGGGCAGTGGGCGACGGAGGCATCATACTTCACTACGCGAGCGGACTCTGGACAGGGCCAGTCAGCCCAGGTACCACAACGAGCAACCTTTTCTCGGTAGTCATGGTTTCGTCCACTGAAGGTTGGGCTGCCGGCGCTGCAGGCGCAATACTCCACTATTCAGGAGGAAGCTGGACCCTGGTACCTTCGAACCTCGTCCCCACCTCTCCCGTTTCTAGCTTCAACTTTGACTCGCTGTTCGCCAATGCGGCGTCTGATATTTGGTCTGTGGGAACAGCGGGTGTGATAGTGCATTGGGACGGCTCGAACTGGGGATCGGTTACCAGTCCCACGTTCAACAATTTCACATCAATCTCATTCGGTCCACCGTTGACTGGACCTGTGAATCCGAATGATGGATGGGCTGTTGGGAACGCTTCAATGTCCGGAGAGCCTACGATCTATCATTGGAATGGATTCATGTGGACTAAAGGAGTCACAATCGGAACGATGAATGACCTCAATTCTGTGTTCATGCTAAATGGTGGCGACCTTTGGACCGTGGGCGGTGGGACGACTGGCTGTTCGACGTCTCTTTGTCCAACTATCCTACATTTCACTGGTGGCTCTTGGAATACGATAACTCCTCCTCCAGGAAGCTACAGGCTCAAAGGCGTATTCATGGTGAGTTCATCTGAGGGGTGGGCCGTTGGTCAGAGCGAGGGGAATGTCGGCATCATTTTACATTACACGGTGACCGGAGGAGTCGGCACCTGGGCAACCTTTCCCGCTCCATCCACGCCTTCACTGATTCATTCCTTGAACTCAGTGTTCATGCTCAGCCCAACAGATGGTTGGGTTGTCGGAGATAATGCTACGATTCTGCACTACACTGTCAGCGGTGGCATAGGAACATGGAACCTCGTAACTGTCAGCGGGACGCCAGGATTGTCGACAGCTGCAAACCTAACCAACGTCTTCATGCTAAGTCCCACGAGTGGCTGGGCTGTAGGAGGCATTCAGGAAAGCGGATCGTACGCCGCTGGTCCCGTGATCATTTACTGGGATGGAAACAAATGGTCCCCAGTACCGACACCTACAATCCCGGCTGGATTAAGCCCCCTGGGTCACACCGCTGCCACTCTGAAATCAGTTTACTGCACAGGGCCTGATGACTGCTGGGCTGCTGGGATGCCCGGTAAACTCTTTGCGACTCTTCTGCACTGGGATGGAGTAGCGTGGAGTCATGTCATAACTTCGCCGGCCCTCATGGGGCAAGAACCACCTATTCTTAGTTCAGTCTACATGATCTCTCCAAGCAGCGGTTGGGTGGTTGGCTCCAGTCCACGCTTCCTAACAATTACCTCTGGCGGCGCGTTGTCAACGATACTGAGATTTGCCCCGTTCGGTGGTGTTGCAACTGTGACGTCAACATCTACCGTGGTGTCAACTGTGTCGACTGCTACCACTGCGCTTACGACGACTGTATCTACCTCCAGCGTGGTTACTCAAATCAATCTGACTATAACCGTCAAAGTGATCGACAGTCAGGGCAACCCTGTTTCAGGGGTAACCGTGGCTATCCAGTCACTAGGACTACAGGGCGTGACAAACTCCCAGGCCATAGTCACCTTCACCCTTCCACCAGGGACATATACCGTTAACCTCAGCAAGGGAGCAGCTCAATGGACCTTGACAATCAACGCTATTAGCAATGGTCAAGAGTTCACTACCACTGCTCCTGGTCCAACTGGAGGTATCCCAGGATTCCCCCTAGAGTCGATTATTCTCGGCATCTCGGTTGGCTTGCTGGCTTTGATGGTGATTAGACGTCGGAGGAAGTAGGTCTTGGAGCAGGTCTCTTCAGTGTCTAATAATCGAAGGTCAAGAATGGCGAATATCACAGCTACTCTCCCAATCCAACTTCTAGACAAAATGGATGACCTGGTCGATCGGGACAAAGTGCCATCGCGATCTTATGTGATCCGTGAAGCGGTCAGAAAGTACCTGAAGGAGTTGGAAAAATGAAAGCGCTGGAATTAGTAAGGAAAGCAATGAAGAGTCAACTCGTTGGCGAATCTTTCACTTGGAACAGCGCTTTTGGTAAGGGAGCTCGGCTGACCGCGATTATCGTGTTTCTGAGAGGTAGAGGATATGAATAGACACAGGAGTCTGATGGCGACTATGCTTCTATTGGTCGTGGCATTAGCGGGCCTAATTCCCACAGCGACGGCCACGACGGGGAAGTGGCGTAACATCAATCCTACTGAGTACACAAGTATTCCTAACGTTCAACTCAATTCCATATACGTGCTTAACGGTGGGACAAGCGGAATCGGCTCAGGAAACGCGTGGGCGGTTGGTAGGAACGGTACAATATTCTTCTGGGATGGATTCTCATGGTTGAATCAGTCGATCGGCACGCCATGCAGCCTGAATTCAGTGAACTTCGGATCACCCTTCTCCTTGCCCATGTCGCCTACATCGGCAGGTTCTTCAGCCGGCATTATTGTCGGTGGTGGTGCGACTTCATCAGGGTGTCCCGGGAGGATCTCTTTGTTTTGGAACGGTTTCAGCTGGTTCCCCTACACTGGCACCGGCCTCAATGATGCACGAAATCTCACATCCGTCTTCCTTGTATCCGCAAATCAAAATACAGGAACATCAGCCTATACTCTTGATGCCTGGGCCGTCGGCCTAAACGCTACTGCTGGCGCATTCTATCACTTCGGCGGAGTTCCTGGCGCAGGGGGGAGCTGGAATGAACAGAACGTGGCCGACAGTAGTTCCACAGGTTGTGAAGTAGACTCCGTTTACATGGTTAGCGCGACTGAAGGTTGGGCGGCGGGAAGATGCGGTAAGATATACCACTACTTTGGAGGAAACTGGCAGCTTGCCCCCGGTGTATCTCCTAGCTGGGCAGGTGCTGGAGTCGACTGGAAGTCGGTATTCATGGACTCAACAACAGACGGATGGGCTGTTGGGTCCGACAATACTATCGCCCACTTCACTGGAGGCATATGGACCTGTTGCATTAAACCAGGTGGCGTTGTTGGGACTCCAACCTTACGTTCTGTTACCTTCGTAAGTTCTTCAGAGGCCTGGGCAGTGGGTGATGCCCAGACTGGCGGTGCTACGATCATTCATTACGCTAATGGCCAATGGACGGGTCTCCAACCGAATCAGGTGCCAACACTATTGGGTCTAAATGGTGCCCACGCCACTGGGGGATCCAATGTTTGGGCTGTCGGTCAATCCGGTTCTATTCTATTATGGGACGGTTCGATCTGGGGCTCGATAACAGCCCCCCTCCAAACGAATTTCAACGCAGTCTGGATGACAGGATCTAGTGACGGCATAGCTGTCGGAAACTTGACTTCAAGCGGACCGACCATCACGAAGTGGGACGGTGTCAAATGGTACAGACCGCAGGGCGGGGTATCTTTAACCGATTTATGGGGAACTTGGGAACTGAACTCAGGTGAATGGTGGGTTGTGGGAGGAGGCGAAGGTGTTTATCCATATACTGCCCGCCATGCTGGCAGCACTCTTGTGCCGGGCGCCGAAACCGTTGCGCCGCCAACCTGCCCGCTCGGAACGCCAAGTTGCATATTACTCACCTCATTCGGAACTGCGTCCGATAACGTTTGGACCGCGGGCACGGGAGGTATAATTGCTCACTGGACATGTCCAGGGGGAGTCTGTAGTTGGAGCGGTCCAGTTCCGCTTTTCACTTCGCTTCTTAACCCAACGACGACTACTTGGAGGTCAATAGCATTCGTGGGTGGTGATCCAAACAAGGGCTGGGCAGTGGGATTTGACTCCACTCCTCCCACGCCTCTCGTATACTGCTATGTCAACGCGTGTTCGATGGTAAGTAGCACCCCGGAGCAATGGGAATCTGTAGGTGTACCTGCCTCCGTTCCGGCGAACACTAGATTGAATTCGGTTTCGACGCAACTCGACAATACCAATCATGTCTGGATAGCAGGAAGCAATGGTGTCATTCTATTGATCGACGGAAATGCCGGAACTATTACGCCCACGGCCACAGTATCTTCTTACAACCTCACGTCAATTTTCGTCGACTCATCGACGGATGGGTGGGCTGTTGGACAAGACACAGCAACAAACCTGCCAGTCTTCGTACACTACGACGGAACTGGATGGAACCCAGTCGGAACAATCCCTCCCTTCAATAACGTAGGAAGACTTCAGAGCATGTATCTCCTATCGGGTACCGATGGCTTCGCAGTTGGAACCACCGCAGGTGCCAACGGAATAGTTTCACTGGGTATGATGTTTCATTTGGATCCTCCGGGAGGCGTATATGCGACAACGACAATAACGCCAATTCAGACCACTAGCAGCACGTTAGTAACATCAGCTTCCACAACTTCAAGCGTGACTTCGACCAGTTCCTCTATAGTTGCCACGTCAACGGCTGCAGGCACGGCTACAACGACGGAGGTAAGCACTTCAGTTTCCACTTCTGTTGTCAGTACCACAGCTATGGTCACTCAGACTGTAACAACGTCCTCCTCAACCACAACACCTCTTGTGCTTCCAGCGATTCCAGGGTTCCCATGGGAATCAATCATTGCAGGGATAGTCATCGGCATTGCCTTGCTTGGAATCGCAAGAAGAAACAAACGCAAGACCCTCTAGCCTGAGTCACATCAAGACTAGCATCTACTAGAGTCGAGGATAGTCACCGTTCCTCGACTCACGCCTATGTCCACGCAATCTAGTGTAAAGCGAGGCACTAGACTCAAGCATGAAATTACACGGATTTTGGTGCGCTCTTACGCAGGTTTATCAGGGCACCAGACTCCGATCTCCTTTGATTGATGTTGAAACTGAAGGCATTAACCTCGCTATTACTCGTCCTCGCGGCTCTGTCAGGAGTTCTGAGCGTCGGAACAGCGGCCGCGGCCAGTAGCCCACAAGCATCAACAAGCGTCTCCTTCATAGTGACCACAACCTCCAACTATCAAGCAACTATGGGAGGCGCTCTCCAAGTGAACTTTGACTCCATTCAGTTGACCACCCCTGAGCCTCAAGCCTATTCTTTCGGAGTAGTAGCCAAGACTGCTCCAGGATTGTGGATTACTCAGCTCGTCTGGCAGTTCGGCGACGGCTCAATCTTACAGGTGCCCTATTGCTGTCAAAGCCAGATTAGCGAGGTACGATACCACGCCTACTCACAGCAGGGCTCATACACGGTCATGGTCGTCGCCTACGACAACGCAGGGAACTTCGGTGACGCAGTCGTTACAGTAAATTGGACAGTCCCCGCACCAGAATTTCCGCTCGCTAGCTTGTCTATGATAGCGTCACTGATGATCGTCCTCGCTGCAGCAGCATTGTTGAAAACGCGGACAAATCGAATCCAACTGAGACTTTGAGTCCGAATACGCGAAGTGACCCCTCATCTAGGTGGGGTCCACCCATCTCGCGGTGCGACACATACTTCCTAGAAAGTTAGACACCGCACTTCAGATTGAGATGGTCTCTGGAAGAGCGGCGAAGTGCTCATCGCCAGTAAGAACGTTCGAGGAATAGGCGCGGGCAGTGGCTAGGATGATGGCGTCGAATAGGCTTGGGTTTCTGAGCTTCTCTTTCCTAGCCTTCTCCGAAAGTTCAAGGAAAGCTTTGCCAGCCTCCACTCCCACCTCCATGTGAATTGGGGTCACGAGTGTAGTGGAGTCGATTGTTTGCAGGCGAGACCTGACTTTCTTCTCATCAACATTCTCTCTCTGGTGCTTCCGGGAGATTTCGGCGAGCACAATGTCTGGCGCCTTACCTCCGCAGCCTCTGCAATCATCCTGTTCACTTTCTCGCTCTTCTCGCCACCCAGGAAGAGTTCTACCCAAGCATAAGAATCAATGATTAGCTTCAGCGATCCTCACCCCTATCAGCCTCGGTGAAAGGTCTTATTGTTCCCTTGTCGGCTCCGAGGGCTGCCCGCAATGCCTCCGCTCTATGTCTTCGGATCAGGGCTCCTATTGCTTCATCTAGGCTTCTGACGTTGAGTTATTCGCGCAGCCTCCCCAACTCAGTCAACGTATTCCTCGGTACTCTCGCTGTGGTTGAGGGCAAGTGTTCTCACTATATGTCGCATACTTAGACAGGTATAACGTATAATCGCTCAGACCGAAGCCAAATTGAACTCCACGCAGTCTCGGGCTGTATGCTCCAGAGCATACATTCAGTTTCTTGCGGGTAACCTCAAGTTATGGGTTGATGTCTTTGCATTCTTCTTTTAACATGTCCCAGTAGAGTTGCGCGGTTCCCCTTCTCTTATTTGAAAACGGCCCTCTGTTCCCGGAAAACGGCCCCCATTTGCGCTGGATCCGCCTCATCCCCGCTCCCATCGAGACCCCAGATTCTGAACCACCAACCGAAGAGTTGACGCTATCTTAGTGTTTCCTAAGTATTCGCGCCCATTCTGCCACGAAAACTGCCAACCCAGCATGGGAACAATTAACACTTCTGATGTCATACGGTCAAGTCATCCTCTAGTCGAGCGCATGGATTTCGTAGACACAACATCTCCGCAAAACCCGAGGATCGTCCTATTCCAAGAGTTCCATGAAAGACATCCCATAAGCCATGCGGCACACGCCCAACATCCTGCACTGATGCCATGCACACGCAACAAGGGTCTTCAATGCCAGCTTGGTGCAACAGAACCGATTCGGCGGCCTTAAAAAGGGCTTATATAGGGACGTGGAGGTACGGGTGATTAGACCCCTTTATATAAGGTGGCAGAGCTGCCCGGAAAGAAAGTTTTCATCAACATAGAAAACGTCGTAGCGTCCGCGACCCTCCATCAGAATATTGATCTGAACTCAATCGTTCGCGTATTTCCCGGCGTCGAATATCGCCCGGAGCAATTTCCCGGCCTCGTGTATCGACTCAAGAAACCTAAGACTGCAACGCTCATCTTTAGCTCTGGAAAGATGGTTTGTACTGGCGCGAAATCAGAACGGCAGGCGCGTAAGGCTGTGATGAAGGTTGTTGATGAGCTGAAGAGAAACGGGATCGTCATTCTGAGCAAGCCTGAGATTCAAATCCAGAATATCGTCGCTTCAGCCGGTCTAGGTGGCGCCATTGACTTGGAGAAATCAACTTACTCACTAAAACGTACAATGTACGAACCGGAACAATTTCCTGGTTTAATTTACAGGATGGATGATCCGAAGGTCGTGATTCTACTCTTCGCAAGCGGCAAGCTCGTTTGCACGGGCGCGAAGAAAGAGACTGAGGTGCACCGGGCGGTCACGAAGCTTCAGGAAACACTTGAGGAGAAAGTGCTCATCGCCTACGAGCCGGTAGTTGAAGTGAAAGGAACCTAGCGGTATTGATGATCTATGGGGGATAGACGCAAGATAGGCGCATACGTGCTGATCAAAGTCGCCCCGGTCGCTCTAGGGCAATTACGGATCAAATAGCGAAGATTGAAGGCGTGAAGACAGCGCACCCTGTCACAGGTATGTTTGACATAATCGCTTTCGTCGAGGCATCTGACATCAATAACCTGACTAGTACTGTCAGGACGAAGATTCAGACTATGGATGGAGTACTCCGAACCCATACGGCGATTGTTGGCGAACTAGTGACGACAGGCGACTAGACGACAGTCGCCCTATTTGCCCTGGGCCTTCTTGGGCTTCGACTCATTGTATTCTATGGCAATGATTAGTGCGACCAGTAGGATGATTACGGTCACGCCGAGCGGTCCTCTTAATTCCAAGCTTAGCAGCCCAACGTACGGGATCTTTGTCACGTAGACGCCCATCAGATTCTGGCTTGGGACTTTCCAGCCGTCTTGAACAGGGTTATGGTCCCCTTTGGTCTCAAAGAAAATCAAGCCTCCATCGTTGTCGATCTTGATGACTCGGTGAACAATCGGCATCTCATAATCAGCTGGACTGTGAAAAATGATTACTGTTCCAACAGTCACCGTCGTCGGGTCGACTCCGTGAACGATGATTATGTCTCCGACATTCAGGTAAGGCACCATGCTCCCCGATGACACAACCATTAGTGGGGATTCGGTATTCAAGGCTACGCGCAGCACTTCCACTCCGCCATAAGTTGCTGCGAACAGTATGATGATTAGTAGAATAACGCGGGCTGTCGGGTTCTTGCGGAAGAGCCTGCCGGTCCTAGTCAGAGCATTGTCATTGCCCAATTGAGATCGAGACTTCAATTGCTGATCTATTGATATTACTTTCGAATTCCTTGAACTCAGCGTTGCTAACGCTTTGGTTCTGCGGTTTGAGATTCACTTTGAATGAGTCGTGATAGTTCAAGGGTTGCGCGTTCACCGGCTTGGAGGAAGCTGACTCCACTCTCTGTAATTTTGTAGATTCTTCTCCCCCTACCCTTCTCCGACTCCCATTCTCCTTGAATGTGGCCATCTTCCTCAAGGGAGTGCAATAGGGGGTACAGTGTTCCAGCGCTCAAGTAGACCTTGAACTTGTCACGTATTGCTATGTTGACCTCATAGCCCCATCGAGGCTTCGAACGCAGGAGCATCAGAATAATGATGTCCAAATTACTCTTGACAACCCGCTCCCGCCAATCTTTCTCAATATTCCGAATCAATTCCTGAGCCTCGACCGCATCCTCTGGTCAGCCAGCGAGATGCCTACTGCGTCTGTATGGTACATTATAAGTGCCCCTACAAACTGGCCTCAGGCGCCATGGATCAGAGAGGATTGTTCTATTGCCATCTCAATAGGCCGATGTGGATTAATTAGCTATTGCCACTTGGCTGCCCTGTCCCAGCCCTAAGGGTGTCTCATCGAACTTCACTACTAAGAAGTCAGTTTCTACTCCGATTACTTTTCCCTTGAAGTCTTTGGTCTTCGAGAATTGGAATGTGGCATCATGTCCAACGTACGGATCCAAGTTTGTCTCGGATACGGTGACCCATGCTTTGTTCTCTGCATCGTCGAACGTTATTACAACTCCGATCATGCCCTAATCAGCCATCAGTGCCAGACTAGCTGTCGTATGCGTTCTTGAAGTTTTCCAGGCGGAGGAGCAGTTGGCTTGTTATGGGCGATGGGCTAGTTCACTCGTCGCTTTATCTGTTGCAGCCGCAGGTTCCGTCTAATCTCCGCCTCTACCCAACGATGCTTCTCTTCTTCAGTTTCCGAAACTAGGGCCGGGACAGATGTTGGTTTTCTGCCCTTGTCCAAAGCAACATATGTCAGGAAACATGTCCCTGTGTGTCTTACTTCACCAGTGATTGGATTCTCAGCTTCGACTCGTACTCCGATTTCCATTGAGGTTTTGTGGACGTAGTTGATTGAGGCTATCAGGCGGAGGAGGTCTCCAATGTATACGGGAGAGTAGAAGTCCATTCGATCTATTGATGCTGTGACCACGTTACTGCGAGCATGTTTGAACGCTACGATCGAGGCCACTTCATCTATTAGCCTCAGGATCGAGCCTCCGAAAACGTTGCCCGCCACGTTCGCATCCATCGGCATCATTATTCTAACCATGGTGGTGGCGGACTGACTTGGTGTTTTGCCGGATTCATTCAATGACTCTGCACCGGTTGGGAGCATGATCTGCGGGGGATTGTGCTTTATTCTTACCTTCAAAAGCCGGAGCCTGTGGACCGCTGGTGCTTTGGGACACTAGGCGGAGCATTGGTTCTAACATACTTTTCACCTTAGTTTAGGTTTGGAAAGGATTAATATGCATGAAAACCATGCCGCCGACTAACTTACTCAATACGGTGGTTAAAACGGAAACAATCCAAATGGAAAGGATTGAGACTAAGCAAATCCGAGAAACCAGAAGCATCTGCCCAGAATGCAACAAAATACTCCCAGCAAGCGTCTTTGAACGCGACGGCAAGATATGGATCAGCAAGACCTGCCCAGACCATGGAGAAGTCGAAGAGCTGTACTTCGGTTCCTCTGAGATGTACTATAAGTTCGCTAAATCCTCGCACAACGGGAAGGGTATCGAGAACCCCAACGTCCCACTAGAGAAGTGCGCTTGCCCAACCAACTGTGGGCTCTGCACGAGTCACCTCAGCCATTCTGCTCTAACCAACCTTGTAATCACGAACCGATGCGACCTAACCTGCTGGTACTGCTTCTTCTACGCCAAGAAAGGAGTTGAAGGAGCGTACGTATACGAGCCCTCACAGGACAAGATCCGTGAGATGGTTCAGACGCTTCGTGCGGAAAGACCAGTCCCAGGGAATGCTATACAGATTACCGGTGGAGAACCCACCCTTCGAAGTGATCTGACCGACATAGTCAGGATCTGCAAGGAAGAGGGTGTCGAACACATTCAGCTTAACAGCAATGCAATCAACATGGCTCAGGACCCAGAACTAGTCCGACGCGTAAGAGAGGCAGGCGTCAACACCGTTTACATGAGCTTTGACGGCGTCACACCAAGAACGAATCCCAAGAACCACTGGGAAGCACCAATCGCCATCGAAAACTCTCGAAAAGCAGGATTGGGTATCGTCCTAGTTCCGACAGTCATCAAGAGCATCAACGACCATGAACTAGGTGGAATCATTAGATTCGGCCAAAGAAACATGGACGTAGTCCACGCCGTAAACTTCCAGCCAGTGTCACTGACTGGTCGACTTTCGAAGTCTGAGCGAGAGAAATATCGAATAACAATCCCCGACTGCATCGAAAGGATTGAAGAGCAGACCAATGGAGAAGTGACCAAGGATTCATGGTTCCCAGTTCCAAGCTGCGTGCCCATCACACACTTCGTTGAGGCACTGACGAAACGACCAAGATACGAGCTGTCAATTCACTTCGCATGCGGAGCAGGCACGTACGTATTCAAGAACGACGACAAGCTAGTGCCAATGTCATCATTCGTCGATCTGGAAGGCCTCCTGGAATACCTAGAGGAGAAGGCCGACGAACTTAAGGCAGGCAAGAATAAGTACCTGGTCGTCGCGAAAGTCCTATCAAAGATGGGATCATTCATCGACAGAAGCAAGCAACCAAAGGGCCTGGCGCTCAGCAAGCTTCTATTCAATGCACTAGTGAAGAACGACTACAGCGCTCTTGGAGCGTTCCACCACAAGTCAATGTTCCTTGGCATGATGCACTTCATGGACAAGTACAACCACGACGAAGAACGACTCAGAAGATGCGGCATACACTACCTAAGCCCAGACAACAGAATCATACCCTTCTGCGCCTTCAACGTGATCCCAGAATGGTACCGAGACGCCATCCAACCAAAGTACGGTATCCCAATTGCAGAGTGGGAAAAGACGCATGGCACAACTATTGAACAGGGATTGTACAAGGGAACGCTAAGAAAGGGCAAAGGTCACGCAACAGGCTGCGGATGCCCACTAGGCGCGCTCAACACTCCCTCCTCAGAACTATTGACCATAGAGAACGGAATGATCAAGGGCAAGTAGGCAAGCTAACCGCTTAGCCTGCGGCTCTCTTTCTTCTTTTTCTTATCGCATCTTTCCCTTAGATTTGTATTTCATCCTCGACAAGACTTTCTTCTAGCGACTAGCAACTGCAGTTTGAAGATCAGAAACTACCTGAATCCAGCCGACCTGAACGTTTTTGTGTGAATCCATTATCTAACTGGACGCGAGTCAGCTAACGGTGTAATCCGGACAATGAATACTGATTATGATGTGATAATCGCAGGCGCAGGGATCGCCGGGATGGTGACTGCAGCGTCTGCCGCGAAGCACTCTAATCAAAATCTGCGAATCCTAGTCATCGACCGCAACTCAAGACATGAAGCCGGTAAGAAAACCGGGAGCGGATGGGTTTGCGGAGATGCAGTTAGCAAGAACAGCCTGGATTATCTAGCTAACAACGTGGGTATTCGATACGAGAGACCAGAAATCGAGAAGCCCGTTCAGGGCGTTGTCGCTTACTCTCCAGATCACTCGTCCAAAGCGATGTTTGATGGGGAAGGATTCGTCCTAAACCGCAGACTCCTACCTCAAAGGCAGCTACGTGACGCCGAGAAGTTGGGCGTGGAGTTCCAGTTTGACTCAGTCGCAGACTCCTTGTACGCTGAAGATGGTGTCATATCCGGCGTTCACTGCAGATCCGCGAAGGACAACTCAACCTTCAAAAGAACTGCGAAACTCGTAGTTGATGCAACCGGCTCAGCCTCACGCCTCAGAACACGCCTGCCCATAAAGAGTCACATTGAGAAAGAGATCGACAAAGAGAACGACATGGAGTCGACGGGTCGGTATATTCTAACGTTTGAGGTCGGCGAGAAGAACAAGACGTTCTTTGATCCTGATTACTGCATTATTCATCTGGATCAGGAGATCGCCCCCGGCGGCTATGCGTGGGTGTTCCCAAAGGGCGAGAATAAGATCAACATAGGGCTCGGCGTCCAAAAGCGCCTACTTGATCAGCGAAACAAGAAACTCGGAAGAAGTGACACGTTACAGTCTCTGATAGACGAATATGTCCGCAAGAATCCTGCAATAAGGAATTGGAAACCTGCAGGCGGCCCGGAGGACGAAGGTAATGCAAAAGGGAACTGGCAGGTCCCAGTCCGACGACAGAACGACTGCCTAGTCGCGAACGGATACATGATCGTTGGAGACGCCGCATGGATGTCCCGGCCCATTGACGCAGGAGGAATAGGCCCGGCGATCTATGCTAGCACCATTGCCGGCTCCGTGGTCGCCGAAGCCTTGGAGGGAAACGATGTTTCTGAACATGGGCTCTGGAAGTTCAACACAGAATACGTAAGAACGTACGGCTACCGCATGGCAAGCTTCGAGGTCCTAAGGAGATTCCTTCAGATCCTGAGCAACGACGACCTAAACTACGGCATGAAACATTTCCTAGGCCAAGACGATGTCGAGCGTATAACTAGGAGAGAGCATCCAGAATTCAAGCGTGTTGAGTTTGGAAGTCCATCGCGTTTGCTTTGGGCGTTGCCCAGGCTCGCGTTGGCTAGGGGGTTGCGGTACACTGCAATGAAGAGCAGGAAGCTGATTGAGCATTACATGAACTATCCATCGTCAGCCGACGACTTCCCGAAATGGCATTCTGGATTCATGGCTGAACTCAGAGAAGCCTATGCTCGCTTCTCATGATTGGAGCCCCTTGAGATAAGTCATCTCTCCACCGAGAAATACACACCAGATTCAAATACCTCTACAAGTTGACTTCCACCGTGAATCGGAGCGCCCGGAATCTTGCAGGAATTCCTTACGAAGGTCAAGCCAAAACAGAAGAAGGTATTCTCGGAACTCAGATCGGCTATTGTTGCTCTTCCGGAAACTCAGGAATCTCTGGAGATCGACGAATTGAGCGGCGATTGGTGCCCCGCCTACCGAGTAAGAGGCGGAGATCTAGTCTGGGTTCACTTGCTCGATCGCCTGTGGGTTCATATTCCAATTGAACCCGAATTCGAGAAAAAAGTGCTTCAAGACGAAAACTTGGACAGCATAGTTGTGGAGAATGTGAAAGATGCAGACGAAATCGGGGGCGTCAAGGTCGCCAAACTCGAAGTGAAATCCGCCGCCGAGATTGAGCAGATATTGCCTCTACTCAAGCTGAGACATACGACTCTAGTCGCGTAACGGTTCCGCCAACAGCCCGTAGCTTTCGTACTAGTTCTTGGCTTTCTGATTTTGAATGGAGGAGCTATCTGACCATAGATATTCGAAGTAGTCTTTCACGCATCGACTTTTACCTCTCGGAGAAATGGAACAAAATGGCTAGACTCGATTCGGAAAACTGGACGAAAGCAAGTCAGTCAGATCGTTTCGCTGGATACGACTTATGTGAGATCAATCGACCCTTGTTCC
>Ga0315282_10008528_pt1 | contig 16565 bp, 14 predicted proteins | sample YL17G07_20_MG_FD_203693 | JGI IMG/M metagenome (GOLD analysis project Ga0315282, IMG submission 203693) | Sediment microbial communities from Yellowstone Lake, YNP, Wyoming, USA - YL17G07_20 | ecosystem: Environmental > Aquatic > Freshwater > Lake > Sediment | place: USA: Wyoming | collected...
CGTCCATAATGGGAGCATCAATCTTGTCAGTTAGAAGGGAAAGAAGTGCATCTATCTCGGGGACCTCCTTGAGGAGCACGTCGCGAGGGACGGTAAGTTCACCCTCCCAAATGCGATAGTCACAGGACTGTGCCAGCTTCTTCAATGCCTCTTCAGGGATAAGCCGGTTCACATACACCTTGGGCTTCACTACGCTTGGCCTCCGTCACTGTCAGGACGAAGATGAGATTCTCAAGAATGCTATTGAGGTTTACATATGGCTTTCTAGGCATCAAGACACTTGAACCCGCGCCTTCGGGTACGATCTGATGTTTTTTCACCAAGATTCTGTGCCTCAGCCAATCTCAGGTGATTATGCATTTCCATGTTACATCAAACGGAAGTCTTTTTTGTCCAGCTCCCATTGGGACTATTCCTAGTTAACTGAATGGGATAGTTCTTGAGAGAGATTGTTTTAGACAGCATTGTGGTCCCCGACTTCGGCAAGCCAATTATCGAGCCCAGAATTCCACGCAAGGAGTATGAGAGACGAATCTCACTCGCAAGAGAAGCGATGAATAAGAAGCGTCTTGACGCCCTAGTTGTTTATGGTGATAGAGAGCACAGCGCGAATATGGCATTTCTGTGCGGATATGATCCGAGATTCGAAGAATCCTTACTCGTACTCCCCCGAGACGGTGTTTCCACACTCATGGTAGGCAATGAAGGTTGGGGGTACGCGGATGTGGCCCTGCAAATTGAAGTTGAAAAGATGCTTGTCCAATGCTTCTCACTCATTGGCCAGCCGCGGGACAGGATGAAAGAGCTCACCCTGTTCATGAGGGAAGCGGGCATCCGACAAAGTATGAAAGTCGGCGTTGTCGGTTGGAAATACTTTACTGAAGCGGACTTCGCAAATCCAGGAAATGCGCTTGAGATACCGTCCTACTTAGCAGATTCATTACGAGAAATCGTCGGGCCAAGCGGTGTAGTGGTGAACGCTAACGACATACTCATGGATCCTGATAATGGGCTCCGAGTGTCAAACAGTGCCGACCAAATCGCCACATTTGAATTTGCTGCGACAGTCGCTTCCGAAGGAGTGCGTGAAATGATAGAGAAGGTCGAACCTGGAATGACAGAATACGAAGCGGTGCAGCTGATGAAATTCAACGGAATACCTCTTTCATGTCACGTGATGCTGTCTACAGGACGAAGAGCGTCTTACGGTCTTCCGAGCCCATCGATGAAAACCATCGAACGAGGAGATCCATTGACAACCGGTCTAGGGTTGTGGGGCACTTTGATTTGTAGGCAAGGCTATGTGGTTGAGGGCCCGAGTGAGTTGGCAGGTATTCAGCCTTCATACTTGAAGGAAGTTTGCGCCCCATACTTCTCGCTGGTGGTTGACTGGTATGAGTCGATGCGTATAGGCGCAACTGGTGGAGAAATCCAGAACAAGGTGGATGCGACGGGATTTCCGCTAGCTCTCAATCCGGGTCATCTCATCCATATCGATGAGTGGATGAGCACCCCATTCTACAAGGGCTCGAAATGCGTCCTCAAGTCGGGCATGGCTATCCAAGTGGATATGATACCTAGGATGGCCCCTGACATGTTCGGAACCAACCTCGAAGACACGATAGTCATGGCGGACGAGGAACTGCGACAAGACTTGGAGACAAAGTATCCCGAGACCTTCAAGAGGATAGAACGGCGGCGGAATTTCATTACCGAGATCCTGAACGTCAAGATCAAACCAGAAATCATCCCCTTGTCAAACTATCCAGCTGTACTTCGGCCTTTCCTACTGGATAGGACCAGAATTCTGAGAGTAGTCAGGTAGACAGCGAAATAGAACGGCTATGTTGGGAATGCAACTCACGCAGACTTGGTCCGAACCGCTAGTTTATTGTGGTCAATGCGCCGGTTCTGACGTTGTCCAGGGGAACGGCGCCTTTCTTCGTGACTTTGAAACCGTCCTCATATCTTAAGTCTCCCCAAGGTGTCAGGAAGAGAGGTATGTCTATAGAGAGTACCATATCCGGTTGGATTACATGGTTGCTCTTCGGGGACATTATAGGGGGCTCGAATTCAACGAGACCGACACTGTGAATACCTGCGTAAACGAAGTACTTGCCAAGCCCCTTCTCCTCAAGGAACCGTCTTCCGGTGCCCTCGGCGTCTCTTCCCACGACTCCAGGTCTAAGAGTCTCTCTGCACATGGATTGAGCCGCGACTGCCCAGGTCATTGAGCGCTCGATATCAGGAGGTGGCTTTCCCGTGTAGATGGGGCGTCCTATCGCGGCATTATAGCCTTGAAAGCGAGGGCCAATTGTCACCAAGACCAATTCGTTCCGCCGGATTCTTCTAGAGGTTGTCCGGGCCAGTATCGGTCTGGTATTGGGTCCAGACGCAACTATCGTATCAATTGCGGTTCCCTCGGCTCCCATACATCGCATCGCATACTCTCCCTCTGCTGCAACCTCAGACTCCATTCTTCCCACCTCGATTGCTGAGAGACATGCCTCGATTCCTTTCTCGGCTATTCGGTATGCTTCCTGAATCACGTTCAATTCATTTCGGCTCTTTATCGTTCTCAAACCTGACAGTAGACTCTCAGCGTCGAGGATTTGTCTTGCCTTTAGCGTCCGACGGAACAACTCGAAAATCTTGGCGGGCATCAAGTTTAGCCCAGCAATGCCAATATTCGTAGCTCTTCCCGCGACCCCGCAGACTATATCTCTCAGGGGCCTGAGCTTCGTGTAGGGATACTCTTCGTCTTGAGGCGCAAACTCCTTAACTATTCTAACATCCGCGACCTCTGACCTCAGCCTCGCATATTCGTGACTTTCCGGTCCTGTCAGGAGGATCGGATCATGCGCACGACGCATCAAAATACATGTCGGCTCGAAATGGGCCGGAAAATTGGATATGTACCTTACATTTGCAGGCCCAGCGAGAGAATGATCGTCAGAATACACTAACAACAAGTCAAGGCTATCCTTGTCCATCTGGTCTTGGATTCGTCTCCACCTGTCGCGATATTCGCTATGAGGGATTTGAATCGCAGTCAATATATGTCCTCCAAGTCAAATGACCTGTTCTGTTTGGACAGAACGTTCTCTGATATGTATAGATTGGCGTGGCTGCCTGGATTCGCAATACGTCGCTCGCGAGGCCCTGCAAGAGCACGTGATTTGAGCCTTGCAAGGACTAGGTATCCATACCCTGCGTGATGGATCTCCCACTAGGGCCCACTTTTTCCACGGGTCTGCGCGTCATATGTTGAAACGGCAAGGCGAGCCGGAAATCCGGCTCGAACTCGCGAAGCTCTTTGAGTGTCCTCGTCATATCGTGACTGGTTCAGCTGACATGGCTATATCAAGTCACTGTGTGAATATCCAAGTCTAAAACGGACAGGTGATGAGATCACGAGTAGAGACACTGGAACTGTGCCCAAGGGTTTGGGGTAAGCGTGGGTTCGAGCGGGAGCATAGTAACAGTCTCTGGCAGGCTGACTTCAAGCTCACAGAACACGACGAGTGGATGATCAGCTTCCTGGATGATCATTCACGCTTCATTCCAGGCTCCAGAATCCACCACAACTCGACAGCGGAGCATGCGATCAAGCTTCTGGAAGAATCCATGACCCAATACAGCAGACCTGATCAGATCTTGACGGATCGGGGAACCCAGTTTTATCCGGCTAGAGGTTATCCTTATCGGCCGACGTCTAGTTCAGGGACAGATGTGGGTAGTTAGAACAACGGTTCCGTTAACTCGTAACTTTTAAGTATACTTCGTCGGAGGTGAGTTGGGTGATTTTGATGATAGTAGATGGCCATCTGCACTTGTTGAAGAGCAAGAACTTCGATAAGGAGACTTGGGACAGGTTAGGAATGCCGTTTCCAGTTGATACGAAACTTGATGATGTAATCAAGTGGTTGGACTTCGCGGGGGTAGAAAAAGCGGTCGTCATGGGTCAAGACATGACTCGGCTATGGCATTCTCAATGTGGAGAAGACTACGTCATTGAAGCAGTGAAACGGTATCCTGAGAGGCTAGTTGGACTGGCAAGTTTGGAGCCTCTCGACCAGTATAGTCGAATCAACGAGGAAGCATTGCACTACTTCGAAGAAGCTATTACTAAGCACGGTCTTCGAGGGGTGCTCCTGACGCCTCCCTACGGCCATTATGTGTCAAACGATAGAAGGGTCTATCCATTCTACGCAAAAGCTGTCGAGCTTGACGCTGTGGTTCAGTATCATCATAGTGCACAGACAGGTCCGGCGATTCTTGCACCCTTGAGATACGCCGAGATCTCTCTTCTGAATGACGTCAGCATTGATTTTCCAAAGATGAAGATGGTAGTCGAGCACATGGGATATCCGTGGACCGAGATGCTGCTCACGCTGATGGTGTGCAATCCGAACATCTATGCGGACCTAGCAATGATGTACGATCGCCCAACTATACTGACGTGGAATCTGGTTATGGCCAAAGAGTACGGGGTAATCGGTCGGATAATGTACGCTTCGGACTACTGGTGTCTGGGTCAGGGAGTATTCTCCGACGACCCCGCTAAAGACTTCAAGCGGTATGTCGGCTGGATCAGGACCGGACTGAACAAAGTAGCAGAGAAAGCGGGGTGGCCAAGCTTCAGCCAAGCCGAGATAGAGGGCATACTCGGAAACAACGCACAGAGGCTCTATAATCTCTGAGTTTTCGCCGGCACACTCTCAAGCCCATGACTGTCAAAGATAAGACTTTCTCATCCAACATGACGGGTTTGTGATTCTCAAGAAGGAAATTCTAGTCATTCTGCGTCAACAGATATGAAAGAGACAGAAGCGGATCCTCCACAATCTCTTTCAATTCATTCAACCGAATATTCTTCTCCTTCTCATCCTTGATTCGGAGTATGCCATCGATCTCCCTGAGCACAAGTCTATCCAATAGGATACTTTGCTTGAGCTTCTCTGATTGTTCGTGCGACACGAATTCAAACACCTCAAAGAGATCGACAAAACGTGTAGAAGAGTCGAGCACCACGTTGACAAAGTCCTCAGCTCTTAACGAGTCTGTTTCGTAGCTCATCCACTGTTTCCAACTTGGAAGCCCCAATCGGTCGTAGTAGTCTTGAAAAGTGCCGCACTTCAACGAGTATCCTGTTGCTTGAGGTCTATCGAACGCAAGGGAGCCTGGGTCGAGTAGTATCATCGCGCCGAAATCGATTGTCGCGACTGCTTGCGAGTCACGCCGATTCATCTTGAGGATCTTCTGCCAGACTCCCCAAGTGTCGGGAATTGACATGGAGGTTTCTTTTCCTAGACCAATCATGAAGTAAGTCGATATCGGGAATCCTGCATCTAGGCACGATCTTATGGATTTGAGGAGCTCTTCATTGGAGTATCGCCGTCCATGTGCAAGCCTAACTCTCTCTGAACCTGATTCTGGAGAGATGGTGAGGCCCACCTTTTCTGTTGGCTCGAACTTCTGAAGGGTCCTGAGGAAACTTTCGTCTGCCTTTTCGAAAAGCTCTAGGGTTACATGTTCGAGATGGGACCATCGTTCTTTGTGAAGATGTTCCAGCAGGGTCTTCCAGTATTTCTCGCCCCCCATTCTCATATCCTGAAACAGAAATATCGAGTTGACCTTCTGCTCGTCAAGCTCTTGAAATTCCTCAACCATCTTGTCCGGGCTAGTAAATGCGGGTCTACTCCTCCCGTGAAGGGTTTGGTAGCTGTACATCGAACCTCCGCAGGTGACGCAGTTGAATAGGCAGCCTCTACAGATCGGAAGGTTCCAGACTTTCAATGTCCTGTCGGGCAAGGTCACATTCATCAATCTTTGATGGGGTTCGACAAGGTCAAGGCGCGTGAAGCACAATTCGTCTAGGTCTTCAGGAACCTTGCGAAGACTGTTGCGTCGTATCTTCCCGTCAGGTTCTCTGTATGTCAGATTCTGTACGTCCGAAAAGCCTCCCGTTGTCTCCAGTTTCTGAACGTACGCTGCAATAGACTCTTCCGCTTCACCTCTAACGACTGCGTCAATCCAAGGGTACTTTGAAACTATTTCCTGATCAAACCTTGTGGCTGTTAATCCTCCCAAGATGACCTTTGAGGCTGGATGATACATCTTGCACAGCCTCGCTGTGTCGATTGCCCCTCTTGAATGGACGCACCAGTGAAGGCCTATACCAAAGACTTTGGCCTCGAGCGTTGCCAAGTACTCTGCAAGATTGAAGTTGCGATCCACGACTGTCTTCTCCGCGAGATTTACTATTCTTACCTTGTATCCTTGTCTGTCTAGGTAGTCCGCCGCGCTCACCATGCCGATTGGAAGCATAATGAAGGCTGGTGTTAGATTTGAGACAGTCCTCGCTAGCGGACCTGCAAACCAAGGGCGCGTCCAAAAGTCGATGAAACTAGGCGGATGCAAGAATACCATGTCTAACTTCGTGAAAACCACCGAGTCGAATTCGGAAAAGATGTTTTGAGAACCTATATAAGCGTGGCTGGCTCGTGACTTTGGGGGAATTTGGATCTCCTTCGTCATGCGTCTCTCTGCTGGAAGATTGTTGCGATCTGGTGGAAAATGCTCGATCGAGGTGACACTCGAGAATTCGGGGCGGGAAAAGATAGAATCGCCTTGTATGATCGTGCGAAGATTGGCAGCAAAGAGTGTTGGCATAAACGTGCTTGATTGGGAGCGGAGAGACCACGGAGACCCACCGAGTCCAGGTTGGTGGATGTATTATTATCCCGAGCAGGACCTTCTCCCCTCAGCGACGCTGGTAAGGAGGGTATTCTTTGACGTTTCGCCCACGAAGAAGTTCGGTATTCATGGGTTGCACTTCACAGCCACGGGACGCAGGGGGTCTAGAGAGCAGGACCTAGTAAGGGCGAACTGGAGCAGCAGAACGTATGTTGTTCTACCCAGAATCAGTTTGCTCCGACAGAATGCAGTTGCTCAAAATCTTAAGCTAACTGAACTGATGCCGGACCAGCCGCCGGAAGGATGGAAGTTAGCGTTAAGAGTTCCTGAACTCAGGAAGGATGCGGGCTATGTGGAGGGATTTTGCGCCGACTACAAGCAGAATGACAAGCGTATCGCTTTGTTTGTTTTCCAATTCGAGAATATTCCTTCCGCTAAGGCGTTCTGCGATAACAAGTTCCGGGAGTGGCATGGCAGCTACGAGTCGCACGGAGAGAGAAGCGTTCTGGATTTATCAGGTCAGAACATAACTAGGTGGGTATTGCCGAAGCACGGCGTAGCGTATGGATGGCAGTACGGAAAGTTCGTTTTCGCTATGTACGGTCCTTGTGCGGATGATGCTGACATGCGGAACTTTGTCGATGCACTCAAGCTCATCTAGGTTACTTTGAAGTCCAGACAACTAGCATAGGCCCTAGGCCCCGCTATGACATAGTCAGCTGCCTTCAACAACGCGAATCGTAGGAAACAGATTCCTACGAGAACCGACAGCGGAAACGCGAGGCGACTGCCTGAGACTTTTTCAAACAGATTTGGCAGATAGTTTTATTAGCTCAGCGCAGGGCAACATGCACTAGGACGGTAAATCTGTTGACTGAAACCAAGCAATCGAGACGGGGTTTTCTGAAAGCTGCGGGTGGAGCGATTGTTGCCGTCGCTGTGGCAATTGGGCTGTACGAATGGTATCAAAGCACGACCGGGCCTGTGACTCCAACGCCCACTGCGACTACTGCCGCAGCCACCACTACGACAGCTACCGGTGCCGCACCGACTACGGCAACTAAGCCGTTCCAGGGCGTGACCATCGCCTTCTTCACGCTCGATCCGCTGACGAGCGTGGCAAATGCAATGAAGGCGAAGTTCACGGAGCAAACCGGAATAAACGTGAACGTAATAGCTCTTGGGGGGACAGAAGTTCTAAATGAGAAGAACCTGTTGGAGCTGACGGGTCACAAGGGGTCAATCGACGTTCTGACAAACTTCGTTTGGATGATCGGTCAGAACTCGGCATTCTATGTGCCCCTGGAACCGTTAGTTCAGAAGTACAATGTCGATCTTTCGGACTACGCTGCGTGGGTTCTGGACCAATCCTGCAGATACGACGACGAACACAAGTTCACCAAGAGAGGCGGGGGCGGCGTCCTATACACCCTGCCAACCGGAGCCGATTGCGCACTATTACTGTACAGGAAGGACTGGTTTAGCGACCCAAACGAGAAAGCCGCTTTCGAAGCAAAGTATGGCTACGACTTGATAGTACCCAACCCACCTGATGCGTTGACTTGGAAACAGTTCTGCGATATGTTAGAGTTCTTTACAAGACCGGAGAAGGGGATCTACGGATACGCGTACGCGGCAGACCCATACACGTTCTGGGAACTATGGCATCCCGAAGCGTTCTCACGCGGTGAGTACTACACAACTGACGAAGGCAAGCCAAACCTGAACAGTCCAGGCCAATTGGAGGCATTCAACTTGGCGTTGCACTACCACCGGCAGGGATGGGTTCCGAAAGGCGCGAGCAACATGGGATACACGGAAGCACAACTGTGGTTCAAGAATGGCAACGTCGCGATAGCTCAACTTTGGAACATGATGTACACAGAATACACAAAGCCAGACTTCATTGACAAGGTCGGATATGCATTCATGCCCTACTGGGGCAAAGCAATAGGAACGAATAGGCCCTTGCCGCCCGGCGTCACCTCATGGGAGGTCCCAGGGTCAAAGCCTAGAATGAGCAGTGGAGGGTGGAACCTAGGAATAAACAAGGACTCAAAGAACCCCGATGCTGCATTTCTATGGATACAGTTCGCCACGAGCTACGAGTTCGGAAAATACAGTGGCCAGAACTTTTCATACTTCGGAGCGAGATATTCAATATACCAGGATCCCGAGCTTAGGAAGACGAATCCCTGGGTGGATGCAGCGCTTGAAAGCTGGAAGGGTGACTATCTCTGGATCTGCTGGATGCGCACTAACGCGTTCCCGCAGGCAGTTGACCCCGTAACCCGGTACATGCACGAAGCGCTTGCTGGAACGAAGGCTCCCAAAGAAGCCCTAGACGCATGTCAGAAAGCGATGGTAGACGTCTGGAAGAATTTCAACTACCCAACCTAGCTCAGCGTGCGAAACCCCATGAGAGAAAAGACCAAGAGCGAACTACTGGGGTATCTCCTAAATGCACCCACAATTGCGATGCTTCTCTTCATGGGAATCTTCCCCCTTCTTTATTCTACCTACTTTAGTTTCTTTGATTACAGGATAATTACTCAATCGTCCACTTTTGTAGGCGTAGGCAACTACGTCAGCGCGTTTCAGGATTCAATATTTCTCTCTTCGTTGGGAGTCACCGGAACCTACATCCTTGTAGCGCTGCCTCTCGAGCTGACCCTGGGATTCACTCTGGCGCTCATAACGAATCAAATGACAAAGGGAGCCTCCATCATCAGAGTGGTTTTCATGATTCCATTGATGGTGGCGCCGCTGGTTGCGGGGTACCTCTGGAGGTTCATGTACTGGCCTGACATGGGATTAATTGACACAATCATTCACAGGTTTGGAATTCAAACTCCAGCATGGGTGGCAGACCCTCAGACAGCGCTGCCGTCGCTGATCGTTATCGATGTCTGGCAATCGACTCCTTTCATGTTTCTTATCTTGCTTGCAGGTCTGCAGGCGCTTCCTAGAGACCCTTATGAAGCGGCCATGATAGATGGAGCCTCAAGACTCCAAGTGCTCCGGTATGTCACGGTGCCCATGATGAAAACCATAATTGCCGTCGCAATACTGTTCAGGTTCTCTGATTTGATGAAGATCTTCGACCAACCTCTGATAGTCACCGATGGTGGGCCGGGTTTCAGCACCTACACGGCCTCCCTCTACATATACAGGGTTGGTCTGAGCGAGCAATTCAGAGTTGGATATGGTGCAGCGCTGTCTTGGATACTGAACATAATCACAATGGTCGCCGTCATGATATTCATAAGACGCATATTCGTCTCGAGGGAGAAACGGTCATCATGAACACGCCCAAACTTAGAATCTTCGAGAAAACGTTGAGCTGGATAATCGTTATCTTTGCAATGATTTTCGTCTTGGTGCCAATTGCCTGGCTGGTGATCCAATCCTTGACGCCAAGCGGTTTTATTGTGAATATTTCCCTAAAGATCTTCGAGCAAGTGAACCTCTCGAACTATGCAGCCGTGCTCGATCCATCGACATCAGGATTCCTCGGGAATGTCCAGAATAGCATTATCATAGCAGCGATTTCCACTGCGGTCACGGTGTCCCTGGGCTCCTCGAGTGGATATGCGTTCGCAAAGCTGAGATTTAGGGGAAGCAGCGACGTGAAAACTTGGATTCTGTCAATGCGATTCTTTCCACCCATATCAATAGTCATTCCTTTGTACCTGCTCTGGGGAAGCCTTGGGCTAACCGACACTATCGCTGGAATGGTGCTAGTCTACACCGCACTGAATCTGCCTTTCTCGGTCTGGCTAATGAGTAGTTTCTTTGAAGATCTGCCCGTTGAGATTGAGGAAGCGGCCATGGTCGATGGATGTTCAAGGTTGCAAGCATTTAGACGCGTTGTCATGCCGCTCGTCACAGGCGGACTTGCCGTCACCGCATTGTTCACTTTCATTATGTGCTGGAACGAATTCATCTTCGCACTTGCGTTGACATCAGACAAAGCAGCCACGGTCACTCGGGGGCTCACTGGAATGATAGGAATGTACGGAGGACTAAGATGGGGTCAAATGTCGGCGGCAGGGGTGTTATTGGTACTTCCAATCTTAGTAGCAGTATTTCTGCTTCAAAGGCACATTGTGAGAGGAATGACGTTTGGAGCAGTGAAGGCGTAAGTCTGCGCTCGAATCCGTGGTTGATAGCTCGAAGGGCATCGCACGCCTTGGCAAACTTCACTAGGTCTATCACTTGTGAAACTGGATCACGACGTATCTCTCAGGTTTCCAAGCGCCGTAGGCGAACTTCTCATCTTGGATCATCATGCCGAGGTTTCTGTTGTTGTACGCACAGATAGACGTAATCTTCGACCTGAACGAAAAGAGCGACGCCTGACGAAATCGAACTCTGCAGAATCCGGAAGCCACTGTCTCACATTCACCTGAGATAGTCGCACGTTCAGTCGCCGGCGCTTTTTTCTGAGGATATTCTTCCTATGAAAACTCATGTTACGAAAGGGCGCAGCACAGAAGCGGATAATCCCTCGATTCGTCCGCATCCAATGGAAAGCATATCAATCAACGGTTGCCTTCTGCAGAATGATCGGATGGGACCCGAGGACCGGTGTAGCTACTCGGGAGAAACTCTACGAACTCGATGTGGGATGGGTTGCAGAGGAACTGGAGAAGTACGGGAAGCTAACTAAGTCAAGGCAGAGTTGGAGAAATGCAGTAATTCCCTATTGCTTTGTGCAGAGGCTGCTCGTATATTCCGTTCTTGAGAGTCACGACAGTTGATGCGTCATGTTCCCTTCAATGAATCCACCATGGAGAACGAAGGCTGATTTCAGTCATGTTAGTCATTTCTGCCGCGCGCCTTCGTAGTAGAGATAGGGAGGCATGCAGTTTGGCTGGGGTGGCAAGATGTCGATGAGGGTGACGGTCAAACTCTTCTCATTACTCAGAGAGCTTGTCGGCACCAAGAGTGTGGATGTGGAATTGCAGGAAGGCTCCAGCATTGAAGCTCTCATAGAGAAAATGGTATCTATCTATGGTTTGGAGTTCGAACAGAATATCCGGCATTCCAACGGAATGCAAGTTTTTCTGACCCTGAATGCGGAAGGAGCACGCCTGGATAGTAAGCTAAAGAACGGTGACATGGTTGCCTTCCTTCCACCTGTAGCTGGAGGGTTCGGGAGCAGGAAAGGTGGGAATCGCGAGCCTACGTTCTCAGTCTAGGTGCATAACACTTCGCTCTGACTAGACCGGCTTGTTCTCCAGATCGTTAAGGACTGTAGCATCCGATTGGCTACGCTCAGCCATGGCGGTCAATGAGCAGGATCCAAGTATGAGGTTACTCTTGAATACATGGAGGCAGATATGACCACGGACGAATCATGACCATGCTTGAAGATCTTGCCAAAGTGGAAGAGAAGAAGAGTCTTGGCACCAGTTACCAGCAAGCCCGACAACTGATGCGTCTTCGATATGCTTGGAGGCATGCTGGTTGGCGGCTGCCGCGGTTACTTTCCAAGTCCTTCGGGATTGACAAAGTGCAAGAGTAGTTGGCCCCCAAGACGGGAATAGCGTCAAGAGAGTGTGATTCCCGAAGAGTCTCCTGCGGTTTGTTGATGAGCATTGCATAATCGAATCTCAGTATGAGGGTGCGGAATGCGGGTTCCTGAGCCAGCACAAAGAGAACTATTCGTAGTAGTCGGGCAGTTTCTTACAGGTTCTCCATTCCGTTAGATCGTGATGATACAGCACTTTGGCTCTCTCCTTCGTGATTATCCGTTTAAGCTTCTGCATATTGGCGTACGCTTCTCCCGGACGAACCATCAGCACGCCGGGGATAGCGTCCAGCTCATAGTTCCTTCTCAATGGTATGACGCCAGTAGGATTGACTATGGTCCCTCCCTTCAGTCTGACTATTAGCACTTGTTCGCCTATGGCGTGACAGGGACAGCTTTTCACAACGACGGTACCGTCATTGAAGACATCGTAGTCCGAATCGAGTTGAATGAACTTGAAGTCTCTGGTGTCTTTGATATCATTGTAGTTGTAGCCGCTCACACATGGATCTGGCCACCAAGCCATCTTCAATTCTGCTCTCTGCACGATGAACGTCGATTGGGGAAAATACTTCATACCACCTGCATGGTCCATGTAGAGGGCAGATAGTATCACGTACTTGATGTCCTTTGGTCGATAGTGCAGACGCTCAAGCTGATGAACAACCGCATCTTCTTCTTTCATCTTGGGTTTCCACAGACCTGCAATTTCTGGCCCCAAGTAACCGGCTGGATCAGAAGCCACCTGAGGATCGAACCCTGTCTCGAAAAGCACTAGTCCATCAGGATGATCGATCAAGTACATCTGTATTGAGCATTCGATTGGCGTACCCGGCTCTTTGCCAATAGTGAGTTGCGCTGAATCAAAAAGCGCTGTTCCCGAGGACATGCAGTACATTCTGACGTTTCTTGGTTGGGACATTACCTTCGTCTTAAGAGGGTTTAGCGCCATATCCAAATAAAATTGTCGCCTCCTCGATATCGGAAGGGTCCCTGTCGATCATGCACACCCATTGAACACAACTACCGAAATGTCAGAACCCTCTACTTGTCGAGCAGTATCGAGCGGAGGACCGCTGGTTCGTTACACAGGGGGGAGATCTCAGGGACGAGTTTCAGGCCAAGTCAATAATCATGAACTGTCGTCTTCTTTGAGTTCTCGCATATACTTCGTGGCACTTCTCCTGCAACGTTTCTCGAAGCTTATGGTCGGTAATCACAATTGTGTCCTCAACATTTACGTGGAATTCGCCGCGAGGAACTCGGAGAATCATATCTACTTGAACGGCCATTCCGGATTTGAGTCTGCAGGTCGAACCCGCGTAGAACGAGGAATGTGACCCCCCCCTCCAAGTACTTGAGATGAGCGGGCCTTACGCCTTTGAGGCCGGCGAGTAGATTGTTGGCTGTCATCATAGCCATCTTTGCGCGGGTTGCGAACGGGCATCTTCCTATTATTCGTGCAAAGAACAGAAAGCAAATCCCTAGGAGTGAACGGGGACACTGCAAACACTCTCGCCTATGGAGATAACCCGATTCCGGTTCTGCTGAAGATTATCAACCGCGTACTCAGCGTTCATACGGCAGACACATCAACGCGAGGAGAACTCAAACCGTTCCTGCTCAGAACAGATCTTGTTCCGTTTATGATAGAGGGTTTTCCCCCAAAAAGGGCTTTCGGCACTAATCGAACTTCAGATGCACGAAAGGCTCATATTTCCTTCGGGGCATCTGGGGGGTGTTGAGGTCTACGCACACTTGGCCAAGGTGACTCTTGAGAACATTCGGAAATCCTTTGGTAACGTGAAGGCGGTCGATGGCTTGACCCTCGAAATCGCGGATAAAGAATTCCTTACACTCCTAGGGCCATCTGGATGTGGAAAAACGACTACGCTGCGGCTTGTGGCTGGACTCGAGGAGCTCACCGAAGGCAACGTATACATCGGAGACAGACTCGTGAATGATGTTGCCCCGAAGGACCGCAACATCTCAATGGTCTTCCAGAGCTATGCACTATACCCACACATGGATGTCTTCGACAACATCGCATTCCCGCTCAAGATACGGCACGTCAACAAGGACGAGATTCGGAAACGCGTCAAGGATGTTGCAGACATGCTTGAAATCGGCGGTCTACTCAAACGAAAGCCCAAGGAACTTAGCGGTGGCCAGAGACAGCGTGTCGCGCTTGGCAGAGCGATCGTGAGGAAGCCGGATGTCTTTCTCATGGATGAGCCGCTGAGCAATCTTGACGCGAAGCTTAGAGTATACATGAGGGCTGAGCTCAAACGACTCCAGAAACGTCTCGATACGACACTAGTCTACGTAACGCACGACCAAGTGGAAGCGATGACTATGTCGGACCGCATCGCAGTAATGAATGAGGGTCGCCTCCAACAGGTGGACAATCCAGAGAACATATACTTCTGCCCGACCAACCTCTGGGTGGCCGGATTCATTGGCAGTCCCCCGATGAACTTCTTCGATTGCACGCTCGCGGAGAAGGACGGTAGCGGAGTGCTTGACGTTAGTGAATTCCAAATTCCTCTTTCAAAGGAAATCTTCGATGTGCTCCGAAAGGACGCCTCTGGATCGGAACTCGTTCTCGGCGTCAGACCAGAGGACATGAAAGTCAGCAAGAGTCCGGTGCCCGATGGGATCCAAGCGAAAGTATACGTAGTAGAGCCCATAGGCGACAGCGTCATCGTGGACGCGCGAATCGGCGAGACATTGACCAAGGCCAAGGCGGACCCCGCCTTCCAAGCGAAACTCGACGATACAGTCTACTTGACCTTCGACACCAAGAGAATGCACATATTCGACAAGAAAACGGGAACAACCATCATATAGTACAGGTCACGTCGAGGGCATTCACAAGATAAGCAATAAGACTCCGCCTAATGGCGACCGTTACGTCATCGAGGCAGAGGACGGTTTCAGTTGCCACTCAAGAGGCAGTTTCACACTTCGTTCCCATAAGATGAACTGTGAGTATTAGAGCAATGAACGTTCCACGTTTATGGTGATTCGATTAGCAGTTGTTTCCTTTCGCTTTCCAGGGAACGTGCCCGTTTCGACAGAGCAACTGAAGCTCTCTCGAACCAGTCCGGGCACCATGCGGAGAATGACGCCATTCGGAAGGATTGGGCCGACAGACCATTTTTGACGTGTTTCGTTCAGAGCCAGTGCTCTGCTTCATTACTGTTCATGACCAGCTCGTTTTCAGCCATTCCTAGGCTCAAGGTCTGTTTGGTTGAAGATATGAAAAGGGCTCTTGCCTAGATATTGATGCTGGGTTCTGGTTGGCGAACCCTCAACTGTCATGGTCCATAGAGGCCTGTTAGTTGAATGGGTCGTTTCTCTTTGAGCTGCTATCCAAGTAGGACTTGTGAATCAGATAGCACGGTGTGTGAAAGATGATCAAGAGGATCAATCATGTTGGCGTCGTTGTGCACAATCTGGAGGATACGCTGGAGATCTACGAGAGGATCCTTGGTCTGAAACCTACCACGGTCAAGACCGCTATGGAGCGTAAGGCGAGCGTTTCCTTGGGAAAGGGTTGTATCACGAGGGTTACTCTGTTTTTCGCGTTTTTCGCTACGGGTCCCGCAGACTTGGTTGGAGCCTTGGTCTTGCGGAATGTTGAAGATCTCGCCATGAATACCCTAGTTCGACTGGTCAGCCCGAACTCTCCTGTAACCTACGAACCTCGATGCGCGCCTCGATATGAGAACTGGATTGCCCTCTTTGGGATCAGTTGAGATGGTCCTCTTATCCGCGGCAGGGTACAGGTCGCTCACTTCTATGGCATCCCGGCTGATACCCACGGCCCTCCACTCTGACCATCTTGGCTTCTTGCTTTCAACAGGAATCCTGACCGTGTTCATGACATGGAGGAGTTCTGGACTGGCTTCCTACCTCAAGTTAATTTACGGAGGATGCAGCATTCGGTGGGGATCTGAAGGTCATGGTCTTCACCGAGGTCAAAGAGAAACTATTCGATTTCTTGGAGCCGTGCAGTGGGAAAGAGACTAGATTCGTGTCAGCTCCGGGCCGAGCAGACTTCTTGAATACGCATCAGGACTACAAGGGATTGCCCGTTGTGCCTGTCGCGGTGCGACTGAGATGCTACTCTGCAGGCTTTCTCAACCACGCGGAAACGGTGCGGTTTGCCTCGCTCAACTTAAAGGAAGAATCAGAGGACTTTCGCGACGAATTTAGCTTGGACAGGATAGAGCTTAGGGGCGGGGGATGGTTCGGAGACTACGTAAGAGCCATCTTCTCATTGTTCTCCGATGTTGTTCAGAGCGTTGAAGGGATGGACATAGCG
>Ga0315282_10008529_pt1 | contig 16565 bp, 14 predicted proteins | sample YL17G07_20_MG_FD_203693 | JGI IMG/M metagenome (GOLD analysis project Ga0315282, IMG submission 203693) | Sediment microbial communities from Yellowstone Lake, YNP, Wyoming, USA - YL17G07_20 | ecosystem: Environmental > Aquatic > Freshwater > Lake > Sediment | place: USA: Wyoming | collected...
CTTCGGAGGGATAGCAAGAGTTTCAAAAAATCCCTTCCTTCTTGTTCCATCCACCATATATGTAGAAGTAATAAGAGGGACGCCTCTTCTGGCTCAATTATTCATAGTATATTTTGGACTTCCATCACTGGGTATCAATCTGCCTCCATTTACTGCTGCTGTAATGGCTATGGGTATAAACAGTGGTGCTTATGTAACAGAGATATTTAGAGGAGGAATCCAATCTGTAGAGAAAGGGCAGATGGAGGCAGCGAGGTCTCTAGGGTTATCATATTTTCAGGCGATGAGATATGTTATACTTCCTCAGGCATTGAAGAGAGTTCTCCCTCCTCTAGGAAATGAATTTATAGCTATGCTCAAAGATTCATCCCTTGCATCAACGATTGCTATTGCAGAGCTAATGAGAGTAGGGAGGGAAATTACCAGCCGTACTTTTAGAAGTTTTGAGGTGTTAGGAGTTGTAGCCCTCTTATATCTTGCTATCACCCTTCCCCTTTCTCTAGTTGTAAGGTATATGGAAAGGAGAATGAGTACTAGTGATTAAGCTGGAGGACATATATAAAAGATTTGGGAAGATAGAAGTACTAAGAGGAATAACACTTGATGTAGAAAAAGGAGAAGTGGTAGTAATAATCGGACCAAGCGGTGCAGGAAAGAGTACGTTGCTTAGGTGTATAAATCTCTTAGAGAGACCAACATTAGGGAGAGTAATTTTTGAAGGTAAAGATATAACACATATAGATGGAAGACGTATTGATACAGTTAGAGAAAGGATAGGAATAGTCTTTCAGCATATAAATCTTTTTACTCATCTGAACGTTCTCGATAATATTACTCTTGCCCTAATTAAAGTAAAGAAAATGTCTAAGAATTCCGCAGAGGAGAGTGCCCGCTCTCTTTTAGAGAGGATGGGTATAGGAGATAAGGTCTATGCTTATCCTAGTCAACTCTCTGGAGGACAGGGGCAAAGAGTAGCAATTGCAAGGGCATTAGCTATGCAACCAGACATAATGCTTTTCGATGAACCGACTTCTGCGTTAGACCCAGAAATGATAAAAGAGGTCCTTGATGTAATGAAGAATCTTGTAAGAGAAGGGATGACTATGGTGATCGTCACCCATGAGATGGGTTTTGCAAAAGAGGTGGCATCTAGGATGATATTTATGGATGATGGAAGCATAATAGAAGAGGGTAATCCCAAAGAAATCTTTTCCAATCCAAAAGAGGAAAGGACAGCTATGTTCTTGAGTAAAATTCTCTATTAGGAGGTAATATGCGTCAAAGACTTTCACTAAAGGTAGTAGCGATTGTAGTATTAGTAGGTTTGTGTATCTGGGGCTTCCTCAGCCAATCCTTAAAATTAGGGCTAGACTTACAAGGAGGAGTACATCTAGTCTTTGAAGCCCAAGATACTCCTCAAATAAAGGTTATTGGTGACACATTAAATAGGGTTCAAGCAATCATTGATTCAAGGGTAAATCAACTCGGTATCACAGAACCCGTTATCCAAAGAGAGGGGGAGCGGAGGTTAGTTGTAGAATTGCCAGGTTATCAGAAGGACCCACAGTCTGCTATAGACCTTATCGGTAAGACCGCATTGTTAGAATTCAAAGATACAGGCTCTAGATTTGTAGAAGAAGGAACGAAGCTAACTGATGCCCCAACCGTACTAGCAGGGGCAGATTTAAAAGATGCAATGGTAGGTTATGACCAGTTTGGTAGACCTTTAGTAAATGTAGAGTTCAATGATAAAGGAGCAAAGGTCTTTGCTGACTTTACGAAGAAAAATATAGGGAAATATCTTGCAATAACACTTGATGGGGTAGTTATAAGTTGTCCTGTAATTCGTTCTGAAATACCTGATGGTAAAGGACAGATAGAAGGGAATTTTACCTTAGATTCTGCCACTCAGCTTGCTGTTCTTCTTAGGGCAGGTGCTCTACCTGTACCTTTAAAGCTTATAGAGATGAGAAGAGTAGGACCAAGCCTAGGAAGAGATACAATTAATGCAAGTATAAGGGCAGCTCTTATAGCCAGTATACTTGTAATGGTATTTATGGTAATCTACTATAGGTTTCCAGGACTTATTGCTGATATGGCATTGATATTCTATATTGCTATTCTACTAGGGTTAGTCTCTTTCCTAAAGGCTACCCTTACTTTGCCAGGTATAGCAGCACTTATAATGTCAGTAGGTATGGCAGTAGATGCCAATGTTATAATATTTGAAAGGATAAAAGAAGAGCTTAAGAAGGGTAAGACAGTAATGTCTGGTATAGAATCAGGATTTAAGAGGGCATATGCTCCTGTATTCGATTCTCAGATCACCACACTTCTTGCTGCTGGAGTTCTATTCTACTTTGGAACAGGACCAGTGAGGGGGTTTGCTGTAATGCTAGCTCTTGGAACTATCGTAAGCTTATTTACTGCTATCACAGTAACTTATACACTGTTCCAGATATTTAGTGAATTAAATATTATAAAAAGTCCTGAAATATTTGGAGTATAGGAGGAACTATGGGTTATTTTGAAAATTCAAAAATAAATATAATAAAGCATCTGCCTTTATGGATAGGGCTTACCACATTTGTTATCATCTTGGGTATCTTACTGTTCTTTACCAGAGGACTAAACTGGGGAATAGACTTTACTGGTGGTACATTAGTAGAATATAGACTGGGGAAATCGATAGGAAATGTTGGAGAAGTAAGAGAATTACTCAAAGAATTTAATTTGGAGAAAGCTCTCTTACAGAAGATAGAAGATAATGGGGTAATAATAAGAGTAAAAGACCTCCCTGCTACTACTAGGGATGCTATCACTGCAAAACTAGCTCGGGTCTTTGGAAAGGCTGAACTTGTAAGACAGGAATTTATCGGACCTGTCATAGGTGCTGAATTAAGAAGGGCTGCAATTGTAGCTACATTACTTGGACTTATAGCTCAGGTAATATATATTACTATAAGATTCAAATTCGATATGGCTGTAGCAGCTGATATAGCACTCCTCCATGATATACTTGTAGTAATAGCTGCTTTTTCTCTAACGCAAAAAGAGATAAATACACCATTTATAGCTATCCTTCTTACTGTAGTTGGTTATTCTATAAACGATACAGTAGTCATATTTGATAGGATAAGAGAAAACTTGAAACTAAGGCCTAAGGATTCACAGGAAACTTTTCCCAAATTAGTAAATAGAAGTTTACTTGAGACAATGACAAGAAGTATAAATACAGTCTTGACTACTGTAATGGCAGTACTAGTTGTCTATTTCTTGGGAGGTTCAGCTATAAAGGATTTTGCATTTGGGCTCACTGTAGGTATAGCTACTGGAGGTTATTCTTCCATATTTATTGCCGCTCCTATTCTTGTCCTTATGAGAAGGAAAGAGTGGACTCTAGAGAAGGTAAAGAAGGAGGAGACAATAAAAAAAGAGGTTGTTACTAATGTTCTTCCAAAAGAAACAAATCCAGAGAGGCCAAAGGTTAAGGGGAAGCCATCTACCTCTAAAAGGAAAAGGAGGTAACAGTTATGTATTATGTGTATCTAGTAATTATTTTTATAATTACCTTTGTAATAGCACTTTTTGTACAGCTCAATAATTACCCTGTTACTGTTAACTATTTTTTTGAAACTAAAGATGCGAGCCTTGCGCTAGTCTTATTTTTAAGCTTCGTAATAGGATTTTTAATTGCAGTAATAGCAAGAATACCTCAAGACGTTAGTAATAGGAGGAGATTTAAATCTCTTGAGAAAGAGCTAATAGAAAAAGAGAATAGGATAAAGATTCTATCCGGTACTCAGTCTATTTCATCACAACAGGAGTCAAAGCCACCACAGGGATAGAGCGCTCTTTCGACATAATATAAAAATTAAGTATGCAGTTTGCCTTTAGTTCTCCTTCTAAATGGGAATATATTTCTAGTGAATTGGGTATACTTCCGTATATAGCTAAAATCCTAGTCAATAGGGGAATTACATCTCCTATGAGGGCTAGGAAATTTATTTCTGGAAGTATTGATGATATTGCATCCCCATTTCTTTTACCTGATATAGAACAGGCTATATCTAGAATAAAAAAAGCTATGCTCTATAGGGAGAAGATATGCCTCTACGGAGATTATGATGTAGACGGACTCTCTTCTATTGCTGTCCTTTTTAAAACAATGAAAGGACTCGGTTTCGATGTTTCTTTTTATATTCCCAATAGATTAACAGAAGGATATGGATTAAACATAAGAGCTATAGAAAAGATAAGAGAAACAGGAATATCTCTTTTAATTACTCTTGATTGTGGGGTAAGTTCAGTAGAAACGATTGATTATGCCTCTTCTCTAGGTATAGACACAATAGTTATAGACCACCATAATATCCCAGATGTATTACCAAAAGCAATCTCAATCATAGACGCTAAAAGAGAAGATATAAAATATCCTTTTCCGAATCTCTCAGGAGTAGGAGTAACTTGGCAGTTTGCCAGAGCTTTAGTAAGCAGTATGCTCCAAGAAGAAGCCAATCTAGAAGAGGTGTTAGACCTAGTCGCATTAGGAACTATTGCCGACATTGTCCCTTTAGTAGAAGAAAATAGAGTAATTGTAAAGAGCGGTATCTTCCGCTTAAAGTTTTCCCCTAGGATGGGATTGGAAGCCTTAATAAAAAAGGCAGGATTAAAGGAAAGAATGATTGACTCTGAGATACTCTCTTTTACTGTTATACCTAGATTAAATGCAGCTGGTAGGCTTGGGGAGACTAATCTGGCGATAGACCTTTTATTATCCTCTGACCCAAGGAGTGCATGGCTTCTAGCTGAAAAGTTAGAAGAAAAGAATCAAAAGAGGAGAGGATTAGTTGACCAGATTCTAAAAGAAATAATTGAGAGGCTAGAAATCACAGATATTCCCTCTGTAATAGTAGAATATTCAGAAAATTGGCACTCTGGAGTTTTAGGAATAGTCTCTTCAAGATTAGTCGATATGTTTAATAGACCAGCATTCATAGGCAAGAAAGAGGGAGAAAATATAAAATTCTCAGCAAGAAGCCCAGAAGAGATTGACATATACAGTATATTGAAAGATGCAAAAGACCTATTCTTAAAGTTTGGGGGGCATGCACATGCATTAGGATTTACAATAAGAGAAAGCGATGTAGAAAGGTTAAAAGAGATATTAGGTAAGGCTATCCTAGTTGAAAAAAGAGAAGAAACAGTAAATATTGATACCGAAATCTCCCTTGATGATATAACTCCTTCCTTTATAAACCAATTGACTTTACTAGAGCCATATGGTATGAGTAATCCTAGACCTGTATTTATAACAAGAAACGTAAAGGTTGTTGGAGAAAAGGTAAATAATAACTTAAGAAGTATTATAATAGAAAATGGGGGGACACAGTATGAAGTATTTGGGCTTGAAGATGTTGTCCCTATGGGCATTATAGATCTAGTATACAGTATGAAAAGGTATGGGAAAATAACAGCAATAGGATATATACCAAAATAATTTAGGAGGGTTTGGTGTGGAAATAAAAGCACTTACAGAATTTATAAGAAGTATCCCTGATTTTCCTGTGAAAGGAGTTTTGTTTAGAGATATTACTCCTTTACTTAAAGATAAAGATGCCTTTAAAGAGGCTATAAAAAAATTAGCAGACCACTTTAGACATCTAGATATAGATATCGTTTCTGCAGTAGAGGCTAGAGGATTTATAATAGGAGCTCCTCTTGCCATTGAATTAGGGGCAGGATTTGTTCCTATAAGAAAACCAGGAAAGCTTCCTTATGAAAATATAAGGGAAGAATACATTCTTGAGTATGGCACTAATATCTTAGAGATTCATAAAGATGCTATATTACCTGGAGAGAATGTCATAATAGCAGATGACCTCATAGCTACTGGTGGAACAGCCATGGCTTGCAAGAACCTTGTTGAGAGGTTGGGCGGAAAAGTAACAGGCTTTATATTTCTTATAGAGCTTACAGAATTCCAGGCAAGAAAACAATTAAGAGGATATGATGTCTATTCCCTTTTGAAATTCTAGAAAAGTTTAGTATAGAAGGGCAGAAACTTATAAACTCTGCCTATGAATTTTCGCTCTCAGCCCATAATGGACAGAAGCGAAAATCTGGAGAGGAGTTTTTTACTCATCCTTTAGAAGTAGCCAAAATACTCTACAGTATGGATGCTGATGCTACCACTATAGCTGCTTCTCTACTCCATGATGTAGTAGAAGACACAGAAGTAACTATAGAAACGGTAGAGAAGAAATTCAGTCAAGAAGTAGCCATATTAGTAGAAGGGGTCACGAAGTTAAGCAAGCTTACTGGTACAAGTACAGAGGAGAGACAGGCAGAGAACCTTCGTAAAATGTTCCTTGCGATGGCAAAAGATGTAAGGGTCATATTTATAAAGCTTGCAGATAGACTTCACAATATGAGGACTCTTTCCTACCTTCCCCTAGAGAAGCAGAAGATTATAGCACAGGAGACTCTTGATATATTTGCCCCACTTGCCCATAGATTAGGGATGTGGCGAATAAAGTGGGAATTAGAAGATCTAAGTTTTAAATTCTTAGAACCAGAAAAGTATAAAGAGATTTCAAGATTAGTTGCAAAGACTAGAAGAGAGAGAGAAGAGTATATACAGGAAGCTATCTCAATAATAAAAAGCAACTTAAATTCTCTAGACATCAAGGCAGATATTCAAGGACGCCCTAAACATTTATACAGTATATATATGAAGATGAGGCGTGATAACCTCACTTTTGACCAGATCTACGACCTTCTTGGAATAAGAATTATCGTAGAGACAACGAAAGACTGTTATGCAGTCTTAGGGGTTGTTCATTCTATTTGGAAACCTATCCCTGGGAGGTTTAAAGATTATATAGCGGTTCCAAAATTCAATATGTATCAGAGCTTACATACTACAGTAATAGGGCCAAAAGGGGAACCACTAGAGATACAGACCCGTACAGACCAGATGCATCGCATAGCAGAATATGGGATTGCTGCCCACTGGAAGTATAAGGAAGGAAAGACAGATAAAGATTTCGATGTAAAACTATCCTGGTTGAGACAACTCTTAGAATGGCAGAAGGATATGCAAGATGCAAAAGAATTTGTAGAACAGGTAAAAGTAGACCTATTTGAGGATGAGGTCTTTGTATTTACTCCAAAGGGGGATGTGATATCTCTTCCTCGTGGGGCTACACCTGTAGACTTTGCCTTTCGTATTCATACCGAGGTAGGAACACACTGTGTTGGAGCAAAGGTAAACGGAAGGATAGTCCCTCTAGATTACAAACTCAACAGTGGAGAGATAGTAGAGATTCTTACATCAAAATCTGCAAGTCCAAGCTTAGATTGGCTCTCATTTGTAACCACCAATTCAGCTAAAAACAGGATAAGACAGTATTTCAAGAAGCTCAAGAAAGAGGAGAGTATAGCAAAGGGTAGAGAAATCCTTGAAAAAGAATTAAAGAGAATCCAAGGGGATTTATCTGAAAAGATGAAAGAACTAGAATGGTCGCCTCTCCTTGAAGCATTTAAGCTTTCTAACCCAGAGAACTTATTCTTTGCTTTAGGGAATGGAGATATTACCTCATCTCAGATTCAACAGGCACTAAATATTGTTCCTCAAGAAGAAAAAATAGTCCCTCTACCGAAGAGAGAGGATGGGAAAGGAATCTACATAGATGGAATCGAGAATGTCCTTGTAAGGCTAGCCCAATGCTGTAATCCTCTCCCTGGGGATGAGATTGTAGGTTATATTACTCAGGGAAGAGGAGTTACTATACATAGAAAAGGATGTACAAATGTAAGTAGATTAACAAAGGAGAAGCTTCTAAATGTCCATTGGGCTCCTAATAATTTATATAAATTTAATGCCCGTATAGATGTATATGCAAGAGATAGAGTGGGGCTCTTAAAAGACATACTTACAGAAGTGTCAAATCTTGGGAGTAATGTTTATGATACAAGGGCAGTTGTAAAGAATGGAAGAGTGAACGTCTCAATAGTCCTAGAGGTCCAGAATATTCATCACTGTGAAGCAATCCTAAGGGCTATAAGGGGAGTAAAGGATGTAATTATGGTAGGAAGGCATACATAATGAGAGCGGTAATTCAGAGAGTAAAAGAGGCTTCAGTAAAAGTAAATGGCAATTTGGTTTCTTCTATAGGTAAAGGTTTCCTTATACTCCTTGGAGTAAGTAAGACAGATACGGAGAAAGAGGCAAGAGAGATAGCAAAGAAAGTTTCCTTCATAAGGATATTTGAAGACGAGAATGGTAAAATGAATCTAAGTCTAAGAGATGTTGCTGGGGAGATTCTCTCTGTATCCCAGTTTACCCTCTATGCCGATACCTCAAGGGGGAGAAGACCAGGATTTGAAAAGGCAGCCCCTAGGGAGATAGCTATAGAGCTTTGGAATAAGTTCAATCAGTACTTAAGAGAGGAAGGTTTTACAGTCAAAGAGGGAATATTTGGTAAACATATGGAGGTATCTCTTATAAATGATGGTCCTGTAACGATAATATTGGAGGAGGGGTGATGAATTCATACGAGCGTGTTTTAACAGTCCTATCTGGAATCTCTCCTGATAGGATACCTACATTTGAGCTTATAATAGACAGAAAGGTTATAAAGAAGATTACAGGGATGGAAGACTATGCTGATTTTTGTGAATCCTATCCAATAGATATAGTTTTGACTAATACTCCATCAAAACTTTACGAAGAAAAGATTCTTGATGCTAAGAGTAGAATCGTCATAAATGAGTGGGGAGTAATAAGACAGTACACCGATGAGGCTGTGTCTATCCCATTAGAAGGACCGATAAAAGGCCCTAAAGACCTAGACTCCTATAAACCACCAGACCCATACGCAGAAAGACGTTATGAAGAACTAAAGATGCTCGTAAAAAGGTTCAAGGGCAGGAAATTCGTTGGGATGCACATTCACGACGCATTAAACTATCCATCATACCTAAGAGGTATGGAACAACTTTTTATTGATACTATAGAAAATCCTGAGATTGTGCACAGATTAGTTAAAATTTCCGTAGAGCACAATATCGCAATAGCAGAAAAGGCTATAGATATAGGTGCAGACTTCATTATAATAGGTGATGATTATGGGAGTCTCAATGCTCCTCTAATTTCTCCGAAAGCCTTTAGAGAGTTCTTTCTTCCAGGGATTAAAGAGATAGTAAGTGCGGTGAAGTCTAAAGGAATCTTCTGTTTTAAACATTGCTGTGGCAATATCAATCTGATACTTGATGATTTAGTTTCTACTGGTATCGATGCCCTTCATCCGCTCGATATGAGTGCAGGAATGGATATATTAGCTGTAAAACAGAAGTATCCAAGACTTACGGTTATAGGGGGGGTAAACTGCGGTGCCCCTCTAACTGACTATACTCCAGAAGAGCTAATAGAGGAGGTAAAAAGGGTCTTATCCCGACTAAAGCCTGGAGGAAGGTATATTCTTGCATCAAGCAACTCTATTCATAGTAAGGTAAAGCCAGAGAATCTCTTAGCTATGTGGGAGACAGTAGAAAGGTATGGAAGGTATGATTGAAATTTATGCGTTTTCAGAAACCTTTCCTTCAGGTTTATCTAAGTTCTTTAAGAAGAAAGATGAGTACGAGGAATAAGGCTTCTTACAGAAACAGACGTATAGGTAGCCATTTTAAGAGACGAAATCTAGAATTATTCTGGGCCTTATAGAGTTCTCTAAAGCTTTTTATAGCCTCTACAAAGCCTATATCTTTTCCTTCCTCTTCACTTCTATACCACTTATGGGTACATACATAGAGGAATATGTCACCAACGGTCTTGTCTGGAAATAATTTGGTAATTTTTCCTCTCTCTATTATCTGGCAAGATGGTGAAAATATTTCTTTGTACCACCTCTTGCTTGCTTCCTTAAATGAAATCGTATTCTCCTTGGCATATTGAGTAATTTGAGAGGTAAAATTCTCATAGCCCCCTATTTCAGTAAGTTCTATATCAAGACCTGTCTTTTCTCTAAACGCTTCTCTATAGTTGAATATAATATCTTCTCTCTTGGGTCTAAGGGGATAAGCTTGTATAACATGAGCATCTATAAACTTCTGTCCAAGCTCTTTAGCAGCAGCCACTCTGTGATGTCCATCAATGACATAGTATCCATTTCTTATCTTGTAGACATCTATAGAGGGAAGAATTTCCCCATTCTCTATGGCTTTTTTTATACTTAGATATCTATCAGTTGGCCTACGTGTTCTAAACTTAAAATTTCCATCTAAATCCTGAGCCCTTCCCACTGAACCTATAATCTTATCTACATCAATAGGGAACGTACCTAAATCTCTTAGCCTTAGATATCCAAGACCACCATACTCTTCTTGGAGAGATATTGTCTTTTTCATCTTCATCACCTCCAAGAATAGAGTACAGTAAAAACTTTAAATAGAGATTAAGATAGGATTAAAGTTAAATTAAAGAATCTTTAAGATTTAATTAAGGACAGATCTTATTTGAGAATCCTACCTACTCTTTTCCTAGTATATATTCCCTTAGAGATAACTAGTTCTCCATTCACTATGACATATTCTATACCTTCTGGATATTGAAATGGGTCTTCATAGGTAGCCTTATCTATAACCGTCTCTGGATTAAATATAACAATATCTCCATATGCATCTTCTCTTATGATACCCCTATCTGAAATCTCCATCTTTTTTGCAGGTAGAAAGGTCATTTTAGATATTGCCTCTTCCCAGTTAAAAAGACCTAATTCTCTTGTGTATCTACCTAAGACTCTAGGGAATGTCCCAAAAGAACGGGGATGAGTTCTTTCTTCCTCGCTTCTTTTTATATATGCTAAGCCATCTGAACCGATAAATGAATGAGGGTATTTTAAAATTTTCTTTACATCCTCTTCACTCATCTGAAAGCTTATTACACTGACTCTATCATCTTTAACAAGAAGTTGAAGGGTGAATTCCTCTGGAGGGAGCCCATTTTTTCTTGCCAATTTCAAGATATTACAGCCTTGCAAAGACATATCTAGTCTACATCTTGATATATATATCAGGTCCCAATCTATATTGTTTTTTTTAAGTTCTGCCAAGACCATCCCATAGGTATCAGGCTCAGCTAGATTTCCGTTTAAAGCCCATGAGGGTAGTAGAGGTATGCCAAGTCTTGTCATATATGCAATATAAGGATAGACATCACAAGATATATCTAAGCCTTTCGCTCTTGCATCATCCATCATCTGGAGGGTTTTCTCTGTCTTACCCCAATTCTTTCTCTTTTCTGTCTTATGATGGGATATCTGGACAGATACCCCTGATTTCTCTCCAATTTCTATGGCTTCTTTGACAGCTTCTTCTACTCTATCCCCTTCATTCCTTAGATGCGTAGCATATATACCATCTCTTTTTGATACTATTTTAGAAAGTTCTATCAGCTCTTCTGTATCTGCATATATCCCAGGCGGATATTCAAGACCTGTAGAGAGCCCAACAGCTCCTTCAGCTAGAGTCTCTTCGAGAAGAGATTTCATTAGAGATAATTCCTTCTTAGTAGGGGGTCTCTCTTCTAAGTCCATTACTCTACGCCTTAATGCTCCATGTCCAGCTAAAAAGACTAAATTCGTCCCTATTCCTGTTTTTTCTAATTCTTCTATAAACTTACCTAAACTGCCCTCTTGCATACCAATGGTTAAACCACAATTTCCAACAACTTGTGTGGTTATTCCCTGCCTTAAGATATTTTCCATATAAGGTACATCTCTTACACTAAGGTCAGAATGGGAATGGATATCTACAAATCCAGGAGCGATGAATAGACCCTTTGCATCAATACTTATCTTTGCCTTCTCTTCGATAACATCTATCTTTACAATTCTATTCCCTTTGATTCCTACATCTGACTTAAACCTTGGTTTCCCAGTCCCATCAATAATAGTACCATTAATAATAGCTATATCAAGAATCTCTACCCACCTTCTTTTATCTCATCCCAGAGTTTATCCATCTCTTCTAGAGTTAAACCTTCTAGAGAGATATTCCTCTCTTTAGCTAAGGCTTCCATCTCTTCAAACCTCTTTATAAATTTTTTCACAGTATTTCTTAATGCGTCCTCTGAATCGATATTTAACAGTCTAGCAGTGTTAACTACAGAAAACAACAAATCTCCTATCTCTTCTTTTATATTCCCATTATCCTCTATAGCTTTATCTAGCTCTTTTAATTCTTCTTCAATCTTCTCTCTTGGTCCAGTGTAATCATTCCAGTCAAAACCAACCTTTCTAGCCCTATCTTGAACCTTATGAGCTAAGACCAAGGCAGGTAAGTTTAGCGGAACATCCATAAGCCTTTTATTTTCTTTACTCTTTACCTTCTCCCAACTTGCAAGGGCTTCACCGGCATTACTTACCTTTACATCTCCAAAGACATGTGGATGTCTGTTTATAAGTTTTGATATGGCACCTTCTACAACATCTTCTAATGTGAATGTCCCTTCCTCTTCCGCTATGATTGACAGGAAGAATATATTGAATAACAAGTCCCCTAGCTCTTCTTTCATATGCTCTAAGTCCATCTCTTCAATCGTCTCAATGACCTCATATGCTTCTTCTCTTAGCGTATATTTAAGACTATTAAAATCCTGTTTTGCATCCCAAGGACATTTCCTTCTCAATACTTTACCTATAGAAAAAAGTTCCTCTAACTTTTCACCAAGTGAATTTTTAGGCAACAGCAAAAGCCTCCTTTAATTTAACAAGTTTTTCAAGCCTATCTCCCCACCATTTCACTATCCAACTCTCTGCATTCAGCCTTCTTACCTGACCAAACCTCTTTAATCTCTCTAATAGGACATCATCTTCTTTGTCTCTAAAAGATAATAATATTTTATCATCAGTTATAGATATTTTTCTTATCTCACGTCTTTGGGCTAAGACTCTTAGAGTTGCCATCTTTAAAAGATTATTAACCTCTTCAGGAATACTTCCAAATCTATCTCTAAGTTCATTCTTTAAATCTTCTATCTCATCTACAGATGATACTAGAGAAAGTCTTCTATATATCTCTAGCTTGTAAGGAGAAGGGATATAACTGTCAGGGATAAGTGCGGGAATATTTATCTCTATAACGGTAGGTTCAGTCCTCCAATGTAAAGGCTCTCCTTTTAATTCTCTAACTGCATCCTCTAACATCTTTGTGTATAAGTCAAAGCCAACAGCAATTATATGGCCATGCTGTTCTTTACCCAATAGATTTCCTAAACCTCTTATCTCTAAATCCCTCATAGCTATGTTAAATCCTGAACCTAATGCAGTATTTTCATATATAGTCCTTAGGCGTTCTTCTCCAGTAGAACGAAGATTTTTACTATGGAATATATATGCATATCCTCTTTTACCTGACCTTCCAATCCTCCCTCTTAATTGGTAGAGTTGGGCAAGTCCAAACTTTTCTCCCTCCTCTATGATAAGAGTATTAGCATTCGGTATATCTATACCACTCTCTACTATTGCAGTAGAAATAAGGAGTTTAGTCTCACCTTTGTAGAACTTCCAGAATTTTTCTTCCACCTCATCCTCATCCATTGTTCCATAGAGTATATCGATACTTAAATCTGGGAAAAATTCTTTAAGACGAAACTCTAATCCTTTTACACCTTCAATACGGGGATGAATATAAAAAATCTGTCCATTCCTAGAGAGCTCCTTTTCTACTGCCTCTTTTACAATTTTTTCATCGTGCTCTCCAACATAAGTATATATTGGCAACCTTCCCTCAGGTGGAGTTTCTATTATCCCTATCTCTTTAAGACCATATAAAGACATCGAAAGGGTTCTAGGTATAGGGGTAGCTGTAAGTGTAATGACATCTACAAGAGGGAAAAGTTCCTTTAATTTCTCCTTCTGTATGACTCCAAACTTGTGCTCTTCATCTATTATGAAAAGTCCTAAATCCTTAAAGGAAATATCTTTAGAAAGAATCTTATGTGTACCTATAATAATATCTATATCACCTTTAGCTAGACCAGATTTAATCTCTCTTGTCTCCTTTTGAGAGACAAAACGAGAAAGCATAGCTACCTTAACTGGGAAAGGGGCAAGTCTCTCTCTAAAAGTTTCATAGTGTTGATGTGCCAAGATAGTAGTAGGGACAAGTAGAGCTACCTGTTTTCCATTTAATACCGTCCTAAATGCAGCTCTAAGGGCTATTTCTGTCTTTCCATATCCTGGGTCTCCGCATACGAGGAAATCCATTGGCCTAGGTCTTTCCATACTCTTTTTTATTCTTTCTATTATCTCCCTCTGATTAAGTGTCTCTTCATAAGGGAAACTCTCTTCAAGAGCCTTTTCTAATTCTAATGCTCCTTTAAAAGAGATGCCTGGGGTAATTTCTCTTTTGGCATTTATCTCAATAAGATCCTTAGCTATATCCTTCACATCCTTTTCTACTTTAGCCCTTATCCTAGACCATTCTGGGCTTTTTAATCTATGTAAAAGGGGTGGTTCATTATTAAAACTTCTATACTTATCAAGCCTTCCTACCTGTTCTACTGGGACTAAAAGCCTATCATCTTCGGCAAATTCTAACACAAGAAACTCTCTGGGAGCCATTTCTACAATATGCGTTTCTAATCCTGCAAATCTCCCTATACCGTGGTACGGATGAACAACATAATCACCTATATCAAAAGGTATCTCTATCTGAGCCTTAGGATATATAGGATAGGTAGGAGCATATTCATAATTAAATAACTCTCTATCAGAAAGAATCACAATCTTTTGAGAGGGAAGAATTACTCCACTTGAAAGTTTCTCTTTATAAAATTTTATATTTTTCCACTTCCTGATAATTTTTTGTAGCCTCTTTGCCTGCAAAGTATAAAGGTATATCTCAAAGCCCTGCCTTATCCATGAGTCAACCTTATCTTTTAAGATATTTATCTCCCCATAGATTGGAGGGGGATATTCTCCTATGATATCTTTACCTTTTTCAATCTTCAATGTCCTCCCTGGAGGGTTAAATTTATTAGAAAGTATAACAAATAGTGTATCAGGAGAAACTACTCTTCTTATATCAGAAGAAATCAAACTAATACTTGCAGGAAATATAGTAACAGGAAGGTCTATATCTCCTAAGGAACGCTGAGTAGCTATATTAAATTTTCTTACATAGGTAAGTTCATCACCGAAGAAGTCAAGTCTAATAGGATAGGGAAGATTTACAGGAAATATATCTATAATTCCCCCCCTTATAGAAAATTCCCCTTTCTTTTCTACCATAAATACTCGTTTATAACCAAACTCAGATAGACTACTAACAAGATAATCCCATTGGATATCTTTAGTAATTACTAGAGATATCCCTACCGCAGGAAAATTAGCGATACTTTCTGGAGTTGTTACAATTATAGGAAATTCTCCCCTTATAAATCCAGCTACTAAGCTGGTACGTCTCCAACTATTTTCTTTATCAATCGGGTCATAGGGAATATATGTGGCATTTATATCAAATAGAGTCTTTATATCATTTGCCAGTTTAGCTATGTCTTCCTCTTCTTCCATTACTATTATTATAGGAACCTGGATGTGAAAAAATAGGAATCCAGTAATGATAGAGAGGAGGCTCTCTGAACTTATCTTTAGAACAGGCGAAAGACCTCTTCTAACTTTTTCTGCTGTCTCAATAAGTATCTTTTCTTGAGAAATGGAAGCTAACAAAGGGTTCATTCTTTTACTTTTCTATTATACTTACTCATTGCCTTTTCTATGTCCAAGACTATAAGAGGCAAACTATCTAGGGCTATTTCTAGAGCCTGATTGAGTAGCTCTAATTCATCCTCTAAGAATTCTGAAAGTACAAAGTTAACACTACTTGCTCCTTCTGGTAATGGACCTATACCTATTCTTAACCTAGGGATATCCTCTGTACCTAATATATTTATTATAGACTTCATCCCATTATGACCACCACTTGAGCCTTTTAATCTTATTCTAAAACTGCCTAAAGGCAGCCAGAGGTCATCATATACAACAAGCACTTCCTTGGGGAAAATAGAAAATCTCTGTAAAATATCAGGAATAGCCTCTCCACTTCTATTCATATATGTAAGAGGCTTGAAAACAAAGATATCTTCGTTATCTATAACAATTTTCCCTAGAACCCCATTTCCTATTTCTTCTATCCACTCCCCAAATCTTGCAATCGCCTCATCTACAAACATAAAACCTACATTATGTCTGGTATTAGCATAACGGATATTAGGATTCCCTAATCCAATTATTAATTTTATCATAATAAGAGTAATGGGAGAAAAATAGGTATAGGCAAAAGCAAAAGAAAGACATCTTCCCTCTTTACCTTTACCTATTTCTCATTACCCATTACGTATCATTCTTTACTTCTATATAACTATTCAGAAGTCGCTTCTGTGGGTTGAGCTTCCTCTTGAGGAGTTACCTCTTCTTCAACTCTAGGAGCAACCACTGTTGCTATGACCTTATCTTCAGAGGAGAGGAGAGTGATTCCCTCAGGGATAGCCAAATCTCTTA
>Ga0315282_10008530_pt1 | contig 16562 bp, 12 predicted proteins | sample YL17G07_20_MG_FD_203693 | JGI IMG/M metagenome (GOLD analysis project Ga0315282, IMG submission 203693) | Sediment microbial communities from Yellowstone Lake, YNP, Wyoming, USA - YL17G07_20 | ecosystem: Environmental > Aquatic > Freshwater > Lake > Sediment | place: USA: Wyoming | collected...
GGTGGCCGCGAAGTAATGGTAAACCCCGGCGGAACGCACATGCAACTGGCAATAAACAGACAGGCGAACAAAATAAAAACTCTTCTCAGGTTGGTTTTCATGATCAGGCCCTCCTTGTTTTAATCATTTTAGCACTTATAGGGTCTTATTTCTTTCTTTGCTGACAAATACAGGGTGAGTCGGGGCCCCCTACCTTACTCCAGGGTTTTATCTTTCAAAAGGGGATCGATAAACCAACCACCGAAAGATTGTCGAAAATGTTCGACAACATTACCTTGACGATCTTACAACTACCCGGCCAAACCATTCGCCACATTCACTTTTTGACAGTGGTGCAAATTCGTATTTTGGAACTGTTGGACTTGTCTGCGGATGTCTATACCCGGTTGGCCGATAATTGAAAATAGTTATAACAATTTCAGCGAATGGACAGCATCAATGATAAACATAATTTAATTCTGCCTTAAAAGCCGATTTCCAACCAACCCATTCGGGCGCTAACATTATTATGAAGAATATTGCCCAAATACACTAATATTTGAGAAATTTGGATTATTCCCTCAGGGAAAACGCCGTGCTAAAATAGAACTTATGAACGAGATTACAAGATCATCTTGGGTAACAACCGCTTTGCAAGTCATCCAACGAATGAACGAAGGCTTGAGTGTGAAGGAGGTTTGCAGTGAAGTGGGCATGCCTCGGAGCACATATTATTACATTTAGCCCTAAGTTCGTTGTATAATGTAATTGCCCGCTTCAAAGCTTTTTCACTAAACAGATACTTCTCAATAAATGGGGATGGTTTTGGCTCAAAATCTGCCGGTAGCGCATTCTTAATCAAAGATCCCTGTTTTTTGAGAAAATGCTATTGCAGTCCATCTGAATCTATAAGGAGAAGAAAACATGACAACCTATTTGTTGTTCGGTAAGTATTCACATGATTCGATTAAAAAGATCAGCGCAAAGCGAACCAATGATGCCGCAGCTTTGATCAAAGCCAACGGCGGAGAGCTAAAAGCCGGGTATGCCATGCTGGGAGAACACGATCTGCTCCTGATCGTGGATTTTCCCACCACCGAGCAGGTCTTGAAAACCTCCGTCGCCCTGGCAAAAATGCTGGAGATTTCTTTCTCAACCTCGCCAGCAGTAGATATGGAAGTCTTCGACAAACTAGTCGTTTAGGGGAAAAGACATCCATACTGGCAACTCCCTGCCATTAGCCATCCGTTAGGACAGACACCAGGCTACAGCCTGTTCCTCAGAGGTGCTGCCAGTTTTGCGCGCCTGGTGCAAAAACCGGGGCATGGCGCACCGTTGCCGAAAAACACTGGCGCATGGTTGCCGAAAAGAGGTGGCGCATTTACGTCCGCGAATTGACAATATTGACGGATATCGGGAATCAGCTTATTATCTTCTAATCGATTTGTATTTATTCATTGCTTCTCCTCACAATCATTTGTAGTTAAAAAAATCGAATTCATGTTTTGAACCTTTTCGAATGCCGCATACCAGACCAGGTCGAGCTAAATCAATAAAAGTGTCAACGTGACAGGAGAGCCAATAAATCATTTCCGAATCGGCGTAGAAATCGGCCCTTACGACCCGTATTGGGTAGAAGTAAGAGAGGTCGTGTGTCAACGTGTGCGTGATTCAGGCATGGATTTAGTCCGCCTTGAAATCGCCGACTCAAACACCGCTTTTACAGCGATGCCCTCCTCAGCCCTGGTCGACGAACTTCTGGCATTAAAACTTGATGCATTGATTGTCGTTAACTTGCCTGTCAACGTCACTGCAATGCTTCTCGAGAATGGACTGCCGGTGATATCAACCACGGAAGGTTCTACCCGGCACAAGTTATTCACCTGTCCGGGTGATCTTTATGAAGCTGCCAAAATGGCCGGTCAATTTATTGCCGAAAAAATCGGCGGGCATGGAAGAGTGGTTTTAGCGGGTGGTTTCTTAGATGTTGGAGAAGACAAGGGAGAAAGCCGCATCCAAGGATTTCAGGATGTAATTCAGAGTTTTCCGGAAATTTCCATCCAGTACGCCCCATCTTTCTGGGATTATGAACGCGCTATTGGTCAAATTAAATCAGCGCTTATGGAAATTGAAGATCCGATCGATGCTGCCTTTGGCTTATCTGACTCATTAGCTCTGGCAATACAGGATGCATTAAAAGATCTGGGACGCACTGACCCGAAGATGGTTCTTGTCGGCGTCAATGGCGACCCACTGGCGCTGGCAGCGATTGTGAATGGCAAAATGACTGCCAGCGTGGAAACGTCGGCCGAACGGATGGGAGAGCAGGTGGTTGAATTGGCGATTCGCGCCGCCCAGCATAAACCTTTACCTCCTAATTATTTCTTCCAACCTCGTTTAATCACGCGTGAAAATGTGGCAGATGTAGCGGTGGAAAAGTTGGTGGCCATCGCGCATATCCCTACTCTATTGGTTGGCTTGAACCGCCAGGAGCAACAAAACCGGTTGAGACAGCTCGAAACAAGCAGCGCTATCAATCAGAGGATGGGCACATTCCTCGACAGGGGTTGTCTGGCGCAGGAAATTGCTGAATTAATCCGTACTAATTATGGTTTCGACCTCGTGCAGGTTTATCTCTGGTCAAAAGCGGATCAGACTTTTAACCTGGAAAATTGTGAAGGTGGTTCGGTCCCTCAGCATATTTCACTCGATCAACCGGGATTGCTTGGGGAAGCGCTTCGGACTGGCGAACCGATCCTGATCCCAGATACATTGCAAAGCCACCGCTATCCTACGGACCCCCTTCACCCTCGCACTCACTCTCGTATCGTTCTCCCAATCCGGTTGGGAGAACAGATCAACGGCTTGCTTGACTTGCATAGAAAGCGAACCAGCCAGCATCTACGGCAGGAATTAATCGGACTGCAAACTCTGGGTGACCACCTTGGCATGGCTATGCACAACGCAGAACTGTTTTCCGAGTCGCTAAAAGCCCGCGAGGAAGCGGAGAAAGCGAACCAGCTCAAGACACGCTTGCTGGCAAATGTGAGTCACGAGTTGCGTACCCCACTAAACGTCATCCTGGGATACTCCCAGGCGGCTCTTCAGACCCCCAATCCTTACAAGATTGAATTACCGCCTGAATTGGTGCGTGATCTGCGCTACATTTATCAGAGTGGTGAACATCTGATCCACATAATTAACGACCTGCTGGATGTATCACGCGCTGAAATTGGTGAATTGGAACTTTATCCAGAGACGATAAAAACTCGATCCTTCCTGGTTGAGGTTTTTAATAGTTTTACACGCAGCCGGGAAAGCACAGCGAATGTAAAATGGAAACTGCAAATCCCACCAGCTTTACCGGTCATCCTGGCTGATCCAGTGCGAGTACGCCAGATCCTGCTGAACCTTCTCAGCAATGCTGCCAAATTCACGACCCTTGGGCAGGTTATCCTTGGTGCAGAGGTAGAGCCGCCTTATCTTCATTTCTGGGTAAAAGACACCGGGTCTGGCATCCCGGTCGACCAGCAGGAACGTATTTTCGAGCCGTTCGTTACCCTCGAACAAAGCGCTCGCCGGATAGAAGGCATCGGTTTAGGCCTGAGTATTACCCGCCGATTGATCTCATTACATCATGGATCACTCACGCTGGATAGCCAACCCGGGCTAGGCAGCACTTTCCATTTCTACCTGCCGCTGCCTAATTTCTCTAACCAGCCCCAACTGAACCTGGCAGGCGGAGAGAAGCGGACAATGGTCGTCATCAGCGCGCATGATAATTTATCCAAAGACATCCAATCGATTGCGACACACCAGGGATTGGATGTGTTGTTAATCCAGCATATGCATGACCTGGAGAAAATTTCCGAGAAAAGGCAACCGGTCGCACTGGCTTGGGATATGTCTTCTGCCAGTACAACCGATTGGCAGCTCGTTCAATATATCCAATCCCAGCCGCAATTCGATCAACTTCCGCTGATCCTGTTCAGGTATGAAGATGAAGAAGTCTACCAGCATAAGGGAATGACCAACGTCCTGACCAAGCCCTTCAACTATAAGACTCTATCCGGATTTCTTAAGAGCATATATGAAGCCAATACCAAGGGTATGGTGTTGATTGCTGACGATGATCCCCAGGCGCGCGAGCTTTACAGCCAGGTTGTGTGTGAAGCACTACCGGGTTATGCCATTCGGGCAGTGGAAAATGGCGCAAAACTATTCGAAGCGTTAGAAGGTGAGACCCCTGCGTTGATTTTGCTCGATCTGATGATGCCGGAAGTTGACGGCTTCGCAACCCTGGAAAAGCTTCGGGGTGATCCACGAACGATGCGATTGCCAGTTATCGTCATTACGGGTAAGAAACTTTCATTGGATGATATCCAGCGGTTAGATTTCGCCCGCGTCACTTTGCACATGAAAGGGCTCCTTTCACCAGACGAAACAGTCGATCTGCTGCGTAAGACCTTCACTGGAGAAAATGACCTTTCCCAACCAACCAGCCGGCTGGTAAAATATGCATTGATATACATGCACCAGAGCTATGCTCAGCCGCTCACTCGCAAGGCGCTGGCTGAAAAAGTCGGAGTGAGTGAAAATTATCTAAGCAAAATTTTTCACCAGGAATTGGGGATATCCCCGTGGGAGAGTCTCACCCGTCTGCGCATCCAAAAATCCAGGGAACTGCTGATCGAAAACGGAGATACCATAACCCGAATCGCCATGCAGGTGGGATTCAACGATTCGGGCTACTTCAGCCGGGTTTTTCGAAAAATGACAGGGCTGTCACCCCAGGAATATCGCTCGAAGAATGGCATGATCTAAGCTTTAGAATTCTGACATTACCTGTCTTATTACAAAAATCCAAATATCTTGTACATTAGTGCAAGACGCAGGAGATTTTATACCGTAAACTATTAATACCCATGTCGGGTATCTTTCTTATGCTGCATTCCAAGCCCTCGTTACTTATCGTTGATGATGATTTACCGACCCTGGAACTATATCAAAGGGAGTTGAGCGGCGATTACCTGGTGCTAACCTGCCAGGAGCGTTCTCGAGCGGAACAATTAATAGAAACTCCTGGTCTGTGTGCAATTATCTTAGAGCCAACCTTATCAGGTGGAGAGGGGTGGAAGCTGTTATCTTATTTGAGCAAGCTGAAGAACCGGCTTGATTTTTCAGTTATCCTGTGCAGTTCATCCGATGAACGCAAGCGGGGTATAATAGAAGGCGCACAGGTTTTTTTAACCAAACCGGTTCTGCCTGCCATCCTGCATACTTTATTGGACCAGATTGTCGCCGATAAACAAGCTCAATCTAAATAAAGGCTGGAAAAAGGCTCATGACTCAATTCTCACCCCAACCTATCGAACGCCCAATCCTGGAGATTAAGGATCTTAAGACTTACTTTTTCCTGGAGAAAAGCACTGTTCGCGCCCTTGACGGTGTGAACCTTTCTCTTATGGCCGGCAGCACATTAGGGGTGGTTGGCGAAAGCGGTTGCGGTAAAAGCATTATGGCCATGTCGGTGATGCGTTTAATTCCATCCCCTCCCGGAAAGATCATCGCCGGGGAGATCAACCTGTACCATAAAGATAAAGATGAAATGGTCAATATTGTGGCTCTTGGCAGCGACAGTGCAGAAATGCGCAGCATCCGTGGCGGCCAGATTGCCATCGTCTTCCAGGAACCCATGACGTCTCTCAACCCATTGCGGACCGTAGGCGATCAAATAGCTGAAATGGTCCTAATCCACAATCATATCAGCCATAAAGAGGCCATGGATCGCGCCCTGGAAATGCTCACCAAGGTTCAGATCAATGCCCCGCGGCAGCGCTTGCACGAATATCCCCACCAGATGAGCGGTGGAATGCGCCAGCGCGTCATGATCGCCTTAGCGCTTGCGAACGATCCTTATATCCTGATTGCAGATGAGCCAACTACCGCCCTGGACGTCACCGTCCAGGCGCAAATTTTGGATTTGATGAGGAAACTCCAGGCAGATTTTAATTCTTCCATTATCCTCATCACACATAACCTGGGGGTAGTTTCACAAATGGCGCAGAAGGTGGCTGTGATGTACCTGGGCAAGATCGTAGAATATGCCGAAACACATGAGCTGTTCCATAACCCACTCCACCCCTACACGGTGGGTCTGTTGAACTCAGTGCCTGTGCTGGGGCGTAAAGGCAAGAAAATGCTGGTGCCGATCAAGGGTATGGTTCCAACCCCTGACGAAATTATTCCTGGCTGCCCGTTCCAACCCCGCTGTCCGCGGGGAATGAAAATTTGTGAAGAGCAGCAGCCCCTCCTGATCGAACACCAACCAGGTCATCAGGCAGCTTGTTGGTTATACGGAGAATAATGAGAATAGATAAAGGAGGTGAAAAGGAAATATAGTTACTCCCTTTCAGGATGCCACATCTCTACCAATGTGCACATCACAAGGATTATCGACGCAAAAGTGAGCCATCAGCTATGCTTGACTCACCCAGACAATTCAAAATGTAATTCAGGAGAATTGAAATGAGAAAGATTTCTCGCCGAAAGATGTTACAATACAGTGCTTTCGCAGTCGCAGGAACCGTGCTGGCAGCCTGCACGCCGGCGGCCACACCCACTGAAGCGCCTGCACCCGCAGCTACCGCAGTTCCTGCTGCTACCGCAGTTCCCGTAGCTACCGCAGTTCCCGTAGCTACCGCAGTTCCCGTGGCCACAGTTCCCGCTGCTCCCACGATTAAACCCCCCATCGCCTACCCGGACCCGAACAAAATCGCAGTGGGTGGTCTTGAGGTCAAGAGACAACCCATCAGCCAGATCGTCACCTATAAGGCTCTGCCGGAGTACCACCAGCCGGCCTGGATGGATCCATTGGTCGCCAACGGCACATTGCCTGCGGTTAAAGACCGCCTGCCCAAGGAACCCCAGGTATATCTGACCTCGGGTATGTCGGATGGCCCCGGTGTGTATGGCGACCTGTGGCGCGGCTTTTCAGCCTGCCCGATCGCCGGATATAACAACATGGCCGGCGCAACCATGGGCTGGTTTGGCATCGAATCCTACACGGTGCGCTATGGCTCGCTGGTCAAGATCGGCCCGCTCTACCGCGCCGACCAGGACATCGAGCCCTTCCCCGAAGTTGCCAAGAGCTGGGAATGGTCGGCAGACGGCAAACAGCTCACCATGCACCTGATCGAAGGCGCCAAGTGGTCGGACGGTGTGCCCTTCAACGCCGATGACGTGCTCTTCACCTGGGAAGGCTACATCGTAGATCCAAACGTAAACTCCCCATCCAAAATAGATGCCTGGACCTGGAATGGCGTGGCAACCACGCTCGAGAAGGTGGATGACTATACCATCAAGTTCACCTTCCCCATCTCCAAACCCCTGGGCAAATACTACGATATGGACGACGATCGATTCTTCATCGAGCCGGCCCACATCCTCAAGCCCTTGCATCCAAAGTGGAGCACCAAGACCCCCAAGCCGACCTATGCAGATTTCCTCAACGCCCTGCCTCCGGATAAGCTGCCCCTGGTCACGTTGGGCCCGTGGGTCATCACCGAATACCACACCGACCAGTTGATGATCTTCCGCCGCAACCCGTATTACTGGAAAGTGGACGAAAACGGCAACCAGCTGCCCTACTTTGACGAAATCCAATATCTCAAAGGCCCCAGCGGTGTCGGGCGTGACCTGTGCACCATGGCCGGCAACTGCGACCACATGAACCTGGAGAACCCGAGCTCCTTCGTGCAGGCCATGACCGCCGCCCAGGCTGCCGATTCGAAATTCAGCATCTCCTGGGGACCTGAATGCCTGGGTTACAGTCTGTCGTTCAACCTGTCAGCCGACTTCGGCACCCTGAGTGACAGCGATAAAGCCTACCGCCAGTTGTTCCGCGACCTGCGCTTCCGCAAGGCGATGGCCTATGCCACCGACCGCGATGGCATCGCCCAATCCATCATGCGCGGCCCATTCCTGCGCTCCTTCGCCGGTGGTATCTATCCGGGCTCCCCGGACTTCGACAAGACATCCGTGGTTTACTATCCTTACGATGCCGATTCGGCCAAGGCTTTACTGGCGGATATCGGCCTGAAGGATACGGATGGCGATGGCATCCTGAATTTCACCAGTGGACCAAACGCCGGCCAGAATGTGACCATCGCCATGGTCGCTTCAGAAGACCAACACGAAACCCAAAGCGTCGGCGAAGCCCTGGTCAGCCAATGGGCAGCGGTCGGCATCAAAGTCAACTACCGTATCCTCAACAGCTCGGCAATTGGCGACATGAACACTGCGGGCAACTGGGATACCCAGGTAAGCCGCGGCGGGCAGGTAATGATGCTGCCGTTCTTGAACCCGAATGCCCTTGCTCCAACCACCAAAACAGGATTCAACGATCACAAGGAAGGCACTACCCCGCGCGTGCTGCTTGATTTCGAGCAGAGCCTGATCGACATCGTCACGAAATACAAACTGACCTTCGATAGCGCCACACGCAAACAGTTGATAACCCAGTATAATAATATCTTCACTACAAACGTCTACGAACTGGGTATCTTCATTGGCCGCTACGGCCTGGGTGTTAGCAAGCGTGTCAAGAACATCCCACCCGGCACACCTGTCTTCGAGTATGAATGGGTAGAAGACGCCGTCCTGTTGGACCAGCTCTGGACGCCGGTTGACCAGCAGCTTAAGGAGAACCGGCCGAATACCCTCCCGGTCTATAAAGCATAACTCTCTGGCTTTTGATAGGTTGGAGGAGCAATTCTCCAACCTATCCCTGCTATAATTAATAAATTCATCCTCAATCCGTCTTCGGTCAGATGTCCGGCCTGGATAGAATTGTAGTTTCTAGTGTTTGGAGGTGGCATGTTCGCTTATGTCATTCGCCGGTTGATCATCGGATTCTTCTTATTGATCGGGGTTGCCATTGTTTCGTTCATCGTGATCCAGCTGCCGCCTGGAGATTATGCCACCCGATACAAGGTGTATTTACTAGCCCGAGGCAACTCGGAAGCAGACGCCAACCGGGCAGCCCAGATGGTGCGCGTGCAGTACGGCCTGGATAAGCCCAAGATCGAGCAGTTTTTTCTGTGGATCGAAGGCATGGTGACAAAAGGCAATTTCGGTTATTCTTTCGCCTACTCCGAAGACGTAAAATATTTAATTGCCGATAGACTGCCAAAGACGATATTCCTGGCGCTGTTATGCCACCTGGTTTCGACGGTTTTTGGGGTCGGACTGGGGATTTATGTGGCGCCCAGAAAATACAGTCTTACGGATAACGTGTCGGCGGTCATCGCTTTTATCTTCACTTCTATCCCGCGTTTCTCAATCGCCTTGATCCTGTTATATATCATCGTGTTTAACTTCCACCAACCCAGCATCGTCTCGTTCTTCTCCCCTCAATATGTGGTTGCACCGTGGAGCTGGGCGAAAATTGTGGATATGTTGTCGCACATCTGGCCGGTGATCGTCATTGCCGGTCTGGGGGGGATTGCCAGAAATATGCGCGTCATGCGCGGCAACCTGCTGGATGTGCTTGGCGTCCAATATGTGACGACCGCCCGTTCTAAAGGATTGAGGGAAAGCGCGGTGATCCTTGGCCATGCAGTCCCAAATGCGCTGCACACCATCATCGCCTACCAGGGGACAGCCCTGCCTTATATGATGCAGGGTGAGTTGGAGGCTGCCATCGTCTTGAATTTGCCAACCATGGGCCCTTTGTTCTATGAATCCCTGCAGAACGCGGATATCTACATCGCCGGCTGTTTCTTACTCATGTACGGCGCCCTGATCGTTATCGGTAATCTGATCGCCGATTTATCCCTGGCCGTATTGGACCCACGTATCCGCTACAGTTAATTTTGGAGGCTGATTTTCATGAATAATGAAAATTCCACAACTTCTCTAAACCTACCCGGGGGAATAACCGGAAAAGCTCCATCTGTTGGGCAGCTCATCATCAGCGAATCCAGGACCAACGAAAGCTATTTTCAACTGGTCTGGCGGCGCTTCCGCCGCAGCCCGGCTTCGATCGTCGGCGGGGGGATGGTGCTGGCGTTAATCATGCTGGCCCTCTTTGCAGAATTCTTTGCGACCAAAGATATCTACATGTCTGATTTAAATTCAGCTTACATGCCTCCCATGCAAATGCACTTTATCGACGCCCAGGGTCATTTTCACCTGAATCCTTTTGTCTATAAGCTGGCCAACACGTTGAATGCCACCACATTTCAGGTGTATTGGGTCGAAGATACCTCTCAGATCTACTATTTACAATTTTTCGTGCATAGTTGGAAATACAAACTCCTGGGAATTTTCCCCATGGATTTGCACCTGATCGGGGTGGAAAAGGACGGCTATTTTTACATGATGGGCACAGATGGTATGGGGCGCGACCTGTGGGGCAAAGCCTGCCAGGCCGGGCGTGTATCCTTGAGTATGTCGCTGTTTGGCACCATCATCAGTATTGCCGTGGGGTCGGTACTGGGCATCGCTTCAGGTTATTACGGCGGCGTCACCGATAACGCTCTGCAGCGTTTTACCGAATTTGTCAATGCTTTCCCCCAACTGCCCCTGTGGATGGCCCTGGCCGCCGTTGTCCCTAAAAGGGCCGATGCCCTGACCATCTTTGTGATCATGGCGGGCATCTTTGCCTTGTTATCCTGGACCACCCTGGCGCGTGAAGTACGCGGCAAGGTCCTGTCGTTGCGCGAGACCGATTTCATCATGGCGGCCAAAGAGATGGGCGCTTCAAACCTGCGCATCATTTTCCGCCATCTTTACCCGAACTGTTTGAGCCACATCATTGTCATCACTACCCTGACCGTACCGACGATCATCCTGGCCGAATCCTTTTTAAGCTTCCTGGGGATCGGCATCCAGGAACCTTTAATTAGCTGGGGCTTGCTAATGCAGAAAGCCCAGAATATCCAGACCCTGGGACAGCAGCTGTGGATACTATCCCCGGTAGCGTTCATCGTTGTTGCTGTATTGGGTTTCAATTTCCTGGGCGATGGATTACGCGACGCCGCCGATCCTTACGCGGCCAGGTAGGAGAAAAATGAGAAAATTTTTTATCGGTAAACGATTTGGATTATGGATCGCCCTTGTCGGCGCCTTGATCCTGGCGATCGCCCTGGTCCTCCCGGCAGTCGCTGCCAGAGCCCCCTCCTTAACCCAGGCTGATACGACTATTCCCACCACAATCTCGGGGACCGTGGTGGATGAAAAGGGCCCGGTAGCGGGAGCAATCTTACAGATCAAGGGCACACCTAACCAGACCACTGCCGCTAAAGACGGCAGCTTTACTTTCAAAGGGCAGGGGCTGGGAGGCACCAAGCTCACCACCATCACGGCCTGGGCAAGCGGTCATATGGTTGGCTGGGTGGACCTGGATCCTCAAAAGCCGGTCTGGAAAGCGGGCGGCACCGGTGTAACCATTACGCTCAAACCGCTTTTTACAGTGGATAACAACCAGTATACCTGGTTTACCTTTAATGGCGTCTCGGGCTCAGCCAGCTGTGGTATCTGCCACCGGGAATATCCAGAATGGCAGGCCGATGCTCATTCCCAATCTGCCATCAACCCACGTTTCATTACAATTTACATGGGCACCAATGTGCAGGGCCAGGTGGGTCAAACTACTCAACTGGGTACGAACGGTTCTCCCCTACTACCTGACCCAACTAAGCCGAATTATGGACCGGGCTTTCATTTGGATAATCCCGAACGAACCGGCAACTGCGCCGCCTGCCACACACCCCTGGCTTCGAATACCCCTAACCAGAAAAACTGTTCCTGGTTGGGTTGTCACATGTCGATCACCTCTCAAAACTCAGCGACGCTTGGCATCATGGACCCCGGCGTGCCGATCGCCGCGAGCGGGATCGGGCTGGAGGGGATTACCTGCGAGTTCTGCCATAAAATTGGGGATGTGATCATCGATCCTAAGACCAACCTGCCTTATGCGGATATGCCCGGAATTTTATCTTTGAAACTCTACCGCCCGCCGGAAGGAAAATCGGTCTTCTTTGGTCCGATGTTAGACATCAATCGCAATGTCAGTTATTCCATCCTGGAAACCCAGAGCCAGTATTGTTCAGCATGCCATTATGGCGTTTTTGGCGGGGTGGTGGGGACCGGAGAAGTGACGGGCGGGACACTCATTTACAATTCCTACGGTGAATGGCTGAACAGCCCATACAGCGATCCCAAAACAGGAAAAACCTGCCAGGACTGCCACATGCCAGTAGAGGCCAATACGAACTATACGGTTTTCCCGGAGCAAGGTGGGCTCAACCGTGATTATTATCCATTCCACAACCACACCATGACCGGCGTCTTGGATGACAATTTGATGAAGAACGCGGTCACGATGAAGACCCAGTCTTACCATAATGGGAATACACTCCACGTGGAGGTCAGTATTACCAACGATAAGACCGGCCACGATGTGCCTACCGATGAACCCATTCGTTCCGTGATGCTGGTTGTCGAAGCGCTGGATGCAAATGGAAAGCAGTTGGCGCTCAGCCAGGGACCGTCGTTGCCATCCTGGACAGGCAACTACGCCGGGCAGCCGGGTAAAACCTTTGCAAAAATTCTGAAAGACGAATGGACAGGTGAAACCCCGACCGCAGCTTACTGGCGCCCGGTCACCATCGTAGAGGACACCCGCCTGGCTCCTTTTGCGACTGACTTCTCGACTTACTCTTTTAATCTCCCGCCTGGCAGCCCCGCCTCAATTAAAATAAGCCTGGTTTACCGGCGCGCTTTCCAGTTGCTAGAGCAGCAAAAAGGATGGACAGATTCGGATATTTTGATGGCAGAATCTACGATCAAGGTCGAAAAGTGAGCTGAAGGATGAATATGGATAGGGAAGACAACAATATTCTAGAAGTGAAAAACTTGAAAATGCATTTTCCGATCTATCGCGGGCTGTTCCAGAAGGTAGTGGGGTATGTGAAAGCGGTAGATGGCGTCAGCTTCTCCCTGCGAGAACGCGAAGTAATGGGACTGGTGGGGGAAAGCGGCTGCGGGAAAACGACTGTTGGCCGCTCGATCCTTCGCCTGTACGATCCTACCTCCGGTGAGATTGAATTTCACCGGAAAAGCGGCGAATGGGTGGACATTTGCGCCATCAGCCAGCACGACATGAAGCCATTACGCCGTGAAATGCGCATGATCTTCCAGGACCCATTCAGCTCTCTCAACCCTCGCCTGACCGTAAAAGACCTGATCAGCGAACCGCTCGAAATTCACAACGTAGCGCATGGGAAGCAGGCTGAAGAGCGCGTGGCCGCCCTGATGCAATCCGTGGGCCTGGACCCGGCATATATGCGCCGTTACCCGCACGAATTTTCCGGAGGCCAGCGCCAGCGCATCGGCCTGGCGCGGACGCTCTCGCTCAACCCGCGCCTGATCATCGCCGATGAGCCGGTTTCTGCCCTGGATGTATCGGTCCAGGCGCAGGTATTGAACCTGCTCCAGCAACTGCAAGCAGACCTGGGCCTGACGCTGATATTCGTCGCCCACGACCTTTCCGTCGTAGAACACATTTCCAATCGCATCGCCGTAATGTACGTAGGTAAGATCGTAGAAATGGCTGAGACCGACGAGCTGCTCCATAGCCCGCTTCATCCATACACCGAAGCCCTGCTTTCGTCGATTCCGCCCGCCGACCCCGACATCCATCCGAACCGGATCATGCTGCAGGGAGATGTACCCAGCCCGGCTAACCCTCCTTCAGGCTGCATTTTCCATCCAAGATGTAGTTATGCCAAGCCTGTCTGCGCTCAAAATGAACCGGTGCTCGAGTTTATCACACCCGGGCATTCGGTGAGCTGTCACTTTGCCAGAGAATTAAGCCTCAGAGGGATTGGAGATTAAATATGGAATCCTCAGACCGCTTCTCTGCCTTTATCGCCTATATCCCTGTGATTGGCTGGATCTACGTGCTCTTACTAAAACGCCAGGATCCACTGTCGATGTTTCACGTCCGCCAATCGATTGGCTTGTTTGTATTCTTAGCTGCATCTTTTGCAGCCTGGTTTGTAGTAACCTGGGTGTTGGGTTTAATCCCGTTCGGGTTTATGGTCGGGATTGCCTTATTTACCATGGTAATTGTCGCTTTTATTTTTGGAATTGTCGCCTGGGTGACAGGCATCATCCATGCCTTGCAAGGACGCATGGTGATATTACCTTTGTTTGGGGGAATGGCGAACAGCATCCGATTATAAATTTAGCGTAGTTCGTTTTTGCCAGAAAGGTAAATATCATGCCTAAAATAACCTTCATTGGCGCGGGAAGCACCGTTTTTGCTAAGAATCTGTTGGGAGATATCCTCAGTTTTCCGGAGCTGGCGGATGCCACTATCAGCCTGTTCGATATCGACCAGGAACGCCTGGACACCACTGCCCTGGTAGCCCATCGCCTGGCGAGCCTGGTTGGCGCACATCCCAAAATCGAGGTGACCAAAGACCGGCGGGCCGCCCTGGACGGGGCGGATTATGCGGTGTGCATGTTCCAGATCGCCGGATATAAACCGGGCACGGTGACCGATTTCGAGATCCCTAAGAAATATGGCCTGCGCCAGACCATTGCCGACACGTTGGGCATCGGCGGGATCATGCGCGCTTTGCGCACCATCCCGGTACTGCTGGATACCTGCAAAGACATGGAAGAGCTGTGCCCAGAGGTAACTTTCTTGAATTATGTCAACCCGATGGCGATGAACTGCTGGGCGGTCAGCCGCGGGAGCAAGATCAAGACTGTCGGGCTGTGCCACAGTGTACAGGGCACTGCCGAGCAACTGGCAGAGGACATCGGCATCCCGATCGAAGAAATCAATTACCTGTGCGCCGGGATCAACCATATGGCATTTTACCTGCGTTTTGAACGCAAGGGTAAAGACGGGCAGGTCGAAGACCTTTATCCGCGCATCCACCAGGTAGTAAAAGACGGCCGTGTGCCGGATTGGAATCGTGTCCGCTACGAGATGTGCGAGCGGTTGGGATACTTTGTGACCGAATCCAGCGAGCATTTTTCCGAATACACCCCATACTTCATCAAACACGACCGGCCCGACCTGATCGAACGTTTTAACGTGCCCCTGGATGAATATATCCGGCGCTGCGAGGTGCAGATTGCAGGCTGGAGATTCATGAAAAGAGAATTCGAAAATCCTGGCAGTGTAAAGGAAGAAGAGCTGCGCGAGGTACTTTTAAATGCCGGCGTTTCCCCCGGAATCATGGAATTCTTGATCCGCGAATTTAAAGAGGAAACCGAAAAAGTTACATTAAGCCACGAATACGGGTCTTTGATTATCCACAGCCTGGAAACAGGCCAGCCGCGGGTGGTTTACGGCAATATGCCCAACCACGGTCTGATTGACAACTTGCCGCAAGATTGCGTTGTCGAAGTGCCCTGCCTGGTCGATAAAAATGGGATACAGCCCACTCACATTGGACGCATCCCACCCCACCTGGCAGCCCTGATGCAGACCAACATCAACGTCCAAGCGCTGGCTGTCGAAGCCGCCATTACCCGCCAGAAAACGCACATCTACCACGCCGCGATGCTCGATCCTCACACGGCTGCCGAGCTTGACCTGGACCAAATATGGAACCTGGTCGACGATTTGCTCGAAGCGCACAAAGACTGGCTGCCACAGTATACCTAAGAGAAAGTCACCAGTTTTCGGTTTATAGCTCATGTTTGATAGTTTTCCGAAAAAAAATCGGCGCCACATCCGCCTGCTGCTTTTCATTGGCGCAGCAGTCATCCTTGCGCTCATTCTTATTGTACTAATGGCGCGTACCCAGAAACAGACGCCGGGCGTCGTGGTCGGGACTGTCTACCCCATTACACCCAGGCCCCGCTATATGGCCAATGGTGTTGCCGCCGGTAACCCGGACGCCAGGGTCCGGATCGACGTCTACGAAGACTTTCAATGTTCTGCCTGCCGGCAGTACACTATGGCGATTGAGCCGCAGTTGATGCGCAATGATATCTCTACCGGCAGGGTCTATTATGTGTTTCACAGCTTTCTTATCATTGATCGGGCAACCTGGAGCTCACCTGTAAAGGAATCTCACCAGGCGGCCAATGCGGCCATGTGCGCCGCCGACCAGGACCGCTTCTGGGATTTTCACGACATGCTCTTCAACAACTGGACGGGGGAAAATGTGGGCGATTTCACGGATCCTCGACTGATGGCGTATGCCGAATCTTTGAAACTGGATATGGGTAAATTTAATGCCTGTTTCAAGGCCAATCGTTTCAAAGAAAAAATAGACGCGGATATTGCGGCTGCCACTAAATTGGGTTTGGACGGCACACCGGCGATCTTCGTTAACGGTGTTCAGATCACGCCGGGCTATATGCCAACTTATAATTTGATCTTGCAGGCGATCCAGGAAGCGGAAGCGAAATAATCCAGATCAGCAGTCCTTCTCGATGAAGCGTAATGCCTCAATAGAAAATGTTACTTTAGCGGTATCGATGCCTCAAATAAGAATGTTACCGAATGATTTTCCATAAACGTGCGACCTTCGTGTCGATACAGGCAC
>Ga0315282_10008531_pt1 | contig 16561 bp, 19 predicted proteins | sample YL17G07_20_MG_FD_203693 | JGI IMG/M metagenome (GOLD analysis project Ga0315282, IMG submission 203693) | Sediment microbial communities from Yellowstone Lake, YNP, Wyoming, USA - YL17G07_20 | ecosystem: Environmental > Aquatic > Freshwater > Lake > Sediment | place: USA: Wyoming | collected...
CTGCCCAGGCCGCCGCGCATTTCGAGAAGTACCTGGCAGCAAAGCCGGACGACCTGGAGAGCCGATTCCATCTCGGCAAGATCTATCTCCAGCAAGGCAAGAACGAACAGGCGCTCGATAACCTGCGGAAGGTTTATCAGGCCAAGCCGGACCTGCCCGGCCTGGCGGCGGCGCTTGGCGATATCTGCGCCTTGCTCAGGAAGTTCCCCGAGTCGGAGAAATTCTATCGGCAGGCGATTGCCGCTGCACCCCGCGAAGCGGAGCTCCACCGGGCGCTCGGCCAGTCGCTCCTCGAACAGGAGAAGCTTGCGCAAGCGGAAGCGGAGTTTCGCGCCACCCTGACGCTGGACTCCCGCAACCGCGAGGCCGCGCAGGGGCTGGCCACCTGTCTGTACCTTCAGGAGAAGTACCAGGAGGCCATTCCGCTCCTGGAAGCTCTCACCCGCGCGCCCAATCCTCCCCCGGGCCTCTTTTTCGTCCTGGCGACTTGCTACGACCACCTGATGGCGCGTCCCAAAGCGCTGGAGAATTACGAGCATTTTCTGGAACTTTCTCGTGGCCAGACCCCCGACCAGGAATGGCAGGCGCAGCAGCGCGCGAAACTCCTTCGGCGTGTGCTGGGGAAGTAGTTATAATGATGTCGGACCTTTATGGTATTACGCCGCTGTTTGCTTGCTGCCTGGGTATTGCTGACCCTCCTGGTAAGCCTGCGGGGAAGCGCCCGCCCGGCGCCTCGCGGTGAGCGTGAAGAGGAATTGCTGGCCCGCCTCCAGCGTGAACGAAACCCCGTGAAGAAAGCCAAATACGAGATCCGACTGGGAAGGCTTAAACTCCTTCAGGCGCAGGATGCCTATGGGCAGGGCAATGTCGACCAGGGGGCGCAACGGTTGGCGGCCTACCTCGAGCGCGTGAAGAATTCCTGGGAAACCTTGCGGAGTTCCGGCCGGAAAGCGGTGAGGCAGCCGCAAGGATTCAAGGAACTGGATATCGCCCTGCGCGAAGACCTGCGCACTCTTGACGACCTCGCGCACCGCGTGGCTTTCATGGATCGTGACCCTATAGTCAAAACTTCCCAGGAAGTCGAAAAGGTTCGGGGCGAGGTGCTCAAAGCGCTTTTCCCCGCGGAGAGACCCACAGGGAGTGGGAAACATCCTGCCGAGCAGACTGGTCACAATTTTCTGCCGGAGAGGCCTTAGTATGGGACGCCCGAACCGGTTCTTAGTACTTTCCCTGCTGGCCCTCCTGCTGCCCCTGGCTCACCTCCGGGCGCAGAAGGGAGACTTCCTCTCGCAGGAAGAGGAAGACAAGCTGCGCGAGGCGCAAGACCCCTCGGAGCGTATTGAGATCTATCTGGACCTCATTCAGGATCGCCTGACGCGCTTTAACGACTTTCGCGCCCGCCCGGCCGATCCCAAGTACGACAACGCCGCCTTTACCGAAAAGCTCCTCGACCACGCCATCCAGTTGAACGACGAACTCAAGAACTGGATTGAATTCCAGTCCGCGCACCAGGGAGACATGAGAAAGGGCCTGCGCAAGCTGCTCGCCTGGTGCCCGAAGCAATTGCAGGAACTCCAGCATGCGCAGGAGACCCCGGACGCCTATGCCCCTACCTACCGCTCCACCTTGCGTGACGCCATCGACGACCTGAACGATACGCTCGACGGCGCCACCAAAGTCCTGGCCGAACAGGAAAAGAAGTTTGGGGAACTGAAACGGCAAGAGAAGGAAGAAAAACAAATCTCCAGGCAGCGCGCCAAGGAAGAGAAAAGACAGACCAAGAAAGAAGAGAAGCTCCGAAAGGCGCAGCGCCGGAAAGGCGTTCCGGCTGACTCCGAGGAGAATTGAATCATCCTTTGAAATCCACTACCCTCATCCTCCCGCCTGAGCAACTCTCCCTCCCGCTGGAGCCTGCGGCGGACCCGGCGGCGGTTTATGCGCGCGCCTTTCGCCGGCTGGGTTTGAAGCGCCCCCTGCCTGAGTTCCAGGTCGAGTACCGGCCCTTTGCCGGTTTGCGCAGTACCATCCGGCTAAAGGACAATCGCGCGGAAGTCCGGATTTCCGACCTGCTGGCGGAAGCCCCGCCGCTGGTCCTGGATGCTCTGGCTGAGATCCTGCTGGCCAAAGTCTATCGCCGGCGCTCTTCGAGGGAGGCCCAGGCTTGTTATCTGGCCTATATCTTCGACTCCGCCATGCGCCGGCGCATCGACGAAGCGCGCCGAAATCGCGGGCGCAAACATTTGCTCAACGCGCGGGGTCGCCACCACGACCTGGAAGAGATCTTCCACAACCTGAACCGCCGCTTCTTCTACAGCAAGCTCTCCCCTCCGCTGCTGGGATGGAGCCTGAAACGTTCCCGGACCATCCTGGGCCATTATGATTCCGCCCACGGCAGCATCACGGTGAGCCGCTGGCTGGACTCCCCCTCGGTTCCACGCTATCTGGTCGAATATCTTGTCTTCCACGAAATGCTCCACATCCGCTACCCGGTGGGCCGCAACGAACACCGCCGCGTGGTGCATTCGCGGGAGTTCCGCGAGGCGGAGAAGAAGTTCCCGAAATATAAGCAAGCACGCCGCCAGCTCAAGCATCTCCACCCATAGCGGGTTGCCCCGCCTGCCCGCGCCATCTCACCCCCCCCGTGATATCAGCTTGCATGACTGCCTTCCTAGCCGGAAAATAACAGTCCCAACTGTTCATGCCGCGCAAGGTCCGTACTTGGACCCGGCGTGGCGGGGGGCTTTTCCAGAGGAGGAACCTACCATGTCCGAGAAGGTGTCAAGCGTTCTCATCGTTCTTCTCTTTGCAGGCTTGGCGTGGGCGCCGGCGCGCCAGGCTATGGCTTCCGAGCCTCTCACGGTAACCTCACCGGACGGCAACCTTTCCGTAACCCTCGAGCTGAAGGCGAATCCTCAGCCCTACCTGGCCGGAGAGCGCGCTTACTACCGCGTTTCCTATCAAGGCACACCCCTCCTGGCTGACTCGCCCTTGGGTCTGGATTTTAAGGGCGGGCGCGCCCTCGACCGCGATTTCGAGATCGTCAGCACGGACCGGCAATCCCGCGACTCGACCTGGGAGAATCCTTTTGGCGCGCAGCGCAAGGTGCGCGATCATTACAACCAGCTCAGCGTGTCGCTGCGCGAGCGCCAGGCGCCCGGACGCCGCGTTGACTTCATCTTCCGCGCTTACGATGAAGGCGTGGCTTTTCGCTACTTCCTCCCCAAGCAGGAAGGCCTGGAAAAGTTCACCCTCGCCTCGGAGAACACGGGTTTCTACTTCGCGCGTGACTCTTTCGCGTACGCCTTGAACTTGGGCCGCTTCAACACCAGCAATGAGGGCGAGTTCCGCCGCATCAGCCTGGGCGAAATCAAGCCCGCGTCGATCGTCAATCTGCCTCTTCTGATTGAAGTCCCTGGCGGCCCGTGGGTGGGGCTGCTCGAAGCGGACCTCACGGATTACGCCGGGATGTACCTGGGCGGCGTGCCGGGAGTCGAGAACGCGCTCATCAGCAAACTTTCTCCGCTGCCCAGCCGGATGGACGAGGTCGTCATCGGCACGACACCCAAGGCGACCCCCTGGCGCGTGCTGCTGGTGAACCAGCGGCCGGGAGGACTGATTGAAAGCAACTACCTCATCCTGAATTTGAGCGCCCCCTGCGCGCTGGCGGATACTTCCTGGATCAAGCCCGGGAAGGCTGCCTGGGACTGGTGGTCGGGAAGCTTTGCGAAGAACGTGAGTTTCAAGCCCGGCATGAATACGGCCACCATGAAGCACTACGTTGACTTTGCCGCCGCGCATCACCTCGAGTACATGCTGGTTGATGCCGGCTGGTCGCCGCAGAAAAACGACATCCACCCGGAGGACATCACGCGTTACATCCCCACCGTTGATATTCCCGCCATCGTCGCCTACGCCAAAGAACGGGGTGTGAAGGTCATGATCTGGGTGCACTGGAGCGCCGTGAAGAAACAGATCGATCAGGCTTTTCCGCTTTATGAGAAGTGGGGTGTGGCCGGCGTCAAAATCGATTTCATGGACAGCGACCATCAGGAGATGGTGAACTTCTACGAGGAGATGGTCCGCAAAGCGGCCGCGCACTACCTGACGGTGGATTTTCACGGCGCTTACAAGGGTACGGGTTTGCGCCGCGCCTATCCCAATCTGCTCACCCGCGAGGGCGTGATGGGCATGGAATACAGCAAATGGAGTGCGCGCGTCACCCCTGAGCATGACGTGACCATTCCTTTCACCCGCATGCTCGCCGGGCCCATGGATTACACGCCGGGCTCTTTCCACAACGCCACGCGCGCCGAATTCCAACCACGCTTCGTGGAACCCATGTCGCAGGGCACGCGCGCCCATCAACTGGCCATGTACGTGGTCTTCGAGAGCCCCTTGGCGATGCTCTCGGACTATCCCGAGGCTTACGACAATCAGCCGGGCATCGAGTTCCTGGAAAAAGTTCCAACCGTGTGGGAGGTCACCAAAGTCTTGAACGGTGAACCCGCCAGGTACATCACCATCGCCCGGCAGCACGGCGAGTCCTGGGACCTGGGCAGTATGACCAACTGGGATGCGCGTGATCTGGAACTCCCCCTTGACTTCTTAGGGCAGGGCGAATACGAAGCCTGGATCTTCGCTGACGGCGCGGACGCTGATAGGGTGGCGAGCAGCCTTACCATCAGCAAGCAGCGCGTTAAGTCGAGCGACAAGCTCAACCTCCACCTCGCCCCCGGCGGCGGCGTGGCCGTGATTTTCACGCCCGCGAAGTAGGGGCAAGGCGCGCGCTCATTTTCTTAATGTCGCCGTCACGTCGGAGGTCACGTCCCGTTAGCGGCTGACAAAGCGGCCAGGGGAGCGTAGAATCACGATAGTGGCGTGACAGAGGAGTCTCTCGTTATGAATGTCCCCCTTACCCCAGAGATGGAAAAGGTTGTCAACGAAAAGCTCTCGAGCGGCCGATACCAGACCGCTGCCCAAGTTCTTGCGGAAGCGCTCCGGGTTCTCCAGGAACGCGACGCAGATCAGGAACGCAAGCTTGCCGATCTTCGGCGCGACCTTCAGCATGCCACAGACCAACTCGAGCGCGGCGAATACTGGGAGTATGACGCGGATACGATTAAGCAACTCGGTGAAGAGGTCAAAACCGCAGGGATCGAAGGGCTTGCCAAGGAGCCGAAACCCGGCACACGATGAGCAGAATTCGTGTCACGCGCCGCGCCCGGGCTGACCTCGACGAAATCTGGAGTTACATCGCGACAAACGGCAGCGCCGAATCTGCCAACCGCTTTATCGATTCCCTCATCGACAGACTCCTTCTTATTGTCGCGTCTCCCGAAATGGGACGCATGCGAGAAGAACTACAAGCCGGCATGCGGAGTTTTGTAATAGACCCGTATGTTGTGTACTACAGGCAAATCCCGAGTGGCGTGGTGATTCTTCGCGTGCTCCACGGGGCCCGCGACATTGAACGGCTCTTCCGGGGCGAGTGAAACGCCCATGTCGGCAAGGAATTTCACTTCGGTGGGGCAAAAGGGACGTTGGAAAAGCCGCAGGGTCAGAAAGCGGACCCTGCGCTACATGTTATGGCGGGATAAACCCGCCGCTACATCTTCCCGCGGCCATACAGCACGCGGCCGGGTGTGGCGCCGGTATGCTGGCCCTGGTCGACGACCACCACGCCGTTCACAATGACGTAAGGAATTCCCACAGGATATTGCAGCGGGTTTTCAAAGGTGGCTTTGTCGCTTACGGTGTGGGGGTCGAAGACAGTGACATCGGCGGCGAGGCCGGGGCGGAGCAGCCCGCGGTCGGTGAGGCCGGTGATCTGAGCGGAGAGGGAAGTCATCTTGCGGATGGCATCGGGTAGGCTCAGCACTTTCTGCTCGCGCACGTAGTAGCCCAGGACGCGCGGAAAGCTCCCATAGAAGCGGGGATGTGGCCTGCCAGCAAAGGTCATGTCCGGAGTCACGGCCGTGCCATCGGAACCCACGCCCACCCACGGTTGCTGCATGGCCAGGCGCACGTCCGGGTCGCTCATGCTGAAGTAGATGGCCTCGGCGGAACCGCCCTCGGAAATCAGTAAGTCGCAGAGCGCGTCCACGGGGTCTTTGCCCATGATCCTCGCGACTTCGTCCATACGCTTGCCTTCGAACTTCTTGTTCTCGGGCTTCTGGAGCGACGCCACCAACACGCCGTGCCAGCCGCCCACGCTTTTCACTTCATCGTCTTCCCAACCGGGCAGGCCGGTCGGAATGGCCTTGCGGATTTCATCGCGGGCCTTCGGGTCCTTCAGTCGTTCCACCACTTGCGCGGATGTTCCCTCCAGAAATCTCGGCGGCAGGCACATCTCCAGGCCGGTCATGGCGGCGATGTAGGGATACTGGTCGGCGGTGATGTCCACGCCCCGGTCACGTGCCGCCTGAATGTGCTTCACCTGATCTACCATGTGTCCCCAATTGGCCTGACCATCCATCTTGAAGTGGAAGATGTGGGCGGGCAGTTCCACCCTTTCGCTGATCTCGATGGCCTCGTCGATGGCCTGGATGCCGTGCGCGCCCTCGCCTCGGATGTGGCTGGCGTAGATGCCGCCGTAAGGAGCGACGATCTTAGCGAGCTCAATCAACTCGTCAGTCTTTGCAAACATATTAGGCGGATAGATTAGGCCCGAAGCCAGCCCGATGGCGCCCTCGCGCATGGCCTGGCTGACGAGCTCTTTCATCTTTACCAGTTCTTCCGGCGTGGGGGCGCGGTCCACGTTGCCCATCACACACATGCGAACCTGCCCGCTGCCCACATAGGAGGCAACGTTCACGGAGGCGCCCTGGCGCTCCAGGCGCGCAAAGTATTCGCCCAGCGTCGTCCAGTCGCGCTTCAGGCCGTAGCGCTCCAGGCTGCGGTCGAACTCGCCTGTCGCCAAGCCCATCACCGGCCCCGCCGACTCGGACTCGCCCAGGATCTCGGTGGTCACGCCCTGGCGAACCTTACTTTCCCCCTTGCCATCCACGAGCAGCGTGTAATCCGAATGGCTGTGGAGGTCGATGAAGCCCGGGGCCACGGTCATCCCTCTGGCGTCGATCACCCGGCGCGCCGTGGCGTTCGGGAGGCGGCCCACGTCTGCAATCTTTCCGTCCTTCACCGCCACGGAGCCCTCAAACCAGGGGCTGCCGCTGCCGTCGATGATGTGCCCATTCACAATCAGCAGGTCGTACTGTGGCTCCTGCGCGTGATGACGGATGGTGAGAATGCTCAGCAAGACCGCGGGCAGGCAGAACGTCAGCAGGCGCGGGAACATGCCGCGCGCCAGCTTCTTCCAGAGAATCGAATCCACAGGAAGCCTCCGCTACCAGGAGATGTAGGGGCGAGGCGTGGCCTCGCCCGCCGGTTGGGCGAGCCGCCGGGTCGCCCCTACGGACACAGCGGTGATGACACAGGGCAGGCACGACGCCTGCCCCTACTTATTTCGGATTTGAATGAGCGTGACGGCGATGGCCAGCACCAGCAGGGCCAACGACCCCCGCCAGAAAAAGATCTGGTCAGCAAGGAAGCCGCCTTTCACCAGGCGTATTCCCAGGCCGACCACGAGTCCCAGGGTAGCCAGAATGACCAGCAGATTAGGAACCCACCGCATACTGACCTCCTCGACCGGATGATTGAAGCATTCGATCTGCCGCAAGGCCGGATCCCGCCGGCAAGCCCTCAAGCGTCGGCGGCATTATACCCCGATCCCGAAATTGAGGGGTTTTGACGAATACTTTCTGTCTTGAGATCAAGGAGTTGGCCTCTGAAAATCGAATCCCGCTTGGCGGGATTACGTTTGTTCGCACAACGTCGATCGAAACCGCCTCGGATGAGCTTCAAAATACTCGGCTTAAAAACGCACGGATAAGGTCAATTTCGGGATCGGGGTTATACTGCCGCTGTCAAAACTATCGGAGCACTTCACGACATGGCTCGGCAGTAGCAGAGCAAAGGGTCTATACTGGGCGAGGAGGCTCAGGTTCCTGCCATGCCCTATTGCCCTCAATGTGTGATCGAATATGTGGATGGGACAACGAAGTGTGAGGACTGCGGCGCTGAACTTCAATCTGGTTCACCCCCGGCGCCCCAGCCGAGCGATGGAGCCATCGACTCAAAAGACTTCAAGCTGGTGACGGTTCGAGTCTTCAGCGGTCCCACGGCGCTGCTCGACGCTGACGTGGCCAGGAACATCCTTCAGACGCAGGGCATTCCCTCCATGGTGCCCGGTGAAACCTCCCTCGAGCTGCTCCCGGTGTTGGACGTTCCTCTGCTGGTTCGGGAGGAAGACGCCGCGCAGGCGGCTCGCGTCCTCCAGGATTACCTCGATTCCGGCGCGGCAACTCCCAGCGAGTGATTCGTTACCGCTGCGGTGAGGCAGCGTGTGACGACCTGCCACGCGGGGCGAGTTGTTTTTCCAGCCTGGCGACGGCCTTTTGCACGTCCTTCGCTTCCAGAGCCTGCTTCTCGGAGGGCAGGGCATCGAGGTATTTCTTGTACGCCTCGAGCGCTTTCTGCTTGAGCCCGATCTTGTCGTAACACTTGCCCAACCCCAGGTAAGCCGCAGCGTAAAACGGGTCCATCTGGACCGCTTCCTGGTAGCGGCTCAAGGCGGCGTTGTATCTCTTCCTCTTCAGGTAATAGTCGCCAATCTCCACCGACTTCCACGCCGGCGGCGCGACATAAGGTTTGGCCTTGGGGGCGGGTTGGTCCACAGGTTCTTCCTCCTGAGCGCGCACGGCAACAACCGCCAGCCCCAGGAGGACTACCACAAGCAAGATCGTATGCTGCCTCGCCCGCATCCTCAGGATTCTCATCCCGGCTTCCCCACGTGTCAATGTCGGCGAAAGCGGCTCGCCTCTTTCGCAAGCTTCCGGTGTGGCGGATAATGAGCAAAGGAGGGAACGCATGGTGAGCACCGAGCTACGCGAAAAGGCTGAAGCCCTGCCCGCCCAACCCGGCGTGTACATCTTCAAGAGCGAGGACGGGCGCCCGCTTTACGTCGGCAAGGCGAAGTCGCTCCGCAGCCGCGTCCGCTCCTACTTCCAGGAATCCCGGCCCCCTGATGAGAAGCGCGACCGCATGTTGGAGGTTGCCCGGGACCTGGAGACCATCCTGGTGGACAACGAGCGCGAGGCAATCATGCTTGAGAACAACCTCATCAAGCAGTTCAAGCCTCGCTACAACATCAACCTTCGCGACGACAAGACTTATCCCTACATCAAGCTCACCCTGCACGAACGCTTCCCCCGCGTCTACGTCACCCGGCGACTGAAGAAGGACGGCTCAGCCTATTACGGCCCCTATTTTCCCGCCAGCCTGGCTTACCGCATCGTGGACCTGATCCACCGCCGGTTTCTCGTGCCTTCCTGCGGGGTGGACCTCACGCGCTATCACCCCCGTCCCTGCTTGCAGTATTACATCAAGCGTTGCCTGGGGTCGTGCGTCGAAGATTTGACGACGCCGGAGCGCTATGCGGAAGCCGTCCGCGTCGTGCGCTGGCTGCTGGAAGCCCGCGAGAGCGACCTGATGCGCGACCTTCACGAACGCATGATTCGGGCCTCGGAAGGAGAGCAGTACGAGGAAGCGGCGCGCTACCGCGATCTCATCACCACCGTGGAACAGCTCCGGGAGCGCCAGAAGCTGGCGGCCTCACGCGGGGAGGACGTCGACGTCTTCGGCTTCCACCAGGAAGGCCCGCTGGTGGCCGTGAACCTCTTCCACCTGCGCGCTGGACGCGCGGTGGACCGGCGGGAGTTCTTCTGGGAAGACCTCGACCACTTCGATGCCTCCGAGTTCTTCTCCACCCTCCTCCAGCAGATCTACCTCGACCAGCAATACCTGCCGGATGAGATCCATACCCCCGTGGATTTTGCCGACCGCGAGGTGCTGGAAGAAATCCTCTCCGCGGCGCGTGGCCGTCGGGTGGAAATCCTCACCCCCCAGGCCGGCCGCAAGCACGCCCTGCTGGAACTTGTGGCCAGGAACGCCCGGCATTCTTTCCAGCGGCGATTCCGCGTCCTGAAGCCGCAAGCCCGCGAAATGCTCCAAGGCCTCGCCGAGGCGCTCGACCTTCCCAAACCTCCCAACCGCATCGAGTGCTTTGACGTGTCGCACATGCAGGGCAGCGACATCGTCGCTTCCCTGGTGGTGTGGGAAGCCGGGTGCATGAAGAAGTCGGACTATCGGAAGTTCATCATCCGCACCGTCCCGCAAAACGATGACTTCGCCAGCATGCGGGAGGTGGTGGGGCGGCGCTACCGGCGGCTGCAGGAAGAGAAGAAAGCGATGCCGGACTTGATCCTGATCGACGGCGGCATCGGCCAGCTCCACGCGGCGGCGGCGGCGCTGGAAGAACGTGAAATCATCAACCAGCCCCTCGCCAGCATCGCCAAAAAGGAAGAGATCCTCTACGTCCAGGGGCGCGAGGATGAACCGGTGGTTCTGGACCACCACTCGCCCGTCCTGCACTTGATCCAGCAGATTCGGGACGAGGCCCACCGATTCGCTGTCACCTTCCACCGCGCCCGGCGCGCCGGGCGCGAACTTGCCACAGATCTGTTAAGCATCCCGGGGGTGGGTGAGAAGACGGCCAAGAAACTCCTCGCTCACTTTGGAAGTGTCGCGGCCCTGAGGTCCCTGTCAATTGCCGAACTCAGCCAGGTGGTAACCCCTGCCCAAGCGAAGCTAATCCATGAGCATTTTGCGGTCATAGAGGGGGCGAATTAACTTAATCCGACTGGCCGGTCTACCTATAATCTCAATTATATTTTGAACTTTCCCCTTGAGAGCTAGGACACTGCATGATAAACTGGCTTAAAACAAGTGGGAGGTACGCCATGGCCGAATCCAATACCACGACAAAAGTTGGTTTCTTCTTGGCAGGTGTGGGCATTGGTGTAGTCGTAGCTCTACTCTTTGCCCCCAAGTCGGGAAAAGAGACTCGGAAGTACATTGCCGACAAGGCTGAGGAGGGCAAGGATTACGTTGCCACCAAGGGCAGGGAACTTCGCCGGCACGCCGAGGATCTGGTGGAAAAAAGCAAGGATGTGGTGGGGAAGCAGAAGGAGCGGCTCGCGGACGCTCTTGAAGCAGGCAAGGAATCCGTCCGCGCGGCCATAACGCGTTAGTGGAGTGGAGGATTACGATGAGTGAAAATAACGGCGCATCCAAAGTAGCTTTCTTCCTGGCGGGCATAGGAATTGGCGCCATCCTGGCGCTGCTCTTTGCTCCCAGGTCGGGGAAAGAGACGCGGGACTTCATTGCCAAGAAGGCCGAGGAAGGCAAGGACTTCGTCGCCGGGAAGGGCAAGGAATTGCGCGAGCAGGCTGAGCAATACGTGGAAAAAGGCAAGGATCTGGTGACGAAGCAAAAGGAAATGCTCTCGGCAGCTCTGGAGGCTGGCAAGCAGGCCTACCACGAGGAAAAGGCAAAGCCGCGTTCGTAGCCTTCCGTTGAGGATTTCGCGTGAGAGCGACCCATGGCCAATGAAACGATGTTGACAGTGGTCCTTATCCTGATCGCCATCGCCATCTTGATGCAGGCCGGGGCGATGGTGGGCATCTGGCTTACCATCCGGAAGATTCCCGGTCAGATCGAGGGTGTCCGCGCCGACGTCAAACAGCGCCTCGACCCACTGGCCCAATCCGTGACGGAGATCCTGAACAATTCCCGGGAACCCGTCCGCACCATCACCGGCAACCTGGCGGAAATCAGCCGTCTCCTGCGCGAACGCAGCAGCACCGTGGACGCGCTGGTGGCGGAACTGGTGGACAAGAGCCGCCTCCAGATCATCCGTGTGGACGAAATGGTTTCCGAGGTGGTGAATAAGGTGGAGAGAACCGCGGAGGCGGTGCAGCGCCAGGTGCTTGCGCCCATTCAGGAAGTTTCGGCGGTGATCAAGGGAGTGCGGTCGGGACTGGAGTTCCTCTTCACCCGGCGCCGGGCGTCGAACGTGAGCGAGGCGACACAGGACGAGCAGATGTTTATCTGACTCCGCCGCCTCGCCACGACCAGCCACCCGGATGAGTTGGTGTCTCTGGGCTTCACGGCCGTTGGGCAGACTTACCTTCGGTCGCGGCGCTCTCCGCGCGCCGGACCCGGCTTGCGTTTCGCAACGATTCTTCAGTCCTCTTGCTTTTCTGGAACACTCATTTGTCGAAGCTCCGAACTAAGGTCAATACCTGTTTCCGGCGCTATCCCCTGTTTGCCATCGCGATTTTCGCTCGCACTCCCCTACCCGGAAAAACCAAGACGCGCCTCATTCCACTTCTGGGTGCACGAGGCGCCGCCGACTTCCAGGCCGCCCTGCTCTGGGACACCCTCCGAAAAGTGAATGCCTATCGTGGAGATGTCGCCCGCTATTTGTTCATTGCGGGGAAGGGCCTGCGAGGCTCTTCCCCCACGCCCTCTCGCGGTGGTCTTGCCAACGACCCTGGGCGCACCGCAGGCCCCTACCTCGGGCAATTCAGCGTGGCGCGTCAACGCGGCGCGGACCTCGGCGCGCGCTTACAAAGCGCCTTCCGCTCGCTTCTCCGGCGCCATGTCAGGGTGGTGGTGATCGGCACGGACTCGCCGCTGTTGCCTCTCCGGATCCTCCGCGAAGCGTTGGGCGAGCTGCGGATTTGCGATGCTGTGCTGGGTCCCTCTCTCGACGGCGGGTATTACCTCGTGGGCTTGCGGCGACTGAGCAGGGGACTATTCCGTGGCATCCGCTGGGGGAGTTCCCATGCGTTTCAAGACACTCTCTGCAACCTCTTGGGGCCGGGCTATTCCTGTTCAGTTCTGGAGGTGGGGGAAGATGTGGATCGCCCGGAAGATGTGCGGCGCCTCACAAAGGAACTGGCACGCAGCCGTGCCGCCCGCCGCCTGGCCCCCGCTGTGTGGCGCTTCCTGACGGGTTTCCACGCTGTGAAGTGGGGACGCACGGCGTGCGCCCCAAGTGACTCGTCCATTGCTTTCTTGCGTCCGTCCCGAAGAGGAGATCCATGGGCACGCGGCAGAAGCGCACTTCCCTGACGATGAATCTCAAGCTAATATGCCATCCAACCCGGGAGTCATACCCATGGCGGATGAGAAAAGCATTCTAGAACTGAGTGAGCGGATTGTGCGGGAGTTTCAGCCGGAACGCATCATTCTCTTCGGCTCGTGCGCAAGGTTCCTTCGGCCATGTCGCGTGCGTGGTGGGGTAGGGTTACTTTCCGCCCGGTGAGGGCGTGACGCCAAACTTCGTGGCTGCCAGGACCATGGCGGTCGAAGAGAAACCCCAAGGCCCGCAGTCGTCTGGCGACTTCGCGGTATTGGAAGCCCGCCAATCGGCCCATCAGCGAATGCTCACGGGGACCAGGAGGTCGACGGGGCCACCGCCAAGTTTGGCAAGTGAGGGCGGGAGCGGGTCGCCGTGTTCCAGGCAGGATTCGACAATCTTGCGCGTCAGTCCTTGGGCGATTTCGACGGCTTCCATCGCGCTCCGCCCCTCCGCCACCAAACCGGGAACATCCGGACTGGTCGCCAGGTACCCGCCTTCCTCCAGGGCTTCGACGTGCAGGCGGATCGTTACTTCGTCCCGATCGGTAACCTGTGGCTGCGGGTGTGCGGATTGTTTGCTCTTCGTGCTCATTGCAGTCTTGCTCCTGGCCGATTGCCTGGATTCTAACATGCAAACCTTCGAGACCCCATGGAATCTCGGCGGGGCCGCCGGTGGTGGGGGTGGCTCGCGAACCGCCCCTACCCCAGCTCCCTTGCGATCCACCCCCCGCCCAGTACCTCGTCGCCATCGTAAAATACTGCGGCCTGGCCGGGGGTAATAGCGCGCTGGGGCTCGTGGAATTCGACCAGGGCTTCCGACGTCGCGTTTAAGCGTGAATCGCTTGCTGGCCTAAAGGCCGGCTCTACGTCGTCGGCGGCGCCCGCCTTCAGGCGGGCATCACTTGCCACCCCGACAGGCGGGGCCACGGGGTGGACCTCGACGCGCGCCGGTGCGCCAGGGTGGTTGTGGCGGATCTTGACGTGAGCCTCGACGGCGTCGCCCTCGGCCAGCGGGCGAATCCAATTCACCTCGCGGACCAGGAAGCGCCGGCGCAAGAGTTCCTGCTTCGGGCCTACCACCACGCGATTCGTGGCCGCGTCAAGCTCGATGACGTAGAGCGGCGATCCCACGGCCACTCCCAGACCTTTTCTCTGGCCGACGGTGAAATGGTGGATTCCCTGGTGCTCCCCGATGACTTTGCCATCGGTGGAGACCACTTCGCCCGCCCGGCCTTCCAGCTTCTTGCCCTGCTCAGCGAGATAAGCCTCAATAAAGTCCTGATAGCGTCCCGTGGGAACGAAGCAAATCTCCTGGCTCTCCGGCTTTTCCGCCACGAGCAGCTTGGCCTCACGCGCGATGGCTCGGACCTGTTCCTTGGTCAGTTCGCCGAGCGGAAACAGTGAGCGGGAGAGTTGCTCCTGGGTCAGGCCAAAGAGGAAGTACGACTGGTCCTTGCTGCGGTCGACGCCCCGCAGCAGCCGGTAGCGTCCGGTCGCCTGGTCCTGCCAGGTGCGCGCGTAGTGGCCGGTGGCGATGCGCTCCGCCCCAATCTCGCGGGCGGCGCGAACAAATTCCGCAAACTTGATTTCGGTGTTGCACAGGCTGCAGGGGATGGGGGTTTCGCCCGCCAGGTAACGCTCCACGAAGGGGCGCACCACGCCTTCCTCGAAGCGCTTTTCAAGATTGATGACGTAGTAAGGAATGCCCAGGTGGCTGGCCACGGCGCGCGCGTCATAGACATCATCGAGGGAGCAGCAGCGGCCGCTGGCGGGCTCGGCAGAACCCTCTTCCAGCCTCAGCAACCCCGGGAGGCGGCGCTGGTTCCAGAGCTGCATGGTCAAACCGACCACGGCGGGAGCGCCATTGGAACCGGCGGGCGGATTGTTTCGGACGAGCAGCGCGGCAGCGGTGGAACTATCCACGCCGCCGCTCATCGCCACAGCAATGGTCATAGGAGAACCGGGGCTCGGGACCAGGGACCGGGGACTAGGGCCTAAGCCTCTTAATCCCGATTTCTTACCTGCACCGAATAAGAAACTCGAGGCTCGCAAATTGGGACTCGGTACGAGCACCCGGGGTCTGGGCCACCACCTCGAAACCTAGTCCCAAGTCCCTAGCCCCTGGTCCCGAGTGCCTGTGCTTTGTAGTGCGGCGAGAGCGAGCGAAGGTGCTCGACGACGGCCGGCAGCACCTCGAGCGTGTGGTCGATGTCTTCGGGAGTGTTGAATCGGCCCAGGCTGAAACGGATGCTGGAGCGGGCCTGCTCCGCCGTCTTGCCGATGGCCGACAGGACGTGGGAGGGCTCCACGGAACCTGAGGAACACGCCGCGCCCGTCGAGCACGCCACACCCCTCAAGTCCATCGCAATCACAAAACCTTCGCCTTCAATGTAGTCGAAACTGATGTTGGTGGTTGTGGGCAAGCGGCGCGCGCCGTCCCCGTTGACGCTGACGAAAGGCACTTGGCGGACGATGCCGTCCTCCAGGCGGTCGCGCAGGGCGCTGACTTGCTGGGCTTCATCCCCCAGGTGCGCGCCGGCGAGCTCGGCGGCCTTGCCCAACCCCACGATGCCCGCAACATTCTCGGTGCCCGGGCGGCGGTCGCGCTCGTGGTGCCCGCCGTAGAGCAAGGGCCGGAGGATCGTTCCCTTGCGGATGTACATCGCGCCCACGCCCTTGGGCCCGTACAGCTTGTGGGCGGAGAGCGAAAGCAGATCCACGCCGAGCTTCTCCACGTCCACCGGAATCTTGCCGACCGACTGCACGGCGTCAGTGTGAAAATAGATGTCGCGCTGGCGCGCGATGCGGCCGATCTCTTCCAGGGGCTGAATCGTGCCCAGCTCGTTGTTGGCGTGCATGATGGAGACCAGCACCGTGTCCGGGCGGATGGCGCGCTCCACATCAGCAGGGTCCACGATGCCACTGGAGCCCACGCGCAGGTAAGTGACGCTCATGCTGCGCTTCTCCAGCGCCCTCGCGGTATGGAGCACGGCGTGATGTTCGATCGAAGTTGTGATGATGTGCTTTGTCTGGGACCGCGCGGCTTCCACGACGCCGAAAATCGCCGCGTTGTCGGATTCCGTACCCCCGCTCGTAAAAGCGATTTCGCTGGGCCGCGCGTGAATCAACTGAGCGACCTGCTCGCGCGCCATTTCCACCGCCCGGCGCGCCTGTTGGCCGTACCAGTGGATGGAGGAGGCGTTGCCGTAGTTTTCGATCAAATACGGCTTCATCGCCTCAAACACTTCCGGCGCGAGCGGCGTGGTGGCGTTGTTATCGAGATAGATCCTGCGCATTGTTCTGGCTGAGGCAACAGCGGAGAGCCTGCTCCTCCTCTTCTGAATTGAAGCCCCGCCCAATAAATCCAGACTAGCCGACAGTCCACGAGTTGTCAAACAAGCCGAACAAAGGGCAGCCGTTTCGGAAGATTGATTCGGGGTAGCAGCAGGAAGGCAGATGAGGCGAGTGTCTGAGCTTGGTTGGGCAGACGCGGAAGGCGAGGACTATTTTCAGGCGG
>Ga0315282_10008532_pt1 | contig 16560 bp, 13 predicted proteins | sample YL17G07_20_MG_FD_203693 | JGI IMG/M metagenome (GOLD analysis project Ga0315282, IMG submission 203693) | Sediment microbial communities from Yellowstone Lake, YNP, Wyoming, USA - YL17G07_20 | ecosystem: Environmental > Aquatic > Freshwater > Lake > Sediment | place: USA: Wyoming | collected...
TCCGCGACACCTACCTCGAGGTCGACTACGACCTCTCCAACGTGTTCTTCATCGCCACGGCCAACGACGTCGAGGGCATCCCGCACACGCTCTACGACCGTCTCGAGGTCATCGACGTGACCGGCTACACGCTCGACGAGAAGGTGAAGATCGCCACCCGGCACCTGCTGCCGCGCACGGCCGCCGAGAGCGGCCTGGCGCGGCAGCAGGTGCGTGTCGGCGCGCCCGTGCTCCGTGCCATCGTCAAAGGGTACACGCGCGAGGCCGGCGTGCGCGAGCTCGAGCGACTGCTACGACGCATCTACCGCAAGGTCGCGCGCCGTCATCTCGAAGAAGGCCTTGTACTCCCGATCACGGTGGCCGCAGCCGACCTGGTGCGCTACCTCGGCGAGCCGTACTTCCTCGAGAGCGCGCTGCGCTCGCGCCGCGTGGTCGGCGAGAGCCTCGGTCTCGCCTACACCGCCGACGGCGGCGAGGTGCTCACCATCGAGGCGACGATCGCCAAGGGGCGCGGCGAACTGCTGCTCACCGGGCAGCTGGGTGAGGTCATGCAGGAGTCGGCTTCGGCGGCGTGGGGATACATCCTGTCGCACGCCGAGTCCGACCCGCTGTTGCGGCCCTACGTGCGGCGCTCGCGCTATGTCACGCGCAAAGGCCTGCAGCTGGGGAACTACGACGTGCGCGTGCACGTCCCCGAGGGTGCGGTGCCCAAAGACGGTCCCTCGGCCGGGCTCGCGCTGGCGGCGGCGCTGCTCTCGGCCGTGAGCGGCGCGGCGCTCAGGCCGCGTGTCGCACTGACCGGTGAGATCACGCTCTCGGGGCGTATCTTGCGGGTCGGCGGCCTCAAAGAGAAGTGCGTGGCCGCGGCGCGTAACGGCATCAAGACGATCGTGCTGCCCGAGGAGAACCGCGGCAGCGTACGCGAGCTGCCCGACGAGCTTGCGCAGAAGCTGCGCTTCGTGTTCGTGCGCCACTTCACCGAGGCCCTCGAGCACGTCCTGGCGGCGCCCAAGTGAGTCTCACGTGAGCCGGCCCGGCCCGCTTCGCAGGCTGTCGCCTACCGTGTCGGCCGCGCTAGAGACTGCGGCGCGCCTGGTATAGACTCCCTAGCCGTTACGGCCGGACGCGGGTCGCCGCCGATCGGCGAGCACGCCGTCGATCCGCGAGCAGGTAGTCGATCCCAGCGGGGCCGCCGCGACGCCGGGCCGCCAAGACAACGACGATAGGCCACCATGACCGACGACACACGAGTTTACCTTGAGACGACGACGCGCTTCGCGCCCGCCGAGGTCGAAGCGCGGCTGATGGCCGGATGGCTGGCTGACCGCCTGTTCCACGCCGAGCCCGACGCTGCGCGCGCGCCCTACTCCATCGTCATCCCGCCGCCCAACATCACAGGCAGCCTGCACATGGGCCACGCGCTCAACGGCACGATCCAGGACGCGATGATCCGCTACCACCGCATGATGGGTGAGAACGCCTGTTGGGTCCCGGGCACCGACCACGCGGGCATCGCTACGCAGAACGTCGTCGAGAAGCAGTTGCGCCGCGAAGACCTCAGCAAAGAAGACGTCGGTCGCGAGGAGTTCGTGCGCCGGGTGTGGGCGTGGCGCGCGGAGTACGGCTCGACGATCATCGGCCAGCTCAAGCGGCTCGGCTGCGCCTGCGACTACGATCGCGAGCGGTTCACGTTCGACGAGGGCTACGTGCGCGCCGTGAACAAGGTCTTCGTAGCGCTCTACCGCAAGGGCTACATCTACAAGGACCTCTACCTGGTGAACTGGTGCCCGCGCTGCGGCACGGCCATCAGCGACCTCGAGGTCGCCTACGTCGAAGAGCCGGGCAGGCTCTACTACGTGGCCTATACGGTGAAGGAGGGCGGCACGGTGACGATCGCCACCGTGCGTCCCGAGACGATCCTCGGCGACACCGCGGTCGCCGTGCATCCCGGCGACGCCCGCTACGCGGGGCTGGTCGGCAAGACGGCGATCCTGCCGCTGAACGGGCGCGAGCTGCCGATCGTCGCCGACGAGCGCGTCGACCCCGGGTTCGGCACCGGCGCGCTCAAGATCACGCCCGCCCACGACATCACCGATTTCGAGATCGGGCGCGACCACCGCCTGCCGTCCGTGCAGGCGATCGGCACCGACGGCCGCATGACGGCCGCAGCGGGGGTCTACGCCGGTCTGCCGGTCGAGCCCGCGCGGGCGCGCGTCGTGGCCGACCTCGACAAGCTCGGCGCGCTGCAGAAGGTCGAAGACTACACGCACAGCGTCGCCGCCTGCGATCGCTGCGGCACGCACATCGAGCCGCTCATCTCGCTGCAGTGGTTCATGGACATGGACGAACTGCGCAAGCCGGCCACCGAAGTGGTGCGCGACGGCAGGGTGCGCTTCGTGCCCGAGCGCTGGGCGCGGGTCTACATCGACTGGATGGAGAAGCTGCGCCCGTGGTGCATCTCGCGGCAGCTCTGGTGGGGTCATCAACTGCCGGTGTGGTACTGCAAGGCGTGCGATGAGGTGATCGTGGACGAGACGGAGCCCAGGCGCTGCCCGGCGTGCGGCGGCGCCGAGCTGCGGCGCGAGACCGACGTGCTCGACACGTGGTTCAGCTCGGCGCTCTGGCCGTTCGCCGTTTGGGGCTGGCCCGACGCGACGCCCGACCTGGCGTACTTCTATCCCACGTCGCTGCTCAGCACGGCGCGCGAGATCATCTTCCTCTGGGTCGCCCGCATGGTGATGATGGGCCTCGAGTTCGCGGACGACATCCCCTTCGGCGACGTATACATCCACTCGGTGATCCAGGCGCCCGACGGAAGGCGCATGAGCAAGAGCTTGGGCACGGGTATCGACCCGCTCGAGATGATCGACAAGTACGGCGCCGACGCCACGCGCTTCGGGCTGCTGGCGATGTCGAGCACGCAGGACGTGCGCTTCTCCGAAGAGAAGATCGCCATGGGCCGCAACTTCGCCAACAAGCTCTGGAACGCGTCGCGGCTGGTGCTGCTCGCCGCCGACGCCGCCGAGCCGCGCCGGTCCGAGGTCGACCAGGTCGATCGCTGGATCGAGAGCCGCCTGGCGCGCTGCGTCGTCAGGACCGAGGCGGCCCTGGCCGCCTACGACTTCACCGACGCCGTCAACACGGCCTACCACTTCGTGTGGGACGAGTTCTGCGACTGGTACCTCGAGATGGTGAAGGTGCGTCTCTACAGCGACGATGAGACGGTGAAGCGCGAGGCCGCCGGGCACGCGCGCTGGCTGCTCGACGCGGTCGTGCGGCTGCTGCACCCGCTGCTGCCGTTCGTGACCGAAGAAGTGGCCCGGCAGTACGGCGGCGCGCCGTTGCTCGGCCGCCGGTTCCCGGCGGCCGACGAGGCGCGCCTCTCCGAAGACGACGAGAGGGCCGTCGCGCAGGTGCAGGCGGCGGTCAACGCGCTACGCGCCTACCGCGCCGACGCGAAGCTTGCGCCCTCGCGGGTCATACGCGCTCGTTTCGTGCCTGACGACCACAGGGCGGCGGCGCTCTATCAGGCTTACCGGCCTGTCTTCCGCAGCCTGGCGAGGGCCGCTGTCGTCGTCGTCGCTCCGGCGTCAGGCGCGACCGGCGCCGTGGCAACCGACGGCGTGTCCGCGACCGGCGCCGCCAACGTCGTGCTGACGCCGGGCGGCTCGTTCGAAGTCGAAGCCTCCGGCGTCGACCTCGACGAAGAGATCGAGCGGCTGGGCGCGCACCTCGCCAAGCTCAACGCCGAAGTCGAGCGCGCCGAGAGAAAGCTCGCCAACCAGAGGTTCGTCGACAAGGCGCCGGCGGCCGTGGTCGAGAAGGAGCGCGAGAAGCTCGCCGCGTACCGTGCCGACCGTGACGAGCTGCTGGTGCGCCTCGACCGCCTCCGTCCGGCGTAAGGCCGTGACCGCAGGGGGCTGGGAGGAGTACCTCCGGTCGCTCGCCGCCTTCGGGATGCGTCCCGGTCTCGAGCGCGTCGCGGCGCTGTTGCATACCCTCGGCGATCCTCAGCTCACCTTCCGTGCGATCCACGTCGTGGGCACCAACGGCAAGTCGTCCACCACGCGCTACTGCGAGGCCATCCTGCGGGCTCACGGGCTGCGCTCGGGCGGCTATCTGTCGCCGCACATCACCGGCTGGGCGGAGCGCGTGATCGTCGGTGGCCGCGCGGTCGCGCCGGAGGCGCTGGGCGCCGCCGTCGAGCGCCTGCGCGGCGAGACCACGCGCTTGCCGGGCGGCCTGGGTCCTGCGACGCAGTTCGAGGTGCTCACCGCGGCCGCGTTCCTGGTGTTGGCCGAGGCGGGCGTCGAGGCGGCCGTCATCGAGGCCGGACTGGGCGGCCGCCTCGACGCCACCAACGTGCTGCACGCCCGCGTGGTCGTCCTCACGAACATCGGCCTCGAGCACACCGACGTCTTGGGTGACACACGCGAGGCGATCTTCGCCGAGAAGGCGGCCGTCATCACAGCCGGCGCCGACGTCGTTCTCGGTGAGCTTGACGGGCTCGAGGCGTTGGCCGAAGAGGTGTGCCGCGGCGTCGGCGCACGCGGCCGCTACCTAGGGCGCCAGGTCCGCGTCGCGGGTTCGCCGCAGCGGTTCTCGGTGACGACTGAGCGCGCCGCCTACGAGCGTCTGTCCGTGCCGTCCGAGGCGAGCTACCAGGTCGCCAACGCCGCCCTCGCCGTGGCGGCGTCAGAGCTGCTGTTGGCCGACCTCGGTCGCGCGGCCGATCCGGAGGCCGTACGTGCCGGTCTCGCCGCCGCCGCCGTGCCGGGGCGGCTCCAGGTGGTGTCCCGCAAGCCGCTGCTGCTGGCCGATGGGGCGCACAACCCGCACGGAGTGCGCGCGCTGGTTGCCACCCTGCGTAGTCTGCGTCTGCCGCATCCGGCGATCGGCGTGCTCGCCGTCATGCGCGACAAGGCCGTCGCCGAGATGCTGAGCGAGCTGCTGCCGCAGTTGGACGAGGTCGTCTGTACGCAGGCGAGCGAGCCGCGCAGCCTGACTGCCGGCGAGCTCGCCGCGCGGGTCGCCGGCGCGGGCGGCCGCGGGAACCTCGGCGACGCGCGGGCCTCGGCGCGCGACGCTGCGACAGCCGATCTCGCGGTGCACGTCGAGCCCGACCCACACGTGGCCGTGGCCGTCGCGCGCGGGCGCGCCGGCGCGGCCGGATGCGTCCTCGTGACCGGTTCGCTGTATCTTCTCGCGGACCTGGCCGACCTGGTCGCGCCGGGCCGGCTTGGAAGAGGGGAGGGGTAGGCTATACTAGGCGCTGCCGTAGAAAGGGAGGGAATGGCCCGGCGATCGAGCACCCCGACGCGCATCCTGTTCAGAATCCTGTTCGTGCTCGCGGTGGCCGCCGTCTCCTTCTTCATCGGCTTCGAGCTGGGGCCCTACCTTCTCAACAGGATCTTGTCGTGACCGTACCCGCGACGGCAACCACATCGGGCTAGGAGGACGAGGACAGTGCTGTGGACCATCATGGCTGCCGCCACGGACACGAGCAGTGATCCGTTCGGCTCGATCAAGGACTTCTTCAAGTCCTCCACGTGGCACTTCATCGTGCTGCTGTTCTGGCTTTTCCTGGTCGTGCTGTGGCTCTCGTGCGCCTACTGGATCTTCAAGGACGCGAAGCGGCGCATCGACGACAAGATCATCATCGTCGTCGCCGTGCTGACCGGCGTCGTGTTCGGGCCGGTCGGCCTGCTCATCTACTCGATCCTGCGGCCTCCGGAGTACCTCGAGGACGTGCGCGAGCGCGAGCTCGAGATCCGTATGATGGAACAGCGCCTCACCGAAGAGCCGCGCTGTCCCTATTGCAAGACGCGGGTGCGCGACGACTTCCTCGTCTGTCCGAACTGCATGCATCGGCTGCGCAGCGTGTGCCCCAACTGCCGCCGGCCCGTCGAACCGAGCTGGAAACTGTGCCCCTACTGCGAGGAGCAGCTCGCCGTGGCGCCGGCGGGCTTCGAGATGCGCTGAGAGCCCTCCGGGGTTGTGAGCAGAGTACTTGCGATGTGAACGAGGCGGCTGCTCCCGCAGGGAGCAGCCGCCGTCGCGTGAGGAGGAGAGTGTGGAACGCACGTTCATCATGGTGAAGCCCGATGGAGTGAACCAGCGGCTTGTCGGCGAGGTCGTCGGTCGGTTCGAGCGCCGGGGCTTCACGCTGCGCGGCCTGAAGGCGCTGCGCATCGACCGCGCCCTGGCCGAGCGCCACTACGCCGAGCACGTCGGCAAGCCGTTCTTCGAGTCGTTGGTGAGTTTCATCACCTCGGGCCCCGTGGTGGCGATGGTCTGGGAGGGCCGCGACGCGATCGGCGTCGCCCGCGCCATGCTGGGCGTGACCGACGCCGCCCAGGCTGCGCCGGGCACGATCCGCGGCGACTTCTCGCTCTCAAAGGAGCGCAACATCGTGCACGGTTCCGACGGTCCCGAGAGTGCGGCGCGCGAGATCGCCCTCTTCTTCTCCGACGTGGAGCTGGTGTGAGGGCGGCGGCACGCCGTCCCGCCTCGTCGAGAGCGGGGCGCTGCGGCCGTCCCTGACGGAGGTGTCGCATGAGGGGTGGTCTGAGACTGGTCCTGGCTTCGCGCTCGCCGCAGCGCGACGGGCTGCTGCGCCAGCTCGGCATACCCTTTCGCACCTGCGTGAGCCGGCATGAGGAGCGCGGCGACCTCGGCGGCCCCTCAGCGACGGTCGAGGGCAACGCGCGCGGCAAGGCCGCCGAGGTCGCCGCGCGCGTCCACTTGGCGGAGCGCGAGTACATCCTCGCCTCCGACACCGTGGTGGTGATCGACGGCCGCGTCCTCGGGAAAGCCGGTACCGAGGAGGAAGCGGCCGCCCACCTGCGCCGCCTGAGCGGACGCACGCACGAGGTCTACAGCGGCCTCTGCCTGAAGCGCGGCGACGAAGAGCGCTGTGGGCACGGGGTGACCGCGGTCACGTTCCGCGAGATCGGCGCCGGCGCGCTCGCGCGCTACGTCGCCTCCGGCGAGTGGCGCGAGCGCGCCGGCGCCTACGCCATCCAGGGCCTGGGCTCGGCCTTCATCGAGGCCGTCGCCGGTGACTACTTCAACGTCGTCGGCCTGCCGGTGCGCCTGCTGGTCGACGAGCTCGTGAGCCTGCGCGTCGAGCCACTGCAGTGGCTCGACGCGCGTTGACGCGACGAGACTTCGCGCACGACCGTGCGTCACGCCGTGTCGCGACGCCGACGGCGGGCGCGCCGCGCGGACCACGCGACCAGTTCCGGCAAGGCGGGCTCGCCGTCGCATGACGACGACGAACGCCCTGCAAAGAGGACGCTTCCGCGGTGGACGGGGCGTAGCCGCAAAGCGTCGCCCGTGTTGGCACGGGTGGGCATCCCGTATAGTATGGGGCCTGACTCCGAACCAGAAAGGAGCGGTACCATAAGCGTCTGGAATTTCCTCACTGGCTTCGGCGCCAGAGACATGGCCGTCGACCTCGGAACCGCCAACACGCTCGTGTACCTGCGCGGGCGTGGCATCGTCCTCTCTGAACCCTCTGTCGTCGCCATCGACCATCGCAGCGGCGAAGTGCACGCCGTCGGGGCCGAGGCGAAGCGCATGCTGGGGCGCACGCCGGGCACGATCAGCGCCATCCGTCCGCTGAAGGACGGCGTCATCGCCGACTTCGACGTCACCGAGCAGATGCTGCGCCATTTCATCCGCAAGGTCTCGCAGAACCGCTGGGCGCACCCGCGCGTCGTGATCTGCGTGCCTTCCGGCGTGACCGGGGTCGAGAAGCGGGCCGTCGAAGAGGCGACCTACACTGCCGGCGCGCGCTGGGTCGGTCTGATCGAAGAGCCCATGGCAGCCGCCATCGGCGCCGGTCTGCCGGTGGCCGAACCCACGGGCAGCATGATCGTCGACATCGGCGGCGGCACGAGCGAGGTGGCCGTGATCTCGCTGGGCGGCATCGTCGTGAGCCAGTCGATCCGCGTGGGCGGCGACGAGCTCGACGAGGCGGTCATCAGCTACGTCAAGAAGGAGTACAAGCTTCTCATCGGCAGTCAGACGGCCGAAGAGATCAAGCTCGAGATCGGCTCGGCGCACCCGCTCCCGCAAGAGGAGCAGGCCGAGATCCGCGGGCGCGACCTGGTGACCGGCCTGCCCAAGACCATCGTGCTCTCGTCTGAAGAGGTGCGTTCGGCGCTCGACGAGCCGGTGCAGGCCATCATCGACGCCATCAAGGCCACCCTCGACAAGACGCCCCCCGAGCTTGCCAGCGACATCATGGATCGCGGCATCATGCTCGCCGGTGGCGGCTCGCTGCTGCAGGGTCTACCCGAGCGGCTGCGTGGCGAGACGCAGATGCCCGTCCACCTCGCCGAGTCGCCGCTCACCTGTGTGGCCGTCGGCTCGGGCAAGTATCTCGAGGAGTTCGATGCCCTCGCCAAAAGTCTCAAGAGCTCGCGGATGAAGGCGCGCTAGCTCGCTGAGCTAGGCTCTCGTGGCCCGTCATCGCGCAGCCCGGCGGCGAGCCCTCGCCGCGATCCTTCTTGTGCTGTCCATCGGCTTGCTCACGCTCTACTTCCGCGAGTCGCCGAACGGCCCGGTGCATCGGGCGCAGGAGGAGGGCCTGCATGTGCTGGCTCCGTTGCAGAACGGGGCGGCGCGTGCCGTCAAGCCGTTCCGCGACGGCTGGAACTGGGTCGCCGACCTCTTCCGCGCCCAGTCCGAGAACGCGCGCCTACGCAGGGAGGTCGACGCGTTGCGTGCCGGCGTGGCCGAGCAGCAGGCGACCGAGGAGCAAAACAACGAGCTCACCGGCCTGCTGGGCATCAGCAAGCAGGGCATCTACCCCAAGGACTGCAAGTTCGTGGCGGCGCGCGTCATCGCCCGCTCCACGACGGCGTGGTACTCGACGGTGACGATCAGCGCCGGCTCGTCGCAGGGCGTGAAGCTGTACGACGCCGTGGTCAACGATCAGGGCCTCGTGGGCCGGGTCACCTCCGTGACCGGAGACGTCTCCGAGGTCACGCTGATCACCGACCAGTCGAGCTACGTCGACGCGATGGTCCTCACGCCGGGCGGGCGCAGCGCTCAGGGCGTGCTCGCCGGCAGCGTGACCGGCGACCTCTCCCTGCAGTACGTCGACAAGTCGGCCAAAGTCTCGGTGGGCCAGCTCGTGGCGACGTCGGGCATGAAGGGGTCGATCTTCGTGCGCGGCATCGTCATCGGCGCCGTCTCGAGCGTGGGTCAGCAGGATGTCGAGCTCTACCAGAGCATCTCGGTGAAGCCGTCCGTCGACTTTCACACGCTCGACCTCGTCATGGTGGTGGAACGATGAGGCTGCGCGGCAAGCGCCGGTCGGCCGACATGGCAGGTGGTACGAGCACCAGCGCGCTCGAGCGCCCGACTCCCCTGGCCCGACGCCGACCGCTGAGCGGCGCAGACCGACCCAACCCGGGCGTCGAGGTCGCTCGGCTCGGCGTGTTGCTGCTCGTCGCCGTGCTGCTGCAGACCATCCTGGCGCCCAACATCCGCATCCTGGGCGCCAACCCCGACTTCATGGTGATGGTCGTGGCGTCGGTCGGGCTGCTGCGCGGCACCGAGATCGGCGCGTTCTTCGGGTTCGCCGGCGGCGTTTTGGTGGCCGTCGCGCTTTTCGAGCCCGTCGGCATCGCCTCCTTCGTGCTGATCATCGTCGGCTACCTGGCGGGGCGGTACGCCGAGACGGCCGATCTCTCGTCCGGCTTCGCGCCGCTGGTCACGGTGTTCGTGGCGAGCATCGTCGCCGCCGTCCTGTTCGGGATGGCCCAGTTCCTGCTGGGGCGCCAAGCACCCGTGTGGTTCGTCACGACGCGCGTGGTGCTGCCGCTGGCCCTCCTCAACACGCTCCTGGCGGCGCCGGTCTTCATACTCGCCAAGTGGTGGCTGCGGGGGGAGGTGCGTCGTGTGGCTGAAGCGGACTAGGATGGGGGGGAGGCCGCGCCGGGGTTTCCACGGCGAGCAGTCGCTGCGCACCGTCAAGCCGAGTCGGCCCGTCGTGCAGCTGCCGTCGGTGGCGTGGCGCGTGGCCGCCATCGGCATGCTCGCCGTCGTCATCTTCGCGATGATCCTCTTCCGCCTCTGGTTCTTGCAGATCCTGAGCGGCGCACAGTACGTCGCCCAGGCCAACAACAACCGCCTGCGGACGGTGAAGGTCATCGCGCCGCGCGGAAGCATCCTGGACCGCACCGGCAAGGTGCTGGTCGACAACCGCCCCGGCCTGGCGATCGGTATCCGACCCATGGATGTCCCCGCCGGTGAGCTGCGTCCCGTGGTGAGGCGCTTGGCTACCGTGCTTCACGTGTCGGGCGGCAGACTGCGCGTGCAGCTCGCACAGCACACCGGTCGCACCGTCGCGCAGCTCGACCAACACGTCGGCGCCGGCGGGTTCGACCTGGTCGTCCTGAAGGAAGACGTGAGTCGTGCCGTCAGGTCGTACATCCTCGAGCATCAGCTCAGCTTCCCCGGCGTGGAGGTCCAGAAGACCTGCCTGCGCGACTACCCCATGGGTGATCTGGCGGCGCACGTGCTCGGCTACACCGGCGAGATCTCACCCGAGCAGCTCAAGATGTCGCGCTACAAGGGTTATCTCGCCGGCGACGTGATCGGTCAGCTGGGGGTCGAGAACACCTACGACCGCTGGCTGCGCGGTCGCGACGGAGCCCTCAAGGTCGAGGTCGACGCGATGGGGCGGCCGAAGAGACCGGTGCCCGGCGGGCGCCTGCCGCAGCCCGGCGACAACCTCGTGCTCACGCTCGATGCGAAGGTGCAGCGCGCGACCCAGAACGCCCTGCTCTCCGGCATCAGCCTGGCGCACAGTCAGCATTTCTGGTCGGCGAACGCAGGCGCTGCCGTGGTGATGGACGCGAACACCGGCGGCATCGTCGCCATGGCGAGCTACCCGACCTACGATCCCAAAGTGTGGGTCGGCGGCATCAAACCGCGATGGATGAAGTACTTCAACAAGGCATCGTCGAACCGGCCGTTGCTGAACCGGGTCGACCAGGGAACCTACCCGGTGGGATCGACGTTCAAGGTGATCGACTCGGTGGCGGCGCTGGAAGAGGGCGTGATCACCCCGGGAACGACGTTCACCTGCACGGGGTCGTACCGCCCGCCCAACGTGACCGGTACGGCGCTTTGGCACTGCTGGGCGCCGCTCGGCCACGGTACGATCGACCTGACCACGGCGCTGACCGAGTCGTGCGACGTCTACTTCTACAATGTCGGCTACGCCTTCTACAGGCGCAAGGGGACCGAGCTCGAGGACTGGACGAAGCGTCTGGGCCTGGGGCACACGACCGGCATCGACATCCCGGGCGAGTACGCCGGCCTCGTACCGACGCCCGACTGGCTCAGACAGACGTTCACCAACCCGGTCGACAAGATCTGGAAGCCGGGCAACTCGATCAACCTGGCGATCGGCCAGGGCTACCTGCTGGCCACGCCGCTGCAGATGGCCGTGGCCTACGCGGCGGTCGCCAACGGCGGGTCGATCGTGCGGCCGCACTTGGGCGACAAGATCGTCGATGCGAGCGGCAAGCTGGTGCACAGGATCACGCCGGCGCCGCCGAGGAAGCTCGACGTCTCGAAGACGAACCTCGACGTCGTCCGCCACGCCTTGCGGCTGGCCGCCTCGTCGCCCATCGGCACGTCGGCGCCGGTCTTCGCCGGGTATCCCATCGCCGTCGCCGGCAAGACGGGCACGGCGCAGGTCTACGGAAAGGCCGACTACTCCTGGTATGTGAGCTATGCGCCTGCCGACCATCCCAAGTACGTGGTCGCCGTCATGATCGAGCAGGGCGGGCACGGCGGCTCTGCCGCCGCGCCCGCCACCCGCCTGATCTACGACGCGCTCTTCAACGTGCAGGCCGGCAAAGTCGTGCCGACCGGCCACGCCGACTGATGGCCGCGCCCCTGCTCATGCCGACGACGCCCAAGCGCCGCGAGATGCTCGATCGGCGCGCGCACGGCGAGGGACTCGACGTGCGCGCCTACCTGTCCCATCTCGACTACGCGCTCTTGCTCACGGCGCTCGCGCTGATGGGCCTGGGCGCGGTCGTCATCTACTTCGCCACCCGCAACGACCCCCTGCCCAGCCCCACCTACTACGTGCGCTACCAGCTCCTCTACGGGGCCGCCGGCGTCGTCGCCATGCTCGTCTTGTCGGTGATCGATTACGGCCGCTACCGTCGCTGGCAGTGGCCGCTCTACGCGTTCACGCTCGCGTCGATCGTGGCCGTGTTCGCCCTGGGTCCGGTGACGCGCGGGTCGCGCCGGTGGCTCGTCCTACCGTTCTTCCGCTTCCAGCCGTCGGAACTGGCCCTGGTCATCCTCACCGTCACCCTGGCGGCCTTCCTGGTCGACCGCCTCCATCTGCTGGGGTCGTGGCGTACCACGGCAGCGGCGCTGGTGTACATGGCGGTCCCCGCCGGTCTGGTCTTCGCGCAACCCGACTTCGGTACGACGACGGTCTTCGTCATGCTCACGCTGGCGCTGCTCTTCTTCTTCGGCACACGGTGGACGCACTTCGCCGCGCTCACGGGAGCTTTCACTGGTCTGATGGTGGCGGTCTTCAAGCTACTGCCCATGGTCGGTGTTCACGTGGTCAAGTCCTACCAGATGGAGCGCATCCTGGTGTTCCTGCACCCGGGCCACGACCCTTCGGGCAGCGGCTACAACCTGACGCAGTCGATCATCGCCGTCGGCTCGGGCACGCTGCGCGGCCGCGGCGACCTGGCCACGCAGACGACCCTCGACTTCTTGCCGGAGCACCACACCGACTTCATCTTCGCCGTGGTCAGCGAGCGCTGGGGTTTCGTCGGCGCCGCGCTGCTGCTGGCCTTGTTCGTGGTGCTGATCTGGCGCGCCCTGCGCGTGGCGACGCTCTCGCGCGACCTCTACGGCAGCCTCATCGCAGGAGCGATCGCCGTGATGCTGCTGTTTGAGATCTTCGTGAATGTCGGTATGACAATTGGTATCATGCCGATCACGGGTATCCCGCTCCCGTTCGTCAGTTACGGAGGGGCCGCGCTCGTCACCAACCTGATGCTCGTCGGCCTTCTCGAAAGCATCCACGTCCGCGGCAGGATCGCGGCCGGCCCGGGGGGACTGTAGGTGGCCACCGTCAACGTGCGCAAGATCCTCAAGACCCTGACCGCCGTGCGCGCACACACCGAGGGGCGTGCACGCCTGTGCCTGGTCGGCGTCGGCAGCGGCGTCGCCGAGCTGGCCCGCTCGCTGTCGGAGGGCGCGCGCGATGCGTCGGGCGGCGTCAGCGACGCCGTCGACGTGCTGGCGCCGCACGACTTCCCACGCTCGGCGCAGTCGATCGGGCGGTGGCCGCTCGTCATCTTCGTCGAGGACGAGGGAGCCGCGATCACGCCACGGCTGACCGAGATGGTGCAGGCGGTGCGCGACGCGGGCAGCGAGGTGCTGGCCGTGTTGGTCGCGAACGGCGCGCCGCACGCCGCGTGGTGGGTGAAGAGTCCCACGTTCTTCGCCTCCGAGGTCACGGTGTGGCGGCCACGCGAAGATGTCGGGCGCTCGGCCGTCGGAGCCCAGATCGCCAAGCTGGCCGGCGACGATGCGCTCGCCTTGGCGGTCGCGCTACCGGCGTTGCGGCCGGTGGTCGTGTCGCGCATCATCGCCGCGACGGCTAGGCAGAACGGTGTCATCGGAGCGGTGGTCTTCATTCCCGGCGCCGACATGCCGGCGATGACGGTGAACCAGGTGAAGATGGTGTTGCAGATCGCGGCGGCGTACGGAGAGGAGCTCGGGCTCGAGCGAGCCCTGGAGATCCTCTCGGTCGTCGGGGCGGGTTTCGGATTGAGGACCGTGGCGCGCGAAGCGTTGGACTTCGTGCCCGGTCCGGGATGGGTGCTGAAGGGCGCCTTCGGGTACACGGCCACGGTGGCGCTGGGCAAGGCCGCCGTGAGGTACTTCGAGGAGGGCGCGCCCCTTACCCCGAACCGCATGAAGCGGTTCACGGAGAGATTTGGACAGCTTGGTCAAGGACTCAAGAAGCAAAGGCAGCCTGCGGGATGACGTAGCCGACCTCCTCGCACGAGTGACGCGCCCCGGCCGCTACGTCGGCGGGGAGTTCAATGTGCGCCGCAAGCCGGGTGGCAGCCCGCTGATCGTGCTGTCGTATCCCGATGTCTACGAGGTCGGCATATCCAATCCCGGGCTGCAGATCCTCTACACGCAGCTTGCCGACGCGACCCCCGCGCGGGTCGAGCGCGCCTATTGCCCCTGGCCCGACCTGGCCGCACTCATGCGCGCGCGCGGCGTGCCGCTGTGGACTCTCGAGAGCTTCTCGCCGGTGCGCGAGGCCGACCTTTGGGGCTTCACGTTGCAACACGAGCTGACCTACACGAACGTGCTGGAGATGCTCGACCTCGCCGGTGTGCCGCTGCGCGCGCGTGACCGACGGGCCGACGACCCGATCGTGCTCGGTGGCGGACCGGGCACGGCCAATCCGCGCCCGGTGGCCCCGTTCTGCGATGCGTTCTTCGTCGGCGAAGCCGAGGGCAGGCTGGACGAGATCGTGGCGGCGCTGGGCGCGGGGCGCGGCTCCGCCGCGCCCCGCGCCCAGCGCCTGGCGCGCCTGGCTCAGGTGCCCGGCGTCTGGGTGCCCCGGCTGCAGGGCGACGAGCCGCGCCGCGGAGGCGACGAGCCGCGCCGCATGGGTGACGGACGCGGTCTGGAGGGCGGGGACGGTCCGGCGTCCGGCTGCGGCGATGGCGGGCGACCCGTCGTCGAGCGGCAGGTGTTCATGGGCTTCGCCGCGACGCCGCCGGTGACCGAGCCGCTCGTGCCGCTGGTCGAGGCGGTGCACGATCGCGCGGTCGTCGAGGTCATGCGCGGCTGCAGCGCCGGCTGCCGCTTCTGCCAGGCCGGCATGTGGTACCGGCCCGTGCGTGAGCGGCCGGTAGCGCTGGTCGTCGAGTCGGCGCTCAAGGCCCTGCGCGCGACCGGCTGCGACGAGGTCTCGCTCATCTCGCTGAGCTCGTGCGACTACTCGGGCATCGAAGAGGCGGTACGCGGCATCCGCGAGGCGCGGCCCGACGTGCGCATCTCGCTGCCCTCGCTGCGCCTCGACTCCGCGGCCGTCAGTCTTGCCCGGTTGGGGAGCGAGCAACGCGGCTCCGTGACGCTCGCTCCCGAGGCTGGGACGCAAGCACTGCGCGACGCCATCAACAAGCGCGTCGACGGAGCCATGTTCCGCGAGTCGGTGAGTGCGGTCTACAGTTCCGGGTTCACCGGCCTGAAGCTCTATTTCATGATCGGCCTGCCCGGCGAGACCGACGCCGACGTGCGCGCGATCGCCGCCATGGCGCGCGAGGCGCTGGAGCTGGGCCGCGGACTGATCGGCGGACGTGCCACGCTGTCGGTCGCGGTCTCCTCGTTCGTGCCCAAGCCCCAGACGCCCTTCCAGTGGGAGGGCTTCGCCGGGGCGCCGGTCCTGCTCGCACGCCAGCGGCTCCTGCGCGAGGCCATGCCGCGCGGCGTGAGGCTCAACTTCCACGATGTGGGCGCCTCGCTGGTCGAGAACATCCTGGCGCGCGGCGGGGAGGATGTCGGCGACCTCATCGAGGCCGCCTGGCGCCGCGGGGCGCGCTTCGACGCCTGGCGAGAGCACTTCGATGTCGAGCTGTGGCGCGCCGCGGCGCGCGCGACGGGGCACGACCTCGATGACGCCGGTTCCATCGATGAGGCCGAGCTCCTGCCGTGGGAGGTCGTCGACGCGCACCTGGAGCGGCGCTTCCTCCTCGACGAGCGCGAGCTGGGCGCTGCCGGCGAGACGACCGAAGACTGCCGTCACGGGGCCTGCCCGTCGTGCGGCGCCTGTTTCGGCGAGATCGAGATGGAGCCGGCGCGATGAGCTGGCTGCTGGTGCGCTACGACCGCTTCGGAGCGGCGCGCTATCTCTCTCACCTCGACACGGCGCGAGCGATCCAGCGCACCTTCGCGCGGGCCGGGATAGCCGTCGCCCGGTCGCGGGGGATGCGGCCGAAAGCGCGCCTCTCGCTGGGGTTGCCGCTGCCCGTGGGAACGGCGGCCGAGAACGAGCTGATACTGGTCGAGCTGGCCGGCGATGAGGCGGGGCGCGGGCCGCTGGAGCTGCTGCGCGCGCTGCGCGCGGCGGCACCGGAGGGGCTGGCCGTCGCGGCGGTCGACGACGGGGGGCAACGTCCCCGTCTGACGCCGTTGCAAGCCGAGTACGAGTGCGACGTGGCCGGCGAGGCCGCCGCCCTCGAGCGTGCGCTGGCCTGGTTCGCCGAGCAGAGCGAGGTCCCCGTGGAGCGCGTCTCGCCGAAGGGGCGCAAGGTCGTCGACCTGAAGAAGTATGTGGAGGACACCTGGGTGCGGCCGCGTGCGCGTGGCGCGCGCCTGGGGTTCTCGGTGCGGCACGCCGAGGGCGGGGCCGCACGTCCGCAAGAGTTCGTCCGCCTGGTGGCCGAGAGGGCCGGGGCGGAGCCGGTGATGCGAGACCTGCTGCGCAGGCGCGTCACCTACAAGGGTTTGCCCGCACAAGACAAGAGAGCG
>Ga0315282_10008533_pt1 | contig 16560 bp, 14 predicted proteins | sample YL17G07_20_MG_FD_203693 | JGI IMG/M metagenome (GOLD analysis project Ga0315282, IMG submission 203693) | Sediment microbial communities from Yellowstone Lake, YNP, Wyoming, USA - YL17G07_20 | ecosystem: Environmental > Aquatic > Freshwater > Lake > Sediment | place: USA: Wyoming | collected...
GTGGACGTCCACAAGGGTCATGAACTCCGAGGGCCCGTTACGCAAGCGCGCCGGCCGGAACAGCCAGTTGCTCACGGCTTTCAATGCGGCGAGGGCAAGGAACGGGTGACCACTCATCGCGTGCACTTCCGACACGTTGCCGTCTTCGCTGACCGTGGCGAGCACCCGCACCTTTCCCTGGATATAGTTCATTTTCGCCAGCGTGGGGTACTCGGGCGTCGGTTGCCTGACAAGGAATTGGGTGGCTTCCTGCTGCTTCAGCACAACCGGGCTGGGCTCGACCACTAACGACTGCGCGGCCGCCGGTCGCCCGCCCAGACCCACACCCATGAGCAGCGCCAGGGAGGCGAAGCAAAACCGGCGTTTGAAAGCGATTCTAGCCATCCGATTCAAAAATCACCTGGGCGATGGCGTAACGGTTGCTATGCGACAGCGATACCGCAGTCCGTGTCACTCCCAGCGCGCGAGCTGTTTCTGCCGCGCGCCCGGTGAGCACCAGTTCCGGTTTGCCGCTCGGCTGGTGCCTGACCTCCACGTCCAGCCAGCGGACGCCTTCCCGCCAGCCCGTTCCCAGAGCCTTGAAAGCCGCTTCTTTGGCCGCGAAGCGCGCCGCGAAGCGCTCCGCCCGGTTTTTGAACTGCTCGCAATAGGCGATCTCCTGCGGGGTGTAGAGGCGCTTCGAGAAACGCTCCCCGTGTCGCTGGAGAGCCTGCTCGATCCGGGCAGTTTCAGTGATGTCCACACCCGTGCCGACGATCATCTCGCCGCTTGCTGCCCTCTCACCGCAGATGCCCCGCGGAATTCAGGCCGTAGCCGTCGCTTCCCGATGAGCCGCCACGCTCTCGTATCCCCGGATCGTGTAATAAATCGCCCGATCGAAGAAACGCCCCACCAGGCGTTGCAGCTCCTGCTCCTGATAGAGCTCCACCGCCGAATCTACCAAGCCCCGCATGCGGATGAACTCGCGCAGATGATACTTGGCCAGGGTCAGCGCGTAAACAACTTCGCTCAGCCGGACCCCTTCGGCGAAGCGCCGCTTGCCCAGTTCCCTGTACGTGGCCTCAATGCTCTCGTCGGTGGTGTGGCCAAGCCACTGCCCCAGGTTGCGATAAACATCGTAAGTCCGGTGGTGCAGTTCCACGCGGGAGATCTTATGGTAGGCGGGGGTACGCGCGTTGGTCGCCAGGTCGTCGAGCAGACCGCAGGTCCGCTCCTCGGCGTGGTCCTCAATTAAGCGGACTAGGCGCACCGAAAGCATGACTTTTGTCTGGGCCCTTAGAGCCTCAGCCCTCCATTACCTTGAGTGAGCCCGACCATAACAGACCTGGAGACAAAATTCAATGCCGCCCTGTCCCGTGGCCCCTGCGGCCCCGTGCTATAGTCACTCGTTGGCTCGCCACCCCTTCCAAATCGTCTCGCGCGCGGGATTGAGCTGGCTCGAGGATTCCGTGCTGGCCCGACTCCCCTGGCTGCTGCACGCCTTCAGTACGCGGCGCGGCGGCGTGAGCCGTGGGACGGCCGCGGGACTCAACCTCGGCATCGCTGCGGACCCCCGCCGCAATGTGCAGGAAAACCGCCGGTGCTTCTTCGCTTGCCTCGGCACAGAGGATTTCTCTCTCGCCACGTTGCGGCAGATTCACTCAACCCATGTCTACCAGGTGGCGCGAGACAAGTCCGGCGCGCTGGTCTACTTCGCGGCTGGCAGCCCCGCGCCCCAACCTTCGCTTTATGATGCCCCGGTAGGCGACGCTCTCTTGACGGACCAAGCGGGAATCGTGCTTTCAGTGCGGACGGCGGACTGCATGCCCATTCTGCTCGTCGACCCGCCGCGGCGTGCCGTCGCGGCGGTGCACGCGGGTTGGCGCGGGGGATTGCAGCGCATTGTGGAGAAGACCGTCGGCGTGATGCGCGCCACGTTCGGGTCGGACCCGCGGCGGATACTGGCGGCCCTCGGGCCTGGCATCCGCACCTGCTGCTACGAGGTGGGTGAGGAAGTGGTGGCGGCCTACTGCGGACGCTTCACGCAGGGTGAGCAGTTCTTCCGGCCGGTTGCCCCGGACCGCTCCTCCCGAGCGCTCGCGGACCGGTATCCGTTACTCTTCCTCTCTTCTCATCCACCAGGACACGCGCCGCAGCCCGGCCCCGCGGCGCGCCTCGATCTCGCAGCCGTTGTCGTGGCGCAACTTCGCGCGGCAGGGCTCCCGGTGCGCAACATTGCCGTGTGCGATTATTGCACGTCCTGCCGGACTGACCTCTTCTTCTCCTACCGCAGGGAAGGCGGCCGGACGGGAAGGATGATGGCCGTGGTGGGAATCCGACTCTAGGCCCCAGTCAGGCTCAGTTGGCCGCAGGCAGCGCGCACGTCCTGCCCGCGCGAAATGCGGATGAAGGCGGGGACGTTCCGGGCGGTCAGGACTTCCTGGAATTCCATGACGCGCTTGAGCGGCGACGGCCGGTAAGGGAGTTCGGGCCCGGGATTATAAGGAATCAGGTTGACCTTGGAACGAATGCCCCGCACGAGTTCGGCGACCCGCTCGGCGTCGGCATTCGAGTCGTTGACGCCATCCAACAGGACATACTCGAACGTCAGTCGCTCGCGGGGGCGGAGGGGGAAGGACCGGCAGGCATCGAGGAGTTGGCGAAGCGGATATTTGCGGTTCAGGGACATCAGAGCGGTCCGCTGCTCGTCGGTCGAGGCGTTGAGAGAAACCGCCAGCTTGGGCCGTATCGGCTCGCGGGCGAGCTCGTGAATTCTTGGCACGACTCCGGCGGTCGAAATCGTGATGCGCCGCAGCGGAATGCCGAGGCCATCCGGGTCGGCCAGAATCCTGACTGCTTGCATCACCGCCGGGAGGTTCAGCAGCGGCTCGCCCATCCCCATGAAGACGATGTTGACCCGGCCCCGCGGTGAGACGCTCTGGGCTTTGGTGATGGCTAGGACCTGGCCGATGATTTCGCCCGGCGTGAGATTCCGCCTCACTCCCAGCAGTGCGGTAAAGCAGAACCTGCAATCCAGGGCGCAGCCCACTTGGCTCGAAAGGCAGAGCGTCGTCCGGCTTTCTTCCGGCATGTAGACGGATTCGATGGTGTTCCCATCCTCGAGGCGCAGGAGGTAGCGGACAGCCCCGTCCCGGGAGGCAAATTCGCCCTGGATTTCAGGGTAGGCGATGCGATATCGGCGCGCGAGCGAGCTCCGGAATTCGCGCTTCAGGTCAGTCAGGCTTTCGAAGGAATGCTCGCGGCGGGCGTAAATGGCCCGGTAAAGCTGCCTTCCGCGATAGCGAGGCTGGCCAAGGTGGACGGCCAACTGCTCAAGCTCCGTCAGGCTGTGTCCCAGGAGATTTCCGGTGGAATGCTTGGTCATGGTGTCCAATGTTCTGGATGGTAGCATGGCCTCTTTGCCCGTTCAACCTAGGCGGCAGGGCTTGACGCCCAATAGCGTCCATTTGTAAAGAGGACAAGGAATTGTCCATAACCTATTGACAAATCAGATTTGTCATTCATAATCCGTCCAGACCGCTTGTTATTGTGAGGCAACTGATGAGCCCAAGAAGAGCAGATCCGGAACTTGCCGACCGTCGCCGTGAGGCACTGGTCAAGGCCGGATATGCCGAAATCCTGGAAAAGGGCGTCAATGGGTTGACCTTGGATTCCGTGGTGGCGCGGGCGGGTTCGAGCAAGGGGGGCGCGCTCTACTACTTCCACACCAAGGAGGACCTCCTGCACGCGGTTCTCCGCTGGCTGTTTGGGCAGCTCAATCGTACTCTGGACGAAATTGCTCAAAGTGGTGAATCTCCCCGCGCGAGGCTTGCCGCAGAACTGGAGGTACTCTTTCACAGCGCCGAAGTCAACCGCAAGCTCTACCTGGTGTTGTTTGACTATGTGACCCTGGGAGCGCGGTCAGAACGCTTCCGGTCGCTCTTCGCGGAGTTCTTTGCAGGCTGCCGCCGACGGGACGTCAGCATTGTCGAGGACGGAATCCGTCAGCAGCAGTTCCGGCGCGTACGGCCTGAAGACGCGGCCGTCACGATCCGCGCCCTGGTGGATGGGTATTGTCTGCAATGGCTGATGGGGCTATCCACGGTACCCGTGGAGTCTTATCGTGACCTGTGCCGCGCGGTCCTCGGGGCTTACCTGTTGCGTTAGAGAGGGCACCAAGCGGGAAATCTCACCTTGCTCGGGGCGTGCCCTTGACCGGCCCCAGCATCTTCCGTACGATGCGGGCTTCTGTTTAAGGGGAGGGAGCAGCGCGGTCTTGGCGCCATCGTGCTCACGGAGTTCCTTGTGACGCTCGCGAAAGTCGGAGGAGCACTTTTCGTCATGCTACTCGTGGCGGGCGTCCCCGCACTTTCCTATGCGACGGCCCGGCGGCCCGAACTGCCGACTATTCCACGCCAGGACCTCTACCTCTCCGCCGTGGTCTCCCAGTGGATTCTCGCCGCCGTGGGGGTCGCGGTTGTGCTTGCCGGGGGACCCGGGTTCCAGGCCATGGGTTTCCGCGGGGTTTCGCTTTGGGATTTCCTTCTCTGGTTTGGCCTGCTGGCCGCGGTTTCGGTCCTGGCACTGGGGCTGGTGATCCTCATCGAGCGGCGGGGTTGGTGGCCGCCGGAACCCGACCTCGTCCTGCTTCTCATGCCCGCGAACCGTCGTGAAAAGCTGCTTGCCGTCCTCATGGTCGCACCCACGGCGGCGCTCTGCGAGGAGTTCCTCTACCGCGGGTACCTCCTCAGCCAGCTCTCTGTGTGGCTGGGCGGAAGCCTCTGGGGGTGGGCGGCCTCCTCCATCGCCTTCGGGTTAGCGCACGCCTACCAGGGGCTGAACGGCATGTCGCGCGCCGCTTTACTCGGTGCCCTTCTGGCCTACCCAGTTCTCCTCTTGGGGAGCCTGTACCCGTCGATGGCGGCGCATTTCCTGATTGACGCGGTAGCGCTGGCGTGGCTCGGCCCTCGCTTTCTCTCCCGACCTTGCCCTTCGTGAAAGGAGATACTTTCCATGAAACACTCCCGATGGATTTCCAGACTGCTCCCAGTTCTGATGATTTGCCTCGGCCAGCCGTGCCCAGTCAATTCTGCGGCGGGACAATTCGGCCCCACGGTGGACGACGCCCTCTTACAGGCTGACGCCTCGCGTGTCATCGCTGTACGTGCCGGGCATGTTTTCGACGGCAAGTCCGACCGGCTGCTGGAAGACCAAGTGATTGTCATTCGGGGTGACCGCATCGCCGAAGTGGGGCCGGCCGCGCGCATCTCGATCCCGGCGGGGGCCGAGGTGATCGATCTGAGCCGCGCCACGGTGCTTCCCGGGCTGATCGACACGCACACTCATCTATTCCTGACCGGGGAATCGGTGGGGCGCTACGACGAGCAGCTTCTCAAGGAATCGTGGCAGTACCGCACGATTGAGGCGGTCGTCAACGCCTGCAAGGATCTGGAAGCCGGATTCACCACGATGCGCGACCTCGAAACGGAAGGCGCCATGTACAGCGACGTGGACGTCCGCACCGCCATCAACCGTGGGTTGGTCCCGGGGCCCCGCCTGCAAGTCGTCACGCGGGCGATTTCGACCACCGGAGGCTATCCTCTGGAAGGCTACTCACCCGAAGTTCCGGTTCCTTCCGGCGCCCAGATTGTCGATTCGCCGGACGAAGCCCGCAAGGCGGTACGCGAGCAGATCAAATACGGCGCCGACCTGATCAAGATCTATTCCACGCATCGGTTTCGCTTCACGCCGGAGGGAAGGCTCGTCAGCATCCCGACGTTGACCCTGGACGAGACTAAAGCCATCGTGGACGAAGCGCATCGCGAGGAGGTCAAGGTGGCCTGCCACGCCTATGGCGGCGAAGGTTTGCATAACTGCATCGAAGCTGGCGTGGACTCAATCGAGCATGGCATTGATCTCGATGACGCATCAATCCAGCGGATGGTCGAGAAGGGCATCTATTTTGTTCCGACGCTCTACGCGTACGAAAACGAGCCGGAAGAGGACCTGCGAGCCACGGGCGGCAAGACCAGCCGGGCGCGCATTCATGAAGGCAGTTTCCGGCGTGCCCTCGCACGCGGCGTCAAAATCGCCTTTGGGACCGACGCCGGCCCGTTCCCGCACGGCACCCAGGCGAAGGAGTTCGAGTACATGGTGCGCTTCGGGATGACGCCAGCGCAGGCCCTCCGCGCCGCCACGAGCGCGGCAGCCGAGTTGATGAGTTGGCAGGACCGCGTCGGCTCGCTCGAAAGAGGCAAGTTTGCCGACTTGGTTGCTGTCGCGGGCGATCCTCTGACGGACATCACGGAACTGGAGCGCGTCAAGTTCGTGATGAAGGGTGGGCGGACCGTTCGAAACGACATGAAGTGAGCGGGTGCGTGAAACGGTCGCACACGAACCGAGGCACTGAAGTCACAGAAATACCCGAATCAGGAGATACCCATGGGCCTATCACGCAAGGAATTCCTCAAACTCTCGGCGGGAGGGCTTGCTGCCGCCGCTTCCGGGAGTTTTTTCGCTTTCCTCAATGCCCCGAACGGTTTCGCGGAAGACATTCTTCAATCGGGCCGCCTTCGAAAGATCCACGACCACATTGCCAGTAACAAGGCGCGGCACGTGGCGCGCGTGCAGGAATACCTGCGGCAGCCGAGTGTTTCGAGCTGGGGGCTGGGCATCAAGGAGTGCGCCGAGGTGCTGATGAACTATTTCAAGCACCTGGGCTGCAGGGAAGTGGAGCTCGTCAAAACCGACGGCCATCCCGGCGTGTGGGCCTATTACGACGCCGGCGCCCCCAAGACCATCTCCTTCTACATCATGTACGACACGCAGCCGTTCGACGAGAAGCAGTGGAGCTCGCCGCCTCTTGCCGCCAACGTCGTCAAGATGCCGCCTTTTGGCGAGGTCATCATGGCCCGTGGCGCGGTGAACGACAAGGGCGCGGATGCCATGGTTTTCAACGCCCTCGATTCGATTTTGGAAGTAGAGGGCAAGCTCCCCGTCAACATCATGTTCACCTGCGACGGCGAAGAGGAGCAGGGAAGCACGCACTTTCACCAGGTGCTCGCGCCCTATCTCGACCGGCTGAAGACCTGCAACGCCCACCTGACGCTCGGCCCCTCGCAGGACGGTGAGGGCAACGTTCAAGTGGGCCTCGGCTCGAAGGGCATCTGCTCGGTAGAACTGGTCTGCTCGGGGAAGTCGTGGGGACGCGGGCCGCAGCAGCGGCCGATTCACAGCAGCCGCAAGGCGATCCTCGATAGCCCCACCTGGAGGCTGATCAAGGCACTCAATACGATGGTCAAGGCCGACGGGAACCAGATTCTGATTGATGGTATCTACGACCCGATTCGTCCACCCAGCCAGGAAGAACTGGATCTTTACAACGCGCTGGTGCGCAAGTTCTCGGGCCGCCTGCTGGTGAGTGAAAAGGAAAATGCCAAGGTCTGGATGAACAACTGGTCAGATGCCGAAGCCCTCCGTCATCTCCTCTTTGACACATCGCTGAACATTGACGGGCTCTGGTCCGGTTACACGGGTCCGGGGATGGCGACCATCTTGCCCGACCGCGCCTCCGTCAAGCTCGATTGCCGGCTGGTTCCCAACCAGGAGATCAATCCCACCCGCGAACTTATCCGCCGCCACCTCGACAAGCACGGCTATTCGGACATTGAAATCATTTCCATCGGCGGTGGCGACGAGTGGTCACAGACGTCCGTCAAAGCGCCCGTCGTGCAGTCGGTGCTGAGTGTGTACAAGGAGTACGGGATTGAGCCGGCGATTTGGCCGCGCGAGGCGGGTTCGAGCCCCGAGGCGCAATACACGCGGCCGCCCCTGAACCTAGCTGCGGTCCAAGGCGGCCTGGGTCACGGTGGCCGGGCCCACAGTCACGATGAGTACATCGTCATCGAGGGCAACGAGAAGGTGGCCGGAATCGTGCGCGCGGAGCAGTCCTACGTGGATATCCTGTACGCTTATGCGAACTGGCCGGAAGGATAGTCAGCGAGGATTCCGTCGGGCAAACTACTCCCTCCTGCGGTAAAGAGGCGGGCGAATCCGGCTAAAACGCCTACGCCCCGCCGTCAGAAACGGGTTCGGCCCTGTACACTATCTCGGCCTGCTCCAGCAGATCGTCCGCCACCTTCAGGCAGGCGGCGCGAATGCATTCCACGTCGGGGCACTTCGGACAATGAACGATGATCCGGTCGAAGATGTAATCGGCCAGTTCTTGCTCGGAAAAGGGCACGGCCATGAGCTTCTCTCTCCGCAAAGCAGCGGTGGCGAGGGAGCGGGTAGCGAAGCCAGCGCACCTATTATACTCCTAAGGCTTTCTCTCAGTGTCCAGTGGAGTTCTGGGGTTGGCGCAGGTAGAATAGTCCAGTCATGGAGGAGCGCGACTTTTTTGATGAGAAGGAAACCCTGAAGCCCGCCAACCTTTCTTGCTTCTTCTGCCATCAATCCGACACCTATGAGATCCGCTGGCTGGTGCGGACCAAGAAGAAAGCGCTTCCGCGCGGGGCCGACGAGCGCGACCGCGCGCGCTTCGAGAAGGCCCAGTCCTATATGCTGCGACGCGACGACTTCGCGCAGTGCAAGAACGTCCGCTGCCGGAAGCGCTTCGAAATCTCGGGCGTGCAGTCGGTGGTTTTCGTCTAGGGTTTGGGATCGCTCGACAACGCAGCGCCGCCCCGGAACGCTCGCCCAGCCGGTGGGGTGAGGCTTCGCCGCAGGGCGGGCCTGGAGACCTGATTGCGGGCGAAATGCCAATTGACAACGTTCGCGCGGAAACGATAATCTGCTGGGCCCGCAGGAAATTCGGACTGCGATGAAAGAACCCGCCCAGGCCGGCAGCATCTTAATATGAGGTTCGGCGGATACCCCCGTTCATTCGGGAACAGATCAGGAGCAGGAGTGCTTCCGGTTCGCCTCATCCTTGGCTCGACGCTGCTGCTCGCGCTGGTGACGAGTCCCTCGGCGAGCCCTCTCTCGTCTAAGTCCGGTTCCGCCTGGGTCGCGACGGCCGCATCTCCTCGTGCCAAAAACGCAGCTTCGACTCGAGTCAAACTGGAGGCCACAAGATCGGCCCGGCTGGTGGAGACCTACGACCGGCTGCCGCTAGCCTTTGAGGCTAATCGCGGCCAGACCGATCGGCAGGTCAAGTTCCTCTCGCGCGGTCCTGGGTACGCCCTGTTCCTGACGGGCGAGGAAGCGGTTCTGGCCTTGCGAGGGGAAAGTCAAAAGCCGAAGGTCAAAGGTCAAAAGACAAATGTGGACGAAGCACTTGCCTCGTCACTCGTCACTCGCCCCTCGACTTCGCTCGGGGCCCTGAGCTTGTCGAAGGGTCGCTCGTCACTTGCCCCTGCAGTTGTCCGCCTGAAGCTCGTGGGCGGGAACTCCAACGCCGAAGTCGTGGGGCTCGATGAGCTGCCGGGCAAATCGAATTATTTCCTCGGCAACGATCCGGCGAAGTGGCGTGTGAATGTGCCGAACTACGCCAAGGTGAAGTACCAAGGGGTTTATCCCGACATTGACCTGGTCTACTACGGAAACCAGCGGCAGCTTGAGTACGACTTTGTGGTTGCGCCGGGTGCCGATCCGCGAGCGATCCGCTTCATCGTCGAAACGGGAAATCCGAAAGCCGAAAATCGAAAGTCGAAAAGTGCGAACCGCGCATCCCGAGCTGCGAATCCCCAGAGCGAAGCGCTGCGCATTGACGCCAACGGCGACTTGGTGATTGCGACCGAGGGCGGCGAAGTACGCTTCCACAAGCCGCAGGTGTATCAACCGCAACCGTCGGTTGTCAGTAGTCAGTTGTCAGTCACTCCTGACAACGGACAGCGGACGACGGTCGGTCGCCAGTATGTGGACGGTCGCTATGCGCTCCGTGCGTCTGCTCCAAAATCCGAAATCAGAAATCCAAAATACGAGGTGTCTTTCGAGATCGCCTCCTACGACCCGTCCCTGCCGCTCATCATCGACCCGGCATTAAGTTTCTCCACCTACCTGGGCGGGGCTAACGGTGAAATAGGATACGGCATCGCCGTGGACTCTGATGGAAATGTCTATGTGGCGGGCTCCACGGGCTCCGTCGACTTCCCTACGGCCGGCCCTCTGCAATCCGCGACGGTCGGTGATTTCGACGCGTTCGTGAGCAAACTCGGTCCCACCGGGACGGCGCTGGTTTATTCCACCTACGTGGGCGGCACCGGATTCGACCGCGGGACGGGAATCGCGCTGGATGCTTCGGGCAACGCCTACGTGACGGGGATGACGGCTTCAAACAACTTTCCCACCACAGCCAACGCGTTCCAGACCACGTTCGGCGGCGGGACTTGCGGAACCTCCTTCTGCTCGGACGCTTTTGTCGCCAAGGTCAAAGCAGACGGGAGCGCACTTGTTTACTCCACTTACTTGGGCGGCAGCGATGCTGATTTCGGCCAGGGCATTGCCGTGGACAATGCCGGCAGTGCCTACGTGGCCGGCTCGACGCTTTCGGCGAATTTCCCCACGGCTTCGCCCCTCCAGGCTACGGGCGGCGGAAATTCCGACGCCTTCGTGACTAAGCTGAATCCCGATGGCACGGCGCTGGCCTACTCCACATTCCTGGGCGGCGCGGACGCCGATTTCGGTCAGGCGATCGCGGTAAATGCGGCGGGGAATGCTTTTGTCGCCGGCTACACTTTTTCGACGAACTTCGTGACCGTCAGTCCTCTGCAAAACGCTAATGCCGGCTCGGCGGACGCCTTCGTGGCGGAACTCGATCCACCGGGAACGGCGATGGTTTACTCGACCTATTTGGGCGGAAGCGGGCTCGACCGGGCCGCTGCCATTGCCGTGGATGGTTCCGGCAGCGCCTACGTGACGGGCGACACGAATTCGCCGGATTTTCCGATCACCAACGGAGCGTTGCAGTCGGTGACGGGAGGCGGCACCTGTGGGAGTTCGCCTTGCTCTGACGTGTTCGTCGCCAAGCTCGGCCCCGGTGGCTCGCCGCTCGTCTATGCGACTTATCTGGGCGGAACGGACATCGATCAGGGCGCAGGGATCGCTGTCGACGCCGCCGAGAACGCCGTCGTGACGGGATTCACCCGTTCGGACGATTTCCCGCTGGCCAGCCCGCTGCAAGCGGCGTTTGGTGGCGGGACGTGCGATTCGGCTCCTTGCTCAGACGCTTTCATTACGCAAATCAACCCCGCCGGAACGGCGACCGTCTATTCCACTTACCTGGGCGGAAACGACACGGACTCCGGCCAAGCGGTCGCGCTGGACGCGTCGGGCAACACCTATGTGACCGGAAGCACGGCCTCCGCTAACTATCCGGTCACGGTAGGGGCTATCCAGATCGCGCGTGGCGGGAACGCCCCCACCGGGGACGCTTTCGTGGCGAAGATCTCCGCCGCCGACGCTCCGGCGGTGGCGATGTCTCCCCAGAAGTTGACGTTCGCCGACCAGTCCACCGGCTTCCCCAGCGACGCACAGACCTTGACGCTGACCAACAGCGGAAGCGCGCCGCTCACCATCACGAGTGTGGTCACCCACGGCGACTTTGCTCAGACCAATACCTGCGGGACGTCCGTGGCCGCGGGTGGGGCGACCTGCACGGTCAGCGTAACCTTCACCCCCACGGACCTCGGCGACCGGACGGGCGACGTGACCATCACCGACGAGGCATCCGGCAGCCCGCACGTGATTGCCCTGGCCGGCACGGGCATCACCCCTGCGCCCGCGGTCACTCTCTCTCCCACCAGCCTGGATTTTCCTGACCAGACCTACAACGCGACGAGCTCGCCTCTGACGGCCACACTGACCAACAGCGGAACGGCGGCCCTCACGATTACGGAATTCGCGGTCACCGGCGACTTCGCGCAAACCAACGATTGCCCTCTTTCCCCTGCCACGCTTGCGGTCGGCGCGCATTGCGTCCTCTCTGTAACCTTCACGCCAACAAGCTCGGGCGCACTCACCGGCGCCGTGTCCATCACCGACGACGGCAGCAATGCGACTGGCGGCAAGCACACGCTCACCCTGACCGGCAACGGCATCCCCATTTTCTCGCTTTCCGCTGACAAAACTTTGGAGACGATCACCCGCGGGACGGATTCCGCGACGTTCACGATCAGCGCTGCGGGGCCGAGTGATTTCACTGGCGACATCGCCCTCTCCTGTCCGTCGTCGGGCTCGGCGACGTGCACGTTCAATCCCACGTCCATCAAAGTCGGTGGGACAAGCACCTTGACACTCGGAAACCTCAACCAGGTGAGTGCCGCCTCGCAGACGATCACTCTGAACGGCGTCAACGGCACTCAGACGGCGGCGCTCGACCTGACGGTTCAGTTCGCGGATTTCGCCCTCGGGGTCTCGCCGACCTTTGCCACCGTCGTATCCGGCGATTCGACGACCTTCACTTTGACGCTTACGCCCTCGAACGGGTTCACGGGTTCCGTTTCATTCAGTTGCTCCGAATTGCCGCAGGAAACGACCTGCACCTTTGCCCCGGCCACCGTGGATCTCAAAGACTCGGCCCCCGTCACAACCGTTGTGACCGTCAAGACGACCGTCCGGGTCACCTCGCTCACGCCGCCGCGTCCACCTGGGCCGCCACGTCCCTGGCTGCTCGTGGGTGTCATCGGCGCGGCCTTGGTGAGTTTTGTCCTCCTAGCCCGCCGCCGATCACCGACCCGGCTGGTTCTGGCTGCGACCGTGCTGGCCTTCACCCTCTTTCTGGCTTCTTGCGGGCAGGACTACTTCACCTTCACCGGCACGCCACCCGGAACATTCGCGATCACCCTAAACGCCACGGTTGGGAATGTGACTCACTCCACCAGCGTGGCCCTCACAGTCCAGTAAATCAGCTTTTGGCAGGGAGAGGGAGATTGGCTACGGCCACGACGTGCTTCCCGGAGGCGGTATCGCGGGCGGAACGGACCGCTGGCCGGCCGCTAGCGGTTCAGCCCCGGCCCGCGAGAGGGAAGAGCCGGCCCGTCATCGTATCGGCTGGGCGGATCAATGTCGTCGCGCTCAAAGGTGAGCGGCGAGCTGAGCTGCAGTTCGAGGTTCGTTCCCGAGGGCAGCATGATTTCCTTGCCGCGGGTGGCGAGCACCCAGATCAGCCCCCCCGCCCCGCCACTCAGCGCCCCGAGGCCGGCGCCTTTGCCGCTGCGCGTGGAGAGGCCGCCAATAATGGTTCCCTGCGTGGCGGTTGTGGCGACCTTCCCGGCGTCTTCGCCTTTGGTGGATGCCCCTTCGACCTTTGATTCCTCGCGCTTGAACCCCTCTTCCCCGCTTCCGGCGTATGAGGAAAGCGAGGCGCGCAGCGGACGGGTGGTCCCGTTGGGCAGGGTGAGCGACTCGAACCGGAGGCCGATCTGGGCCTTGCCTTTCAGCCGTCCCGGCCGAACGACCTGGGTCACGGCGCCTTTCACATAGCTTCCCACCGGGATCACGATGCGGTTGCCCACGGTGATGGGGTAAATCGTCTCGCAATAGATCGCTTGCCCCGCGAACGCCGTCCGCGAGTTGAGGGCATTCTTCAGTGCCAGCGGAATGGTGGTCTCCACCGGTACAACGACCTTGGAGCTTTTTGCGGGGGAAGGCGCCTTGGCGGAGCCGGCGGCTTCCTGAGCGCGTGCGGGTAGTGGTCCGATCAGGAGGCCGGCGATTGCCAACGTGGGAAGCAACGGGGAGGATCTCATGTACAACCTCGACAACAAACCCTTTTCCGCCTGCAACTAGGATGGCCCGCCCTGGGAACGGGTTGCTCGCCATCCCCAGTGCTGATCCATTATCTCGGGCTGTCTCCCAGTTCTGCCGTCCCGCTAATGGCGGCGCGCCTTCTTGGGCTTCGAGAGCTCGCTCAGGTTCTTCTTCAGATCCTCATTCTCTTTTTCGAGTTCGCGCAGCCGCGCCTGGCGATCGGCGGCCAGGCTCAGCACATAGGACTCGATCCAGGCGCGGTGGCCGTCCACGACCGTTTCGAGATCATGCAGTTGCTTGCCGAGTTCCTCTCGGTCCCAATCATAGGCGGCCTGGGAGAGATCGAACAGATCGTCGGTGAGCGCCTCCGTCTGAAGAAGGAGCCGGGTGGCCAGGACCAAGTCCTGCGGGGCCGAGGCTAGGCCGTCGATCGTCGAAAGGATCTCGCGCAGGGACCTGCGGCGATCCTCGATGTTGCGGCGGGTGAGAGACTGGCCGCGCTCGTCCTCGAGCGGGAGGTTTTCCTCGCCCAGTCCGTCGTAAACCTTTTGGAGGGGCCGCAGAGCGTCGCGGTGGCGGGCCAGGAAGTCCTGGACATCCTCTGGGGTCGGGCCCGGCTGCTGGGCCCAGAGAACCGAGCCGCTGGCGAGTGGGGTAAGAACCAGCAACAGCATGAGAGCTTTTCGCATGGCGACCTCCCGGCAGCGAGCAAGTTGGGTTTTTGCTGGGCCGGGTGAGCCTTGCTCAGCCCGCCCCGAGTGCCGATTCAATTGCCCCGGCGATGCGCGCGGCGTGGCGCTGGACGGCTTCCGCTTCTTCGGCCTCCACCATGACGCGGGCCACTTTTTCAGTGCCTGAGTAGCGGACGACCACGCGGCCCCGATCTCCAAACTCCCGCCGGCATTCCGCGATGGCGTTCTCCACCTGCGGGAGGGAGTCGAGCGGAGGCTTCTCGCGCACACGGACATTGCGAATGATCTGCGGGAACTGCTGGAGCCCGCCCACCAGGGCTTCCAGGGACTCCCCGGTATCGTCGAGCAGGTGCAGAACCTGCAGCAGCGTGATCAGCCCGTCGCCGGCGAGCGAAATATCGGAGAAGATGATGTGGCCGGAAGGCTCGCCGCCGAGGTTCAGGCCAGAGCGCAGCATTTCCTCCAGCACGTACCTGTCGCCGACGGGAGTGCGCTTAAGCGCGATGCCGTGCTGGGCCAAGCCCAGCTCCAGTCCGAGATTGGTCATCAGCGTTCCCACGACGCACGGACCCTTCAGACTTCCGCAGCGGTGCAGGTGGAGGCCGCACGCGTACAGGACGTGATCACCGTCTAGGATGCGACCCTGGCGCGTGGCGAAGATGGCACGGTCTGCGTCCCCGTCGAAGGCCACACCTAGGTCGGCTCGGAACGACTTGGTTTCCTGAGCCATGTGTTCCGGGTAGAGCGACCCGCATTCCAGGTTGATATTCCGCCCGTCGGGCACGGCGTTCAGGATGTGTGCTTCGATGCCGAGACGATTGAAAAGCTCCGGCACCACGCGCCAGGAAGCGCCATGGGCGCAGTCCACGACCAGCCGAAGGCCCGAGAGCCGTTCGCTCGGCGTAATCAGGCCGAGGAGATAGGTGATGTAGTCTCTGAGGAGTTGAGGTGCCTGAGCGAGCCGGTGCCGGGAGGCTTGCGGCTTCGCCGGCGGGCTCTGGGCGAGTTCCTGTTCAATAGCCAACTCGCGGACTTCGGAAAGCTTCATCCCTGCCGAGGAGAGCACCTTGATGCCGTTATCCTGAAAAGGATTGTGTGAGGCAGAAACCATGATTCCAGCCGAGAAACCGTGGTGCTGTGTCAGGAAGGCCACTCCTGGCGTCGTGATCACGCCGGCGGAGGTGACGGTTGCGCCCGCCGAGCGCAGTCCGGCGGCCAGGCTGCGGGAGATCCACCCACTCGACTCGCGCGTGTCTTCACCCAGAACCACACGGACCGGTTGGGTGGAAGGGTGCTTGCCCAGGACCACGCCGATCGCCCGCCCGATCTTCCAGACCGTCGCGGGGTCGAGGGGATACTCGCCAGCTACGCCGCGCACGCCGTCCGTGCCGAACAATTGGGGTCTGTCAGCCATGCACTTCGATTCTATCACCGGCTGGGACAGCCCGCCTTGAGCCGGCCCCAGTCATGACACAACGGACCACGGACTACGGACAGTTCTTGCTTGCGGCCAGGATGGCGTCTGCGATGCGCACGGCGGGGAGAACGGACGCGACATCATGGACCCGCACGATGTGTGCTCCGGCGAGGATGGAAGCCGCGACGGCGGAGGCGTCCCCGGACTGTAGGGGCGGGGCTTGCCCCGCCCCTACACCACCATCCAGCGGCCAGACTGAGCGGCGGGAATGTTTTACCCGCCTCGGGACTAATCCTTCCCCAGCCACCACTGACTGCACAAACGATTTCCGGGAGGTTCCCACGAGCACGGGCAACCGGAAGCGCTGGAGGCGTGCGAGACCGGCGAGAATCTCGTAGTTCTGCCGCCGGGATTTCCCGAATCCCAGGCCCGGGTCGAGGATGAGCTGCGAGCGGCGCACCCCCGCCTTGAGCGCCCGACGGATCGACCGCTCAAGGCTTCCCTCAAGCGAGCGCCAGATCGAGCGCGCGAAGGGCTTTTGCTGCATGGTCTCCGGCCGCCCGCGCAGGTGCATCAGGATGAGCGGCGTCCGGTAGCGGCGCGCCACATCCGCCAGGCTCGGATCGAAGCGCAGGCCGCTTACGTCGTTGATGATGGCGGCGCCGGCACGCACCGCAGCCTCCGCCACTTCCGCCTTGGTGGTGTCAATGGAGAGGGGGAGAGAGGGCCGCTTGCGATGCAGTCCGCGAATGACCGGCAACACGCGCCGCAGTTCTTCTTCAG
>Ga0315282_10008534_pt1 | contig 16559 bp, 18 predicted proteins | sample YL17G07_20_MG_FD_203693 | JGI IMG/M metagenome (GOLD analysis project Ga0315282, IMG submission 203693) | Sediment microbial communities from Yellowstone Lake, YNP, Wyoming, USA - YL17G07_20 | ecosystem: Environmental > Aquatic > Freshwater > Lake > Sediment | place: USA: Wyoming | collected...
AGTCACGGGTCACGGCTTGGTCGGCTTTGCCGACCCAGATAATCACTTTGGTCAGGCACTTATTCATAGCAGACTCATACTCGGTCTGCTTCGAGACCTCGTACTTTTCGTAGTCCAATCGCGCTAAATTATCCTTGACTATGAATATGTCACTCTGTTTGGCGCACAGGCCGCAGCCGATGCAGCCGACCTTGCACATCGACCGTGTGGTCTTGCCGTTCTCTATGCTGTTGCAGGCAACCGTCATCATCATATCCTGATGGAAAGGCGCCATCTGAATCAGATTGCGGGAACAAACTTTCGAGCAAGCCCCGCAGCCGGTGCATTTCTCATAATCAATGACGGCAAGGTCATCAACTATGTGAAGGGCATCAAACTTGCAGGCCCTCTCGCAGTCGCCGAACCCCAGGCAGCCGAATTTACAGGCCTGCGCATTAGACAGTGCGTTCGCAGCAGTGCAGCTCCGTATGCCCTCATATCTCGCGTAAAATGTTTTGTCAGCCGTATGGGCCCGGCAGCACACAACCGGCCTCTTAGGCGCATCGAAATTACTGACCTGCAAATTCAATATTTGCGCGATTTTCTCCGCAACCTGCGGCCCGCCTGGCGCGCACCTGCCGACCAATTCGGGCCTTTCCAAAAGCGATTCTGCATACTTAATACAGCCGGCAAACCCGCAACCGCCGCAGTTCAGATTCGGCAGGACCTGGTAAACCTCTGCCATCCTGGGGTCAACTTCCACCTTCAGTTTTTCTCTTGCAATCAAAAGCGCGATTGCAAAACCCGCTCCCAGCCCCAGCATCGTAAGGCCGGCCGGCCAGGCCCCCTGCCACAATTGATAAATGTTCGCCAGAACCATTTTTTATTCCTTTAGCCACAAAGGCACCAAGACACTAAAATTAATTGTAATTATCTGTTTTTTTAACTTTGTGGCTTTGTGTCTTCGTAGCTAACACTCATTTTATCATTCCTGCAAAGCCCATAAATGCCAGCGTCAAGATGCCCGCCGTAATAAGCGTAATCGGAGCGTCTTTGAAGCTCTTCGGCACATCAGCCAAAGCCAGCTCCTCACGAATCCCCGCCATAATACAAATCGCCACGGTGAATCCTATGCCCACGCCGGCGCTCAGCACCACCACTTCAAGCAGGTTATTCGTTCCCCAGATATTTATGAAAAGGCATACTCCGAGAATCACGCAGTTTGTAGAAATCAGCGGCAGAAAAATGCCAAAGGCATCATAAAGCGACGGGAAAAATTTCCGCACATACATCTCCACCAACTGCACCGCGCCGGCTATGATAACGATGTAGCAAATGTATCGAGTCACCTCCAGACCCAAAGGCGTGAGGATGTAAAAGTCCACAAGCCAGGTCAGCGTCCCGCTAAGCGCGGTAACGAACGTAACAGCCAGGCCCATACCGAAAGCGCTGTCAATCCTTCCGGACACACCGAGATAGGGACAGGTCCCGAGGAACTTGGTGAAGACAAAGTTATTCACCAGCACGACCGACAAAAAACCCATCAGCAGCACATAAAACCTGTCCATATCAGGATTCCTTCTTCATTGTCATTACATTTGCCAGGCCGAGCAGCAGCCCCAATGTCACGAAGGCCCCGACCGGCATCCGCATAGCCAGCCAGGGAACGAAGCTGTTCGGCATTACCCGGATGTCGAAAAAGCAGCCGGTGGCAAGCACCTCGCGAATCCCCGCAAGGATGCACAGCGCTATCGTAAAACCCGAACCTGTGCCGATTCCGTCGAGGATGCTCACAATAGGACCCGATTTACTTGCGCACACTTCAGCGCGGAATATTATTATGCAGTTGACGATAATCAGCGGCACATAAGCGCCGAGTATCTCGCTCATACGGGGCGCGTATGCCCGCAGGAACAAATCACAAATCGTTACGAAAGTCGCGATGTTCAGCGTGAACATAATTATCCGCAGGTGGGATTTCAGCAAATTCCGCATCAAACTCGTAACAAGATTGCTGCAGACCAGCACAAATATCACGCTGATACCCATAGTCAAAGCGGGCTTGACTGCGGTCGTGACCGCAAGCGGCGGGCACATCCCGATAAGCAGGCGGAACGTCGGATTTTCCCGCCACAATCCCGTCAGAAGCGCCCGCCTGTAAAGACCGGCCTTGTTGTCGCTGTCATTTGCCATTGCCGACCAGCCCCTTTGCCTTTACCTGGTCCTTAATCTGGACTAAAAAAGTATTTATTATTTGAACAACCGCCTCGCTGCTCACCGTAGCTCCGGTTATCGCGACAATTTCGGAATCGATTTTCTTACTGTCGCCTCCTTTTACCAGACTGAGCCTTTCAGCCGGCGCACCTGTAAACTGGTCACGGTAGTAAGAATATTTTATCTGGTCGCCGAAACCGGGCGTCTCATTGCAAACCAAAACGTTGAAGCCCGCAATCTTCTCAAATGCCCCATCCACCGCAACAACCAGCTCGATTTTATCCGCAAATCCCTGACCGCCGGCGCCGAAGCTCCAGCCGACACACTCGCCCGCCTCCGATAGGGCCTTGTAAACCTTGACCTGCTCTTTTTTACCACCGGCCAACTTAACTTCGATTTCCGCATCCACTTCAACGAACCGCTTCGCCTCCCGCAGCAGAGCGATAGTTAAATCATTGAGTTTGGCGGCCTTGTTCACCTCTATCTGCGGCGACAGGGCCGCACTGGCCATCGCTATCAGCAGCCCAAAGCAGAACGAGGAAACAAGCAACAGCCAGCTTTGCTCGACAAAATGTTTTATTTTTGACATCTCAAAACCTTATTTTGCCACCAAGGCACTAATACACGAAGTTTTTTAACTCATAATTTCTTTATGCCCCTGTGGCCAGCTCGTATAAGGATCATTGTATCCGACAAAACTAGCCGACGGCAGGCCTGGCTTTCACAGTTTCTTTGTGTCTTCGTAGCTAAATTCTCCTTCTTTCTGCCACCAAGGCACAAGGACACCAAAACTATAAAATAATTCTTTTATGCCGTTCTTTACTATCGGAACATTAAAATTAATCAGAAATCCTATGCGTTTGCCTGTCAATTTCAAATAGCTCAATAACTGGGCTTCCCACACAGGATTCGTTTTATCCACAGCTTTTATCTCACAAATGACAAGACCTTCAACCAGCACATCCAATCGTAACCCTTCATCAAAGGCAAGCCCATCATACTCAATAGGAATATCTATCTGCCTCTGATAAAACAGCCCTCTTTTTGTAAGTTCGTGACAAAAACAGACCTCATATACCTTTTCCAGAAGCCCCGGACCCAGCGCCTTATGTACCGCATAGGCAGCATCTACTACTTGTTTTGCTATCGATTCTTCTTTTTCAGAGGCTTTTTCAAATTCCATTTATCACTCTTTTTTTAACTTTGTGTCCTGGTGTCTTCGTGGCAAAAAATCAGCAAATTTATCTTATACCCGGCTTACCTCCCATCGGCACCGGCTTGAAGAGTCTGTCAATCAGAGGCGTGACGGAATTCATCAAAAGAACGGCATACATCACGCCTTCCGGATATTCGCCGAAAACCCTTATCAGCATCGTCAGCGTCCCTATCCCGGCCCCGTAAAGCCATTTTCCTTTGACCGTCAAAGGCGAGGTGACGGGGTCGGTAGCAATGAAAAATGCGCCCAACAATAACCCTCCGCTGGTCAAATGGAAAAGCGGCTGCACATAACGATACGAATTGGAAAGGCAGCAAATCGCCGCAAACACAAAAGCCGACAATATAACAGCCGCCGGGATGTGAAAGCTTATCGTCCCTCGAACCAATAAATATACCCCTCCAACAAGAATCGCGATTACGCAGGTTTCGCCTAAGCAGCCTCCAACCTCTCCTGTAACCGCAGCGATGAATTGCTGCCTGCCGTAAATCTGCGCCCCATATCTATTCTTGACGGCAAGCTTGCTCCACGCCAGCGGTGTCGCCTGCGTCCGTGCATCGACAATGTTCTCAGGCGCAATCCTGGACATTTTCACATCGGGTATCGTGACCGGCACGGTCCAGGTCGTCATCAATACGCCAAAAGAGGCGGTCAGAAACGCCCTGCCCACCATAGCAGGGTTGAATATGTTTGCGCCGAGCCCGCCAAAAACCATTTTGCCGACCGCGATGGAAAAACAACTGCCTATCACCACCGCCCACACAGGCAGGTCCGGCGGCAGCGACAACGCAAGAATAATGCCGGTGACAACCGCGCTGAAATCCCATATCGAATTCGGCTTCTTGCGGAGCAGATTACAGAAACATTCCGTCGCCACCGATGCAGCAATACAGGTTATGATAAGTATGGGCGCACGGATGCGAAAATAGTACCAGGCCGCCGCCATAGCAGGGACAAGACCGATTATCACATCGGCCATTATCCTTCGGGTCGAAATACCCCTGCCAATATGAGGCGCACAAGAAACTGTTAAATCTTTCGGCATCTACACATCTCTGTCACAAATCAACGCATTCCTTTGCAAATAGGGCCGCAGCCCGGCTGCAATCACACTTACGCAGGCATCCTCTTTTCCTGCCTGGCAAGAAAAATCTTGCCTGTCTTGATATACCCCGCCAACTCTATATTAGCGGGGCACACATAGCTGCAGCAGCCGCATTCCATACACGCGCGGATGTGGTATCTTTCCGCGACATCAAAAAGATTATTCTTTACCGCATGAGCAATCTTTGTCGGAACCAACTGTTCAGGACAGACCTCCAGACACCTGCCGCAATGAATACAGGGGGTCTGCTGTCTTTCGAGCTTCCTGACGACCTGCTCCTCTGTCAACACGGTGATGGCGCCGGTAGTTTTTGTAATGGGTGTCTTCAAATCGGCGATTGCAATTCCCATCATCGGTCCGCCCACTATGATTTTTGCGGTGTTCTCCGCCGCGCCCCCGCAAAACCCTATTAAATCCTCAATCGATGTCCCTATCGGAACATAATAATTGCCCGGTTTGGCGACTGCTTCGCCGGTAACTGTTACCACCCGGTGCGTAAGCGGACGCCCGCAAACCACCGCCTCCGCAATAGCCGCAACGGTCGCCACGTTGAGCACCACCACTCCTATCATAGGGGGAATCCCGCCCGAGGGGACTTTTTTATTCAGAATCGCCTTTATAAGCTGTCGTTCGCCGCCCTGCGGGTATTTCGTCCTCACAGGCGCCACTTCAATTCCTTCCGCGCCGGCGGTCGCCTTCACGGCTGCATTCATAGCATTTATCGCCTCGGGTTTGTTATCCTCGATACCCAGAAAGACCCTGGAACAGCCGGACACCCTTCTGGCAAGCGCTATGCCAACCGTAATCCGGCTTGCCCATTCGAGCATAATCCGGTAATCACAGGTGATATACGGCTCGCACTCGCACCCGTTGACAATCAATACCTCTCTGGGCGTTTTCGAATCTGCTCTCAGCTTTACGCTCGTCGGAAACCCCCCGCCGCCCATCCCGACAATGCCCGCATCCCTGACCCGCCAAAGGGCGGACTCCGGCGAATAACTGCCTTCATTAAAATCAGCACGCAGCTCAAATGATGGATGCCTGACTGAATTGGGGTCAGATGCCTCAATAACTATCGCCGGGCTCCGACCCAAAATCGCGTGTGGCCGCAGCCCAATCTCCTTTACCTTGCCATCAACAGGTGAATGAACAGGAGCGGAAATATGGGCGTCACTGTCGCCTATTTTCTGACCCGCCTTTACCGCATCACCCTGCCCAACCAAAGGCGAACAAGCCGCGCCGGTGTGCTGGCTGAGCATTATCGCAACCTCTTTGACAGCAGGGCCAACCTGAATCTCACGGTTCCGAGTAAGGTCTTTGCTCTCCGGCGGATGTGTGCCGCCGGGAAAGGTAAGTCTGGCTTTGGTATCAACTCTCATATCTCAAAAATGCTGATATTACCTGGCTTTGCTGATTTGTCCGCCTATTACTTTTATAATCAGTATAAAAACAAAAGTCGCCACAAAAGCTGCAATAAAACTGAACGCCGTTTGCAGCCTTTTTGCATCCACCACCCTGGCAAAAACCTTTTCAAAAACCGCCAAAGACACAATAAACACAACTATCGGCAGCAAAAACGCCACGATGACCTTAACCACCGAAGGCCCCTTACCGTTACCCAATTTGCGATAAATATCCTTGCACTTATCGCTCTGGCCGCAACCTTCGCAGAATTTTTCTTGAGCCATAGTCTCCGCTGCCTTAAAATAAAGCCAACTTTGTAACATTTATGAGCAGAATTTGCAAAACAACTTTTCATAATTTTGGTTATTACCTATGCGCAATAAACTCGGACTACTAATTTCAGGACTTCTCTTCTGCCTCTCTATAAGCTGCGCCGTCAACCCCATAACCGGCGAAGAAGAGCTTATGCTCTTTCCAGAAGAGCAGGACATCAAGATAGGCCGCCAGTATGCCCCCGAGCTCGAAAAGCAAATGGGCGGAAGAATCCCCGACCCGGCCATTCAAAACTACGTCAACTATGTCGGCCAGACCGTCGCCCGCATCAGCCACAGGCCTAACTTTGAATACTCGTTTGCGGCCCTCAACGATAAATCAATCAACGCCTTCGCCCTGCCGGGTGGTTACGTCTTTGTCACCAAAGGAATGCTCCAGCACATAGATAGTGAGACCCAACTGGCGGCAATCCTCGCGCACGAGATAGCCCACGTTGTCGCACGAGATGTCTCAAACGAAATGAGCAACCAGATTGGATTGGGTCTGCTGCTTTCCGCCGTAACTTCCGAAAAGACGCCGCAGAGCGTCTTAACGGTGGCCGACCTCACACAGCAAATCGTCAGTCTCCGCTACAGTAGAAAAGATGAACGCGAGGCCGACCTCGGTGGCCTGGACTATATGGTCAAGGCCGGCTACAATCCTTACGGCATGGTCGAGACAATGCAGATGCTCCAGAACCTCAACCAGACCCGCCCCATCGAATTCCTCTCAAGCCACCCATCGCCTGAAAACCGCATAGGGTATCTGACGCAGGCAATTCAGACAAAGTATTTTAACCTCGCCGGATTAAAAGTCGGAAAAGAAGAATACTCCAAAGCCCTCCGCAGCCGATTGAGCAATTAACACATAGCGTATAGCGTTCAGCGGATAATATTTAGCCCGGCGTTTTACCGCGGGTCGCACCATTAACCACGAGTATCGAGTCCGCTAAAAGACTGTTCCGCCCACAGACACGGATAGCGTTTAGCGGATAGCGGACAGCGCACGGTAACTAAACGCTCCACGCTGCACCCTCGCCACCCCCCGTTCTTGCTTTCGCAAGAAAGCACGGGGGCTTTTTAACGCGCCCGGCAGGACTCGAACCTGCAACCTTTGGGTTCGAAGCCCAACGACCAAAATACATTAGACCCGCAATATCAAGGACTTACGAAAAGCGAACATCCTGTCTTGGCCACTGGTTTGCCCACTTGCTGCGCCGCAGAGGCAAAATTTGACGCCGATTTGCGGCTGCTCATAGAACGATGGCCGAAGTTGCCGGAGCATATAAAAGCGGCAATCAACACATTATCACAAACTCATATTAAGGGAGATTGACAATGGCTGTATCAAAAGAGAAAACGAGTCTGATGTCGAAACCGCACGCAGACTTATTGATGAAAATTGACGAACTGAATTGTATGACGGCAACACACCAAAAGACTTTTGAGGACTTGGTTAAAGCCGTCCAGGTTGCCGAGAACGAGAAGGCCGGGGCAAAGCAAAGCTACAACGAGCAGCTTGATTTGGGTGACGCCGACAAAATGCAAGAGTGCCTCGACAAAATCAAGCAGGCGAATGAGCGGATTAAAACACTTACCGCCGAGATGAAGGGTTACAGCCCGAAAGTGATGGAGCTGCATAAGGCACAGGCGGCTTTAGTAAAACAGGCGCGCGAGCTGCAAAAGCAAAGTCAAGAACTTCTCAAACAAGCACGGGAGCGACAAACAACAACCGAATCCTTTGACAATAGCTGTTTGGCAAGTGCTGGCAATATCAATAACTTGGAACTGGCAATCAGTAAGGCTACGGCAAAAAAGAGTCAAGATTAAAACTCAACAGATACTGGTTTGCCCTGCTTTGATAGTGGGCAAATTACCTTCCGAAACCGCCAGGGTTTATCCTTTTCCACCTTGGCGGTTTTTTTGTTATGCAAACGCCGTGGGAACAAATTCGCTCTGATAAAAATATCAGTGCGGTGTGAACGACCTGTGTTTGTGGTGTAGTTACACCAAGGGTCTGATATTTTTATCAGACCTCTTCCAATCATAGGCGTACGATTAGTCCTGTATTATTCGCTGGATATATTTTAGGTTCTTCCTGGCAGTTTCTTTTTTTGCGGTTCATCGACCCCGATTTCCGGCAGAGTTTTACGGAGAAAAACCCTTGTCCCCTGTCCCCTTTTGAAAAAAGCGGCATAATTGGCCTGCCAACCATACATCGGGCCAAACAAGTGAACATCGGCCAGCCACGGGGCGTCCAGTGGCCTCTGAAGGGCAACCAGGGGCAACCAAACGCCTGAATAAGATTTAATAAATTTCTCTTGCAATGCCCCGTGATTCGGCGATAATTGCAGAATGGTAGCTGTGAGATTCCAACTAAAATCAGCGAACAAAGCCCTGCGTATATTGCTGCGCTTTCAGTCTCACAGCTATCGCGTAGTAATTGCGTGGGGCTTCTTTTTTTTAGAACGGTAAGGGCGAACAATGGTTAAGTCAAAAAAAGAAAAGGCAGGGACGGAAAACAGCGGCGAAATTACTTGGGATAAAACATATAAAGCAAACGACTTTGGGACAGAAGGGGAGGCAAAAAAACTTCCGTGGTGGGTATTTAGATTGGCTGAGCTTGGCAAAAAAGAAAGAACCATTGTCGAGAAAGTTGTTGGCTCTATCAATTATTTTGATGTAAAAAGTTTTCTACTCCAAAAATGCAACGTTCAAGACCTTGGGTCATTACGTAAAGCCGACTTCCTTGCCCATTGCAAGCAATACCTACTTGGGCAGCAGCCACAGCAAAACCAGGCCGAGACCGGCGGCAAGACCACAAAAGCAGCTGGAAAAGACCGTTTTTCTTTTTCGCCTGGACAGGTTTGCTTTGACGGCATAGACCTACGATTGCCGACAGGATTTGTTATCGATGTGTTGAGAAAACTGGTCGAAAGCTTCGGCAAAACTGTCGGGTATCGCGAATTGGACGACAATAGCGAAGCAAAAAATGCGTCCGAACAGTTACGCGATGCAAAGCGGAAAATCAAGAAGGCACTTAAGGCAAATAAGACGCCTTGTAAAATAGAAACCAAAAAGGGAGAGGGCTATATCATCTCACCACAAACGACTCACAAATAACTTACAAAAAACTTACGGCAGCGGTTCGGCCATACGTTTATAACTGCCCGTATGGATACTGCGAACCAAAAATCTCTAAACGAAGTTGACCAGCTTGATAGGCGCATTGCCCAATACCACCTGGTTGTCAAGCGACTGCGCGCCGAACGGCGGCTTGCCATTCTGCGACAACGTGAGCGCCTTCTAAAGCAGACAGTCAGCAAGACACTACGAGGGGAAACTGATGACCGTTGAGACCGCTGACAAACTGCTGTTGACTGTTTGTGATGTCTGCCGTCTTTTGTCAATTTCACGCAGCAGTTTTTTCAGTTTGCGAAGTGCCGGACGAATCCCGCTCCAGCCCGTCCGGCTCAGCTCGAAGTTGCTTTTTCGCGCAGATGAGGCGCGGGCCTGGGTTACCCAAAACTGCCCTGCTGCCGGGCGGTGGGATTTTCAGCCGAGAGGGGGCGACCGATGAAGTTTTATAAATTGCCACAAGAGTTGACTGCACACAAAGACCTTCTGGCAAACGAAACTAAAAAAAGGAGACAAAAAATGTCTGAAAATGTAATTGATTTGGTAAAAGCAAAAATAGTCAGGCTAAAAAGAGGAAAGCGCTATTTTGTGATAACAATGCCCACATCGATGATGAAAACTTTAGTCGAAGGAACGAATCCTAATGAACTATATACAGACTCCAGTAAGCCTTCTTCTTGACAAAAGCCTGAATCCGACCGACAAGGTAGTGCTGCAATACCTGCTCTGGCGGCAAGGCGATAATCAAAATTGCTGGCCGTCCATTCGCACCATAAGCAAAGACCTAGGACTGTGCAGAGACACCGTGCAGAAAAGTTTAGAGCGGTTAAGTAAGACTGGTTTTGTGTCCATCGACACCCCCGAAAAAAGAGGTCGCGGTCATAGAAACTCATATATTGTAAATGGCCTGAATTTCAGGACAATTAAAGGTGTAAATGGCCTGAAAAACAGGACAATTAAATGGCCTGAAAAACAGGACACTAATGGCCTGAAAAACAGGACTGAATTAACACCATTAACTAACACCAATAAAACTCTTCGTCCGAAGTTTGATGAATTTCGACTTGCAGAACTTTTGCTTAATCTGATTCTGGAGAGGAAGCCTGACTTCAAAAAACCGAACCTTCAGCAGTGGGCGAAGTCCATTGATTGTATGATTCGACTGGACAGGCGCGCGCCGGAGCGCATTGAGGCGGTGATTCGCTGGTGTCAACGGGATTCATTTTGGCAGGGGAACATTTTATCGACTGCAAAACTCCGCGAAAAGTTTGACCAGTTGGAGATGAAAATGAAACCTTCTGTTGCACAGCAGCCGACTACCGCTCCGCTGGTGCGGGGTAAAGACGGGCTGACACCCAGGCAGCGATTCGCAAAAAAGACGGATGTGCAAATATGAACGAAAAGGTTTTAGACAAACTCTGGTCTCTGTCTGCCGAGGCAGGTGTTATCGGCTCGGTGGTTCTCGATAAAGACGTTGTGCCGAAGGTGCTGGCGATAATCGAAAGTTCTGACTACTTTTACAAGCCGGAGCATAGAATCCTGTTTGAATCGCTTGTAACGCTCTACGCAGCCGGTATGCCGACAGATGCAGTTTGTCTTCGGGACGAACTGGTTAAACGCCATAAGCTCGATGAGATAGGCGGCGTAGATTATATCGCAAAGATTCTGGACTCTGTGCCGTCCGCTGCAAACGCAGAGTATTACAGCCGGATTGTAAGGGAACGCTGGCAATACAGGCAGCTTGTCGGTGCGGTCGAGGATATGCGGAGGATTCTCGATGAGCCGTTGAACGCAGACGAGCAGGCGGAGCGAATCCGGCAGTTTGCAGCAAACTTGCCGACAAACGGAGAGCCGAAGGGCTGTTTTACGCTCAAGGAAAATGCTGAAAAAGTGGCTGTTGAAATAGCCAAAACCGACAGCAGCATACCTACAAACTATCGGGACGTCGACCGAATCATAAACGGTATCAGGCGAAGCGAGCTAATAGTCATTGCCGGGCGCCCAAGTATGGGCAAGAGTTCTTTGGCCCTGCAAATTGCTTTAAGTGCCGCAAAGAACGGAATGTCGGTTTTGTTTGCATCTCTGGAAATGGGACACCGCTCAATAATCGAGAGGGCTATCGGAATGACTGGTGACATAAACGTAGCAGCGTTAAAGAAATTTCCCCAGACTGAAAAAATATACGGACGGGCAAGCGAGGCGGCGTGCGTCATAAGCAAATATGACCTGACAATCCACGAAGGGCTCAACACATCGGAGAAACTGATTAGTTTCGTTATCGAGCAAAAGAAGATACGCAAGGTCGATATTGTTTTTGTCGATTACTTGCAGCTTATGAGCGCAAAGGGTAAGGTCGAGAATCGCGTTGCCGAAATATCCGCTATCAGCCGGCAGTTAAAAATGCTTGCAATGACTGAGGGCATACCAGTCGTGGCGCTTTCACAGTTGAACCGCGAGTGCGAATCCAGAATCGGACACAGGCCGAGATTAAGTGACCTTCGGGACAGCGGCAGCATCGAGCAGGACGCCGATGTGGTTATGCTGCTGCACCGCGAGGATTACTACAGGTTGGCCGAAAATCCGTCCGCCAGTGAACCTGACGGGATTGTCGAAATTATCGTTGCAAAAAATAGAAGGGGCCCGATAGGCATTGCAAGGCTGGTATTTTTGCCGGAGACGGTCAAGTTCGGTGATTTGTCCGAAGGACAAGACGATGAGTGAGCCGGTGCACATAAAAGAAATTTTGCCGGCGGTTATGGCGGAGATTCGCAGGCGGATGGAGCTATACCACCGGCGAAAAAGGGTTTTGTCTGCTGTGGCAGACTACTACCAGAATCGAAAGCAGGGTTATCGCAGGCCGACCAGGGCAAGAAAACGCAGCCAGAGCGAAACAGGGCGTTCTGGGGTCTATTCTGGCAAACTATTCGAACGAGATAGTGGATTATGAAAACACTGGCCGACTTTGGCAAAAAGGACTTTCAGACAGTGTTAAGCACTGTTGTAAATGGCAGTCTTGATGACCTGTTTAATAGCGACTTTTTTGGAGCTTTATCAGGTATCGGGATAGGTAATAAAATGCGAAACAGAGGCACGACTAATTTTCGGAAACGCACGCTTGCGATTATCGATAAAGCCAACGCCATTATCGCGGAATACAGCGGCGGTTTAACCCTTCGTCAGCTTTACTATCAGTTCGTGGCGCGAGGACTTCTGCCTAACGCAAAAAAGAGTTACGAAGATTTAGGCAGGGTTATCGGGAACGCACGCCTGGCAAACCTGGTCAGTTGGGATGCAATTATCGACAGGACACGGTCGGTCAACAGCAACAACCACTTCGAAAGCCCAGAGGAGATTCTAACAACGGCAGCGGAAAGCTACCAGCTCGACAGCCGCTCCGACCAGGACGTTTACGTTGAGGTTTGGATTGAGAAGGAAGCGTTGATTGGCGTTATCGAGCCGGCATGTCGGGCGTCGGACGTTATCTACCTGGCCTGTCGTGGTTATTACAGCCTGAGCGCGATGTGGCAGGCAGCGGGACGTTTCCGCACGGCAGAAGCAGACGGCAAAAAGACAGTCTTGGTTCATTTAGGCGACCACGACCCCAGCGGCCTTGATATGACAGAGGACATCAGAAACAGGTTGATAGGGTTTGGCGCACAGACACAAGTCGAGCGGTTAGCGTTGAATATAGACCAGATAGAACAGTATAAGCCGCCGCCGAACTTTGCCAAAGAGACGGACACACGCTCCAAAGATTACATTGCCGAATACGGTAAGGAGTCCTGGGAGCTGGATGCGCTCGACCCGAAGGTAATTGCCGGTCTGATTGAGGATGCCATTGGCAAATATACCGACCAGGATAAGTGGCAGGCCAGGCTTGACGAACAGGAAGAACACAAACAGAGGCTTGATTATATTGCAAAGCATTGGGCGGAAATTGAAGAATAAAATCAGGCCAGAAGGCCGAAGTGAAATTTTATTTCGGAATTTTCTTGACGGCAAATTGCCTGGTCGGTATATTGAACCTTATGATTATGAAGAGTGTGGCAAATCCAAAACTTTTAGCTGAAAGCAAGCCTGTGTTGGCTTTTGCGCAATCGAGGTCACACTCTTCGTGCAAGGCTGCGCGGGCTTGTTTTTTTTGAAGGGCAGGTGACTTATGAGACTTTACAAGCCGGTTTATATTGACCGCTCCGGGCAGCGGCGGACAATTTCAAAGTGGTATCTGGACTTTTTCACACCAGAGAGAGTGAGGCACAGGCTGCCATTGTTTTTCGATAAACGCGCCTGCGAAGGTGTTGCCCGAACAATTGAGGAATGTATAAGTTGCAAGGTTGCGGGACTTACCTTTGAGACGGAACTACAGCGAAAACTTGACGTGCTGCCGACTGCGATTCTACAAAAACTTTCCGCCTTCGGGCTGTTGGGGATTCAGCGGGTCGAAGGTTCAAAATCGCTGACAGAACATATACGCGACTGGGAAAACAGTTTTGTTGCGTCCGGCTGCACTAAAGTGTACCTTCAGGCAATCGTCCCGCGTGCAAGGAAAGTTATTGAAGGTTGCGGCTTTCGGGCAATAAGCGATATTGATGTCGTGAAGACCGAGGCTTTCCTTGTTCGGCTGCGGGACACGGGCAAAAATCGAATAAGCAAAGCGACATTTAATCATTATATTCGGTCGTTGTGGCAGTTTGGAAAATGGCTTGTGGATGTCGGCAGGGCTGGACGGAATCCTTTCAGTATGCTCAAAAGGACTACCTGCACAAAGGACGACCAAAGACGACCGGCGAGGACGCTGACAGTTGACCAGGTGAGAAAACTAATCAGCACCACAGCGAACAGCCAGGACTGGCAGGGAATATCAGGCAGGGAACGTAGCCTGATATATCTGCTTTGCAACGAGAGCGGTATCAGGGCAAACGAAATCCGACAGTTGCAGATAAGGGATTTTGATTTTGACAGGGCGACCGTTACAATCCGCTCGGCTGTTGCGAAAAACCGAAAAGAAGCTGTGTTGCCCATAAAGCGGGCGACCGCGGAACTTATCCGGCAGCACGTCAAGGATAAATTGCCATCTGCAAAGGTTTTTACCGTCCCTGCAAAGACGCACTCGATGATTGCACTCGACCTTGAGCGAGCGGGAATACCTTACAAGACCAAGGACGGAACGGCACACTTTCACGGCCAGCGACACAATTTTGCAACGGCACTTTCCGTTTCTGCTGCCAGCGTTAAGACGATGCAAAACCTACTTCGTCATAGTGACCCGCGGCTGACTTTAGCCGTCTATACACACGGCGTCCCTGAACACGAGAGGGCGGCTATTGAGAACCTGCCGAACCTTATCGAGCAGGTTGCAATGAAGACAGGCACGGATAACAAAAATGTCCTGCCCACCAGTTGTGCCACCGGTTTGCCCACAAGCTGCGTTTTAGGGCGGTTTTCTGTGGACTATTCTGGACTGAACACGTCCAAAGCAGGGATAGCCGAAAACCTTGATACTGCTTCAAAACCCGCGATTTTGAGCGAAAAACCCGAACGCGCCCGGCAGGACTCGAACCTGCAACCTTTGGGTTCGAAGCCCAACACTCTATCCAATTGAGCTACGGGCGCAGGTCTATATTAAAAGGTATCGTGCTGAGATTTTTTGCGCCGACGCCTCCTTAAACACAACCGCCGGCATCTTTCCGGCTCACAAATCATACAATAATCGTAAACCGCCGCCTCGGTCAAATCAAAACTCGCCTGCAAAAGCCTCCGGGGTGCATTTCACGTTTGTAGGTAGGGGCCTCTATTCCAGAGTCCGCATCATTGCGAGTCCGCCGGCATCAAGCATCGAGTCCGCCAAAAAGACGTGTCGGACTTCCGCTGCGCTCCAGCATCGAGTCCACAGCGGAGCTTCAAGATTCTTTGCGGGGGCTGCCCGGCTGTCTTTCCAGATGCTCAATGAGCTGTTTTAACTGCCGGCTTATCTGTTCGTTCTGCTGCAGCAGTTTCTCAAGCTGCGTGCTTATCGTCCTCGACCCAACAATGCTCTGCGCAAAAACAAGGAAAAACATTACGACTAAAGCTCCGCCAACGGCGATAAAACTTACGCCCCACAAAATCTTCTGCACAAGCTCATACAAATCCGGGTTCATCGTGATACGCCCATTTAATTGCGAATAAGTGTAATCATCTGCCTCTTCTATCGGCTGTCATATTTACCATAACCCAGATCCCCGCCCCAGTCAAACCTAAACATCCTCCAACAACATCGCAGAATTTCTATGGTTTGGACCCCGCACAAAACCAGAGACTGCGAACTACGCAACACGATATATGCACAATGAACCGCGAACTGTCGGTGCAGCCATACGAGCTCTCCGGCAAATCCGCCATACTTCGTGGCGGACCGGCTCAGTGAAGTCTTTTGGCGGGGCTAAAAAAGGTGTGTAGTAAAATTCAGCGGCGCCACTCGGCCTTGCGGACCATAAGCGGCGGCATCTGCTGGGGCCTGCCCCTTCGGCTGCCCGGGCTTACGCAACCTCTGGTACTCGGATACCAGTGGATATTAAATAGCTGCGGCTTAAAAGGCAGCCCACTTTTTCTCGGCTTGCCGAACATCGATAATCCCTTCTTGGCGGCATCGAAACAGAAATTGCGCCATCCTGATTATCGACCAATTCGAGCAGTGACTTTTGGACCGTTCGGGATAGACCCAAAGAAGGGATTCACAATGCTATGAAACAAAGAGCCAGGCACAACAGCCGGGTTCAAAGTTTCACCGGTATCTGGCGTTTAGCCAGGTATTCCTTCATTTGTTTTATTGTGTATTTCCCGAAGTGTGCTATCGATGCAACAAGCAGGGCATCTGCATGCCCCTCAGCGACAGCCGCATACAGGTGCTCAAGTGTCCCGGCTCCGCCTGATGCGATTACCGGTATTTTTACTGCGTCGGCGATGGCCCTTGTCATCGGAATGTCGTATCCGGTCTGCGTGCCGTCGGCATCCATACTTGTAGGCAGGATTGCGCCCGCTCCCAAATTCTCGGCCTTTTTCGCCCACTCGACCGCATCTATCCCGGTGCCCGTGGTGCCTCCGTTAATTATTACCTCAAATCCGGACGGCAACTGGGAATTGCCGTATGTATCAACTGCGATAATGATTTTCTCGCTGCCGAACTCCTTGGCCGCCTGCTTGATAAGGTCCG
>Ga0315282_10008538_pt1 | contig 16550 bp, 13 predicted proteins | sample YL17G07_20_MG_FD_203693 | JGI IMG/M metagenome (GOLD analysis project Ga0315282, IMG submission 203693) | Sediment microbial communities from Yellowstone Lake, YNP, Wyoming, USA - YL17G07_20 | ecosystem: Environmental > Aquatic > Freshwater > Lake > Sediment | place: USA: Wyoming | collected...
CATCGTCAGCGTCCGGTGTTCCCCTTCGAGGTCCATCAAGTTCATGGCGCGGAGTTCCGACGGGAAGTACTTCGGCGCCCGCGACGGGGAACTGCTCGAATCCGCGGTGTACGAACTCCGGGGGACGGAAACCTACCTGCGCATCCAGGTGGAAGACACGGCCGGACGACGGGCCTATACAAACCCGCTCTACATCAAGGGCGCCGGGAGAACCTGAATGTCTGTCGGAGACGTGGACAATCCGTTCCGAGAGTCCGGGAGGTGGCTCAAGGGGGCGCTTCATACCCACACGAGCGAGTCCGACGGAATCCTCTCCCCGGCCGACGTCGTGCGCGCCTACCGCGAACTGGGCTTCCACTTCGTCGTTTTCACCGATCACGGCAAAGTCACGCGTTTCGACGGGTCCTCGGGCGACTTCCTGACCTTGCCCGGCATCGAACTGGGATTGCGCCGCCTGACCCCCGACAAGTACTGGCATTTCATCGGAGTGGACGCCGTGGACGCTCCGACCTCCGAACTCGATTCCCCCGTCGACATCTACGAGTACGTCCGCGCGAAGAGTCGTTTCTGCGTCCTGGCGCATCCCTACTGGTCACAGCTCACCGGGACGGACCTGACGATGCTGGAAGGACTCGCATCGCTCGAGGTGTGGAACACCGGGTGTGAAATCGAGATCGGGCGCGGCTACGCCGAGTACGAGTGGGACTGGTGTCTGAGCGCCGGGCGCCGGATGACGGGCGTCGCGGTGGATGACAGTCACGGACTCGACGACCTCGGGAAGGGATGGGTCCTGGTGAAGGCCGCCGAGCTCTCCGCGGACGCGATCCTCAGGGCGCTTTCACGGGGGTGCTTCTACAGTTCGTGCGGCCCGGAGATCCGTGACATCCGCCTCGGCGGGGGACCCCAAACGCAATGGAGTGCGTTGGGGGACCCCGAACGGTGCATCCACGTGACCACGAGTCCCTGCCGGTCCATCAGCTTCATCAGTGATGCTCAGCAGGGGGCGCTCGTGACGGGGGATCCCAAACGCGAAAAATCGCGTTGGGGGACACCGGCCGAGGGCGGGGGCGAAATCACTTCGGCCGCTTACGTGTTCAAGGGGCGGGAGAAATACGTGCGCGTCCAGTGCGTGGACGGACACGGACGCAAGGCGTGGTCGAACCCCTTCTACCCCCTCTGGCCTCGCCCGGAATGACGACGTCCGAATGACTAATCAATGACTAAGCCCTAATGACTAATAACTGCATGTGGCAATGGCTGTATGTGGCACAAACCCGGCGAGACGGAACATGGGGGATTCCAGGCATTAGTCATTAGGATTTAGGCACTAGTCATTGTATTTCCCGAAGGCGGTGCGGAGTGGCGGAAGTCGTCTATCCGAGCGTGTGGGGTCCGGGACAGCTTTTCGCGTTCTCGGGTCTCGACGGCGAGACCGACTGGTTTCGTCCCTTCGTGGCGACCACCCTCGCCGAGGACGTCGGACTCTTGTTTCATCTGCGTGTGCCGCGCAAGCTTTGGTGTGAGCCGACCAGCATGGTCGTCGAGGAATTGACCCCTCGCATTGTCAGCGGCGATTGCATCGAGTTCCTCGTCAGGTCCAACCGTGGACAGACTTTCCCGCTGCGGTATCTTTTCCTGGACTGTCGCACCGTCATCGGCGAGACCGCCGTTCAGATGCCGGTGCTGGTTCGGGCGGAAGGGGCCTCCGTGGTCTCCCGCGGCCGGGACGTCTTGACCCACAGCAGCCAGGAAGAGTACACCGCCCTGGTTACGAAAGAGTACGGCGAAAAGCTTATCTTCGCGTTCTCGTTTTCGCCCGAGAGTGAGCGGCATGCGGTCACGCTGGCGCGCGCGGCACTCGGGACGAATCTCGCGGGACTTCTCCAGCGGAAACTGTTCTTCTATTCGGCGCTTCCGGAGCTGCCCGGGGCGGGGACCCCCGACGCAGAGAGGGGGACCCCCAACGCGATGGAGGGGCCCCCAAACGCACTGAATCGCGTTTGGGGACCCCGCGTGCGGGGGCCCCGCGTTGGGGGACCCCCGGACGTCCGTCGCAGACAGACCGCCGCCAAGGCCTTCTCCATCCTCAAAACCAACCTGGAGAGTCCGCAGGGACTGATTCCGTGTCGGTGGAGCACGCCCGACCGCTGGCCTCATCGCGACATGTGGCTGTGGGATTCGTGCTTCCACGCCCTCGGCTACCGGACGTTCAGTCCCGAGTTCGCCGCCGAGGTGCTGCGTGCGGTCCTGGCGGCCCAGCGCGAGGACGGGTTTCTCGCACACCGCGTCTCCCCGACCGGGATTTCCGACGTTACCCAGCCTCCGCTTCTCGCCTGGACGTTTTTCGAGTTGTTCCGGCTCACGCACGCCCCGTCCCTCCTCGAAAAGGCCTATCCCCAGATCGTCCGGTTCATCGAGTGGATCCTCGAAAACCGCCGGGTGGAAAAAAGCGGGCTCCTCGCCTGGAAGACGACCCGGGATGAACTCTGCCGCTCCCCGGAGAGCGGAATGGACAACTCCCCGCGCTTCGATCGGGGTGAGCCGATCGAGGCGGTCGATTTCAACGCCTACGTCGTCAACGAGATGAAGTGTCTGTCCGAGATGGCACTTCTGCTCCAGAGGTACGGCGACGCCGCCGCCTGGAAGGAACAGGCGGAACGACTTTCCCGGACGTTGAACGAACTCCTGTGGGATGAGACGGACGGGTTCTACTACGACAGGACGCTGGACGGGGAGAGGATTCGTCTCAAGGCGTCGAGCGGCTTCCTGCCGCTCTTTGCGGGGGCCGCGGATGAACGTCAGGCCGCGCGGGTCGTGGACCACCTCCGCTCGCCCGAGGAGTTCTGGACGGTGTTTCCCGTGCCCTCGGTTGCGCGGAACGAGGACTGCTACGAGCTCGACATGTGGCGGGGGCCGACGTGGCTCCACATCGACCTCCTTATTGTGGAAGGGCTCAAGCGCTACGGCTTCCGCGAGCCGGCTAGGGCACTCAGTGCCAAGGCGCTCAGCGCCGTCGAGCATTGGTACGCACGACTCGGCTCCATCTACGAGTTCTATGACCCGGACGGGAAGGTGCCTCCCCCCCAGCTCGACCGGAAACAGCGGCTGAGGAGAGGAGAAGGCATCGCGCCGGTCGCCGACCGCGGCACGATCGCCGCCTGCTACCTCGCACTTGCCGCGGGGACGGCAGGCCCGGAAAAGGGGACAGGAGCCGTTTGCCTGTAGGCCCGGAGGGATGCTGCGCACAAACGGCTCCTGTCCCCTTTTCCGGGCGTCCCTGCTTTCCGCCGCTCCTGGAGGACCGAATGGAGTTTGCATTCAAGGAGGACTGGCCCGAGGCCCGGAGGAGGCTCGAGGCATGGTGGCAGCGGGAGATCATCGACCGCTGTGCGTTCATGGTCGAGGCGCCGCGCACGGGCGTGACGTGTCGCGAGGTGACGCCTCCTCGGGACATGAAATCCCGCTGGACGGACCCGGGGTACGTCATCGACCGCAACCTTGCCCGGTGCGAAAGCACGTTTTTCGGAGGAGAGCGGATTCCGTCGTTCTTCATCAACGTCGGGCCGACCTGCATCGGACAATTCCTGGGGTGCGACGTGGTCTATCAGGAAACCACCACGTGGAAGCGCCCGTTCGTCAACGACTGGGACCGGGAGTGCCCGACGGTGAACTTCGACCCCGGGAACGAGAACTGGAAAGACGTGGTCCGACTGACGGAGGAGGCCGTGAAGGTCGCCCCGGGACGATTCTTCCTGGGCGTGACCGACCTGGGCGGGTATTCCGACGCCCTGAGCGCATTCCGCGGACCCGAGCGTCTGTGCCTCGACCTCATGGACTGCCCCGAGAAGCTCCTGCGACTCCGTAAACCGATCCTTGATGCATGGAAGCAGATGTTCGACACGCTGGACCGTATCATCCGCCGCGCGCTCGAAGGGTGCATCGGGTGGATGGGCATCTGGGCCCCGGGAACCACCTTTCACCCGCAGGACGATTTCTCCTGCATGATCTCGAAAGAGATGTATGACGAGGTGTTCGCACCGGCGCTCATCGAGCAGGTTCGGTCAATTGACTACCCGATCTATCACCTCGACGGACCCGGGGCCATCCGGCATCTCGATACGCTCCTGGCCATCGACGAACTGCCGGCCATCCAGTGGGTGCCCGGAGCGGGGCACGAGCCCACGCCGCATTGGATACCGCTCCTCCGGCGCATCCAGAAAGCCGGAAAGGGTGTCGTCCTGTCCTGCGGAATCGCGGAGGTGGAAGAGCTGATGCGCGAACTCTCCTCGAAGGGTCTGATGCTCATCACGGAGGCACCGACCGAGGAGGACGCGCGTAAGCTTCTGAGGAAAGTCGAGATGTGGACGCACGATTGACCGAACAGGCCGCCGGGCACATTACCTGTGCATGCGCCGGCGCAGAAATGCTGCAACGCCGAGACCCAGGCCGATCAGCGAGAGCAGCGCAGGCTCGGGGACCTGTTCTACGAGGATCTCCCCGACGCTCTGTCCGTTGCTGAAGGCATAGAGGCCGACACTGTACCCTCCCCCGACAGGGATGGCGAATCTGGAAGAGTACGGGTCGGCGGCCGGCCCGTACAATCCCCACTTCTGCCGCACAATATCGTTGAAGGTCGATGGCAGCGGACCGTAGGCCAGTTTCACTCCCGCTATGCCATTCTCCGGTAGAGGGCATGACGGAAAGATACTCTCGAAACCGACCCCCTCGGTATTACTGCTGAGCGCGAACACGGGATGGGTGTCGTTCTCAGTGTCTTCCCAGAGGGCGGCGAACGAAAAGCGACTGCTCGGCAGAAACGTATTCACATAAGAAAGCGACTGGCCCGGACTGATCACGCCGTCGTGAACCCAGACATGACCGTCGACCATGAGGAAAGCATCATGAATGGGTCCACTCGTGGTGTTCCGGATCGTCCATCGGGTCGGAGCGACAGCCGGATTGGGTGTCACATCCAGGCATGTCGCAACTATGACTCCAGGTACGAAGTAGGCCCCGTCTCCTTCCGGCGGCGGCACGATCTGTTCTATGACCAACTCAGCCGTGTAGGCCCCCGGTGGGAGGGTTGCCGAACTGGTACAGGCGGAAAACTCCCAGAGTGCCATTGCGTTGTCAAAGCGTTCGGCGTCGGCTCGATACAGGGTCAGACTCTCAGACCGGTTGTTCGGGTCGAAAAAGAACTGAGCGTCGGAGGGGAAACGCGGGTTCGACACATTTGTTCCGGGGTGCTCCGGATCCCAATCGAACACGTAGTAGGGGAACCCCACTCGCTCGTACGCCTGGTACCAAACTTTGTCGAAATACAGGTGAATCCCGAGCACGTCGCCCGGATTGGCCATGCTCACATGCCCGTTTCCCAGTTGCGCGATATCGTCGGTTCCCTGCGTCAATGTGGGCTCCCACAATCCCGGCGAGACTCCGATACCCCAAGCCTCCCCTGTCAGCACCCATCCTCCTACTGCCAACGCCACTGCAAGCAGACATGCCTTATGGTTTTTCATCGCAGGTTCTCCTGCTACATCGTCTATCTGGAACTTCTGCATGGCCCCCGAACCCGTCTCAACGGGTGAGGCGCGATGATTCGGTACAGGTGAACACTTCGTATAGTTAAAGCATGCAAATGGCGTGCCAATGCCGTGCCAAATCCGGACCGGCATTTTGGCACAGGCGTGGGAAACATCCGAAGTGGAGCAGAAGCTTGAAGTTACGCAGGGGGGGGGCAAGTGAACTTTTAATATTTTCAACAATGATGAAAAGATACCATTGCTCACAACGTCGAAAAATCTGAACACGCCAGGAAACTTCCTGACGCCGAATCGGCGGAACCTGTTTCGCCTTAATCGCTTACGCGATGTCGGAATTTCTGAACGTCAGTGTTGTATTTTCTCTCAGCCAAGAGTTATTTCCCCGACGGAGCAGGCAGGTACTCACGCTTTCAGTGTTCCTCCAGCCAGCGGATGGCGAGCAGACTCATGACGAGCATTCCGGTGGGGAGTGCGCGGTCGTTGAAGTTGAACGTGGCGGAGTGTCCCGAGACGCCGCCTTTTCCCATCCCGAGCCGGAACATCGCCCCCGGCGTCTCTTCCAGGAAGAACGCGAAATCCTCCCCGCCCATTTCCGGGGACTTGGGATGCACGTTCTTCCTGCCCAGGAGTTCGACGCCCAGCTTCTCCAGGAACTCGCACGGACTCCGGTCGTTGATCACCGGGGGATATCCGAACGTGCACTCGACCTCGCCGGAACCGCCCATGGCGCGGGCGACGCCCTGGACGATCTGCCGGATCTGGCGCGGGACGACCCGCCGGAGCTTCCGGTCGTAGGTCCGAAAGGTTCCGGTCATCTTCACTTCGTCCGGGATGATGTTCCAGGCCGAGCCCGCCTGGATGGTGCCGATGGTGACGACGACCGGGTCCAAGGGACGCGTTCGACGGCTCGCGATCGTCTGAAGCGTCTGGATCACCTCCGCCGCGATGACGATGGGGTCGATTCCCCGGTGAGGGTAGGCCGCGTGGGTTCCGCGTCCCCTGATGGTGACGTTGAAGGTGTCTGCCGCGGCGGCGGTCGGCCCCGGACTCATCGCGATGCTTCCCACGGGAAAGTTCGTGTCGCAGTGGAGGCCGTAGATGACGTCGGGCCGGGGGTCGCGGAACGCCCCGTCCTTGAGCATGGCCGCCGCCCCCGCTCCCCCCTCCTCGGCGGGCTGGAAGATCAGCTTCACGCTTCCCTTGATGTGCTCTTTCAGATGACTCAGGATGTAGGCCACGCCCACGAGGTTCGCGGTGTGTCCGTCGTGCCCGCAGGCGTGCATCCTCCCGGGATCGAGGGAGCGGTAGGGGATGCGGTTCTTTTCTTCGAGTGCCAGGGCGTCCATGTCCGCGCGAAGTGCAATGCACTTCCCCGGGTGCTTGCCCCGGATGAGGGCCACGATGCCGGTCCTTCCCACCTTCGTCCGGTGCGGAATGGCCAAATCCTTGAGACGCCCGGAGACCACCCGGGCCGTGCGGACCTCCTCGTAGGCGGTCTCCGGGTGCCGGTGCAGGTCCCATCGGAGCGTTCGGATGGTCGGGTAGATCTCACGAACCATTCTCTTGACGACGCGGATGTCCACGCTCATGTGTGGCTCCTCGAAAGGGTCGAACGGTCGGACGCTTCACGGGTCGCCCCATGATACCACGTCCATGACCCGCGTCAAGGAACGTGTTTCTCGCGCTCCCGGCAGGCCGACCTGGAAACCGTGAGCAGGTGAGCAGCAAGACCGGGAAGTTGCTTGGATTTCACCTGCTCTCCTGCTCCCCTGTTCACCTGTTCTCTTCCGCTTGACTCCCCCAGAGTGCGCGGTAGACTTGGTCGCCATGCGTGGGGCGACCTCGCAGCATCGGATGCGCATGAGGACCGGTGGAACGCGGCTTTGGAAAACAGAGTCAGGTGAACAGGAGACCGTCCCGATCAATCGGGACTCTGCGCGCGAGGCGCGCGAAAGGAGGCACACCATGGCGAAGGTGCTCATCGTCTACTACAGTCGCAGCGGGAATACCGCGAAGATGGCCGAAGCCGTGAAACAGGGAGTCAGCGAAGTCGAGGGCGTCAGCGTCGAGATGAAGAAGGTCGAGGAGACGAAGCCGGAGGACCTGCTCAAAGCGGACGGCATCATCATGGGCTCTCCCGTCTACTATGGGACCATGGCGGCGGAACTCAAGAGGCTCATCGACGAGAGCGTCAAGTTCCATGGGAAACTGGACGGGAAGGTGGGCGGTGCGTTCGCCTCGGCGGGCGTGATGGGTGGGGGCATCGAGACGACCGTGGTGGACATCCTCCGTGCGCTCATGATCCACGGGATGATCGTCAAAGGCGACTTCAAGGGCGCACACTACGGCTCCGTCTCCGTCGGCGCCCCCGACAAGACCGCCCGCGACGGCTGCCGCCGGCTCGGGTCGACGGTTGCGGAGCTTGCCAGGAAGCTCTTCGGTTAGAAGCGCGGCGGCGGAATTCCGGCAAACACAGCAAGACAGGGAGGTGGTTTATGGAAACCGGACCTTCGAACCATCCGAAGACCGGACTCACGGTGTACCTCGTGTGCAAGTCGCCGCTGTCCGGTCCGGCTTTCATCGGGATTTTCCTGCTCGTCTCCCTCGGCTGTCTGCCCTTCGTGTTGTTCCCGGAGGATTGCCCCATTGAGTTCGATCCCCCGTTCTTTCCCTACATGGTGCTGGTGATCGGCCTGGCGGGTGTAGGCATGGGCATCTGGATGACGTTCTACGGCTATGACCGTCTGGAACTGCGGGACAAGGAACTCTTGCTCTGGCGGGGGGACCGACTGGTGAGACGCCACGGGGTCGAGAGGCTCGCGGAAGTCCGCGACGACATGCGCGGGATCAGGATTCTCTTCACCGACAGAAGCAGCGTGCGCATCAACAAGACGTGGAAACAGGCCGACCAGATGGTGCGCACCCTGAGGGTGCTGCTGGACGCGTCGCGGCAGGGGACGGGTGTGATCGGGGCTCCCGTCATGAGGGCGGTCGCCGACCGGGTCCCGGATGCCCGTGAAGTCCCGATTGATCGGGACGCTTCGCTGCCGGGGGTCGCTGCCGGGTTTCTGATGCACTCAAACAAGGTGACGCTGCCGCGCGACTACCTGGATTTCGGCGAAGGCTGCTTCCGGTGTTCCCGCCCGGCCCAGACCAGAGCCCATCTCCACCGCTCGAGCCTCGCAGGCCACCTGATCGGGCAGCAGCAGCCTTTTCAGCAGAAGGCAGACGTTGACCTCCCGGTGTGCAAATCCTGCATGACGAAGAGAAGGGTGGCGCAGGTCTTGACGTTCGTCGGTCTCCTCGCCGCCGTGATCCTGACGATCGTGATCTTCGCTTCGACGGAGGAACAGATGACGCCGATCGTCGGCCGGGACGTATGGATCGGTCTGATGCTTGCGGTCTTCTTCACGGTCCTGTTGGGCGGGGGGGCGTACTGGCGGGGGTTCGTGGATTACCGCGTGCTGGGCGTCAAGGTGGTCAAGGTGTCCGGAAAGAGGGGGGAGGTGACACTGCGCTTCAAGGACCCCCTCACCGCCGAGAACGTCGCGAGGCGGACTCTCCAGACGCGTGAGAAGGTCATCGCCGGGGCGAAGGAATTCCTCGCGCGGTAGAAGTCCATGCCCCTGAGCGCGGTCGCCGGGCGCGGGTTCCGTGTCCGTCCCGATCAATCGGGACAAGACCGCCTGCCGCGGTTGCCGCTGGCTCGGCGCCACCGTCGTGGAACTCGCAAAGAAACTGTTCGGGTGAGCCTGGAGGACCGTTCATGCGCGCGGTGGTGCAGAGGGTCAGGCGGGCGAGCGTGTCGGTTGACGGGCAGGTCGTCTCGTCCATCGGCGCAGGACTTCTCGTGCTCGTGGGCGTCGCAAGCGACGACAACGAATCCGACGCCGATTTCCTCGCCGACAAGGTTGCGAACCTCCGCATCTTCCGCGACGACGAGGGGAAGATGAACCGTTCGGTCAAGGAAACCGGCGGACAGGTGCTGGCCGTCTCGCAGTTCACGCTCCTGGGCGACGTGAGGAAGGGCCGGCGTCCTTCGTTCATCAGTGCGTGTGAGCCCGAGCGCGCGAATGCACTCTACGAATACTTCTGCCGGAAGGTCCGCGAGCAGGGACTCGAGTGCGGCACAGGGAAGTTCCAAGCGATGATGGACGTGGAGCTCGTCAACGACGGTCCCGTGACGATCCTGCTGGATTCGAAACGCTTGTTCTGACCGAGGGAGTCCTCGCGAGTAGAATGACGAAACCCGAATGGCGAATCAAGCCCGAAGTCCGAATCCCGAATGAATGCGGAACGCCGGTTTCGGCTCTTCTTGTTCGGTATTCGTCATTGATTCGGCATTCGGATTTCGGGCTTCGAATTTCCCGACGGACCCTTCACCCTGACCTTTAGTCGCCAATCTGTGTGGCGACCTCTCCCTCAGGGGGAGAGGGGATACGACGGACCACGATGGCAAATCTGGCGAAAAATCTGTTCATCGGGACGTCCGGGTGGAGTTATCCGGACTGGGAGGGGATCTTCTACCCGAAGCGGAAGCCCGCCGGGTTCGACGAGCTTCGCTACCTCGCACAGTACTTCAACGCGGTCGAGCTCAACAACACCTTCTACCGTCCGCCCCCGGCGAACTACGCGAAAGGATGGGTCGAGCGCACGGAGGACGCCGGGCGGTTCCATTTCACGCTCAAACTCTGGCAGCGCTTCACCCACGAACGTGAGAACCCTTACACGGAGGAAGACGTCTCGGTCTTCAAGAGAGGCATTGAGCCTCTGGCACAGTCCGACCGTCTGGGCGGGGTCCTCATACAGCTTCCGTGGAGCTTCCAGAATACTCCGGAGACGCGGGAATATCTGGAGCGGGTGTCCCGAGACTTCCGGGAGTACCGTCGATTCATCGAGGTCCGACACAGGTCGTGGCAGAACGAGGAGTCGTTCCGGTTCTTCCGGGACTTGGGCCTCAACTGGACGAACATCGACCAGCCCGTTTCACGGAGTTCGGTGAAGCCCTCGGCCGTCGTGACGGGGGAGGCGGCGTACGTGCGTCTCCACGGGCGGAACTACAAGGCGTGGTTCGACAAGGACGCCGGCCGGGACGACCGGTACAATTATCTCTACTCGGACGAGGAACTGGACGAGTGGGTCCAGAAGATTCAGAAGCTCGTCGGGACGGTGGACTTCGTCTACGCGTTTACGAACAATCACTTTCGCGCACAGGCGCCGGCCAACGCCCTCCAGATCATGTCGAAACTGACGGGCGCCGCCGTCGATGTCCCGGAGACTCTGGCCCAGACCTATCCGTTCCTCAGGGACATCGAGCGCAAACATCCCGGCGACCGCACACAGAGACTCTTCTGAAAGGACCCGGAATGGCACACACCCTGGAAAGCCTTGCAGACGACATCCGAAGGATGGGCATCCGGCGAGGCGACGTTCTCATGGTTCACTCGAGTCTCAAGAGCATCGGCTGGGTGGAGGGAGGCGCCGACACGGTCATCGATGCCTTTCTCTCGGTGATCGGGGTCCCCAAACGCGGTGAGGGGGCCCCCCATCCCGATGGATCGGGATTGAAGGCCCCGCGTTGGGGGACCCCCGATGGGGTGATGTTCGTGCCCACCCTGACCGCCACCTTTGCCGCGTCGCCCTGGACCAACCTGAACAAGCACGCCTTCGATCCGAAGGAAACGCCGTCACGGGTCGGGAAGATCACCGACGTCTTCTGGCGTCGCCCGGAGGCTTACCGGAGCGAACATCCGACGCACTCCCTGGCGGCCATCGGCCGCAGCGCACGGGAGCTGGTCAAGGGACACGGGGGTGACGCCTCGACCTTTGACAAGCACGGTCCCTACGGGAAGTACGTGAGACTGGGCGCCAAGGTCTGCTTCATCGGCACGAGCCTCCGCTGCAACACCACACTGCACGTGACCGAGGACTGGGCCGGACTGCCCTATATGGACCAGAATTCAAAGGCACTCGTGAAGCAAGGCGGGAAGGAGATTGTCGTTCCGCTCAGGAACTCGCCGAACGGGCACCGTTCGTTCTATGCCAGCGACGACGAATCTCCGGCGGCAAAGCTCTTCTACGGGCTCGGCCTGGTGACAGAGGCGAAACTGGGCGATGCCAGGGTGCAGCTCATCGCCGCACAGGACATCGTCAACACGATGATGAGAACGTTCCATGATGGCGAGCCGGGATTCCTGCTCTGTAAGAGCAGGGACTGCGAGTTCTGCCGGAAGGGCCGCGAGGCGTGCGAGAGGGAACTCCCGCGCATCCGAAGAACCGTCGAGCAGCTCGCGGCGGACGGATGGTGCAGGATCCAGGAGGCAACGGGAGAGGCCCGAGTGTCATGCTGAGCGCAGCGAAGCATCTGGATACGAAAGGGGAAAACCGTGCATTCCGGGGTTTCTTCGCCTCGTTGCACCCAGATTCTTCGTCATCCCGATGGAATCGGGACTCCTCAGAATGACATTCCGGCAGGCTGCCCGACAGTAGTGTTGGGACCATCCGCGCCTCACAGAAACTGTCCGCGACCAGCGGGGGCGCCGAGTACAAACAGAAACCGGGAACCAACCGTTCCCGGTCTCCTGAAACATAGTGCGGAACATCCGTGCGTTCACACCACAGCGCCTAGTTGCCGTACAAAGGCCTGAGTTGCTCCTGGGTGGGAAGGGCCATGTACCTCTCCCCACGCGGACCGATCCACTCGCCGCCGACCCGGTGCAGTGTCACCGGGGTGTAACTCCCGTTGCTGTTCTGCACGTTCACGACATAGGTCGTTGCTTCCTGGTAGATGGCCTCTCTTTCTCTTGCCGCCTTGGCCTTGTCCATCTCATTGCCGATCATGTAACCGGCGGCGGCGCCTCCGACGCCCCCGATCACTGCTCCTTTGCCTTTCCCGGCCGCCGCGCCGATTCCGGCACCCAGCAGTCCACCCGTCGCCGCGCCCGTTTGGGCTTCCGTGGCACAACCGGCAAAAACCAATACTCCCAAAAGGAGCACAACACCCAAGACGCTTCCGATTCTCCTTGCCATTGTTCGCCCTCTCATTTCTTGGATCCGGGGCGGCTTGAAAGTTCCTTGCCCCTCTGTTGACTCTCATGGGCGGCACCGCGCCGCCTCACACCCTGGACCGCATTCTTTCCCCATAACCTCTGACGGCCAATACCCCTCAACCCTTCATAAAAAGAATACCAACAGTCCCCCGACTATTCAAGTCTTTTTGCGCCCGATTTCTGTCGGGCGTCGAGCCCGCCGGCCGCCGCACCGCGCGAGCTCAGGCTTTCCAGCCTGACGGTATGTCGTTCTCGTGGGAACCGGCGTTCGGCTACGTGAAAGCCAAGGCCGATGTTCTGCACGCCTCTGTCTGCTCCATCAGTTCGACTCTCCAGGAAGAGGAAGAGAGTCTTTTTTGTGTGGAAATTTCCCGCGGGGGCGCCGGTTTGCCCTAAGTGCGTGATAAATTTAGAGTTCCACCCGTCGTGGGCGGCCGAAATCCGAAAAAACACTTGACAAGTCGACCCAAAAGGGGATAGATTTACGTGTTCCGGGAGGGATGCATAGTCCCGGACCGTGCTTTCGGACGGGTTCGAGTAGTCACTCTGCGGCTCATGTACCGTCAGGAGAACCGATGGCGGAAGTCATTCTCGAGAATGTCACCAAGGTTTTTCCACCCAACGTGGTTGCGGTGAAGCAGTTCAATCTGCAGATTGCCGACCGGGAATTTCTGGTGCTGGTGGGGCCGTCGGGGTGTGGGAAATCGACCACGCTCCGGATGATCGCGGGACTCGAGGAAATCACCGAGGGCACGATCCGAATCGGCGACCGGATCGTGAACGACGTGCCTCCCAAGGACCGTGACATCGCGATGGTCTTCCAGAACTACGCCCTGTACCCGCACATGACGGTGTACAAGAACATGGCGTTCGCACTGAAGCTGCGCAAGTTCCCACGGAAGGAGATCGACAGCCGGGTGCGGGAGGCGGCACAGATCCTGGGGATTATGGAGCTGCTCGACCGGAAGCCGAAGGCCCTGTCGGGGGGACAGCGTCAGCGGGTCGCGGTGGGACGTGCCATCGTGCGGCAGCCGAAAGCGTTTCTGTTTGACGAGCCGCTTTCCAACCTGGACGCGAAGCTGCGGGTGGAGATGCGTGCCGAGCTGAACAAGCTTCACAATCGCATCGCGACGACCATGATCTACGTCACGCACGACCAGGTGGAGGCAATGACGCTGGGCGACCGCATCGTCGTGATGAACAACGGGGAGATACAGCAGGTGGGCGCCCCTCTGGACATCTACAATAGTCCGCTGAACAAGTTCGTCGCCGGCTTCATCGGGACGCCGCCGATGAACTTCTTTGACGGAAGACTTTCCGCCCGGGACGGCGGACTGGCGTTTGAGGAAGGCTCGGCGAGCATCCCGCTTCCGGCACGGCTCGTCCAGGTGCTCGGGGCGTACGTCGGTCGGAACGTCCTCTTCGGCATCCGGCCGGAGGATATCCGGGACGTTCCGCCGGCCGGGGAAACGGGCCGGACGTTTCCACTGAAGGCCCTGGTCGAGGTGGTGGAGCCGCTGGGCGACGAGATGATCCTTTACCTGAAGACGCCTGCTCACGAGTTTCTGGGCAAGGTCGGCTCTCACGGGGGCGTCTCCGACGGACAAACCCTCGAGGTCAGTTTGGACCTCGACAGAGTGCACATCTTCGACGCGGAAACTGGTGAAAACCTATGTCTGGGTAATAAAACGTAAGTTGTCGGACTCCGGGTTTTCCGTCGAAAGAGTGGGCTTGTTCCCACTCTTTTCTGTACGGGCTTTGAGCGGCGGACGGCTTCGGATGTGTGGTTCGAGGTTTCGGACTCCGCCGGGAAGCGGCGGGGCCCGGCGCACGGCAGGGGCGGCAGTGACGCCTTGGGCGGGAGTGCACGCCATCGGACGGGAGTTGCGGATATGAACGGGGAGTTGCTGAGACTGGTTGACGCCATTCACCGTGACAAGAATATCGACCGGGAGATCCTGCTGGAGGGCATCGAGCAGGCCCTCGCCAGTGCGGCAAGGAAGGTCTACGGCAGCGAGCAGATCACGGTGTTGATCAATCGCGAGACGGGGGAGATTTCGGCGCAGGACGGGGAAACGCCGATCGACCCGGTGACGCTGGGCCGGATCGCGGCTCAGACCGCCAAGCAAGTGATGATCCAGAAGATCCGCGAGGCCGAGCGTGACGTCGTGTTCGACGAATACCAGGGCCGAAAAGGGCAGCTCGTCACCGGGACGGTTCAGCGCTTCGAGGGGGGCAGTCTGATCGTCAACCTGGGCAAGACGGAAGGGATTCTGCCGCGGAGCGAGCAGATCCCCGGTGAAGTCTACCAGCCGGGCGACCGTATTCGCGTGCTCGTCCTGGATGTCCGCAAGGTCGGTCCACGGGTCAAGATCATCCTGTCGAGAACGCATCCCGACCTGATCCGACGACTGTTCGAACTCGAAGTCCCCGAGGTCAGTGAGAAAATCATCGAGATCAAGGGACTGTCACGTGAGGCCGGTCAGCGCACGAAGATCGCCGTCAGCTCCATCGACAGCAAGGTGGACTGTGTGGGGGCGTGCGTGGGGGTCCGGGGCAGCCGGATCAAGAACATCGTGGACGAGCTGAACGGCGAGAAGATCGACATCGTCCGGTGGAACAACTCGGCCGAAGTGCTCATCATGGCGGCGCTCAAGCCGGCCGAGATCGCGGGCATCGAGCTCGATTCGGAAAACCGACGTGCCCGCGTGATCGTCCCCGAGGACCAGCTGTCACTCGCCATCGGCAAGAAGGGCCAGAACGTCCGTCTGGCGAGCAAGCTGAGCGGGTGGAACCTCGACATCGTCAGTGAGGCCGAGGCCGCGGTGCTGCCCACGGTCGAGGCGGTGCAGGTGGATTACTCGGAGGTCCCGGGCATCGGTGCTCAGGTGGCACAGGCCCTGACGGACGCCGGAATCCGCACACTCCGGGACATCTTTGACGCGGGGCAAGAGGGATTGACCGCTGTCGAAGGCGTCGGACCGGCCAAGGCGGGTGAAGTCGTCAAGTACGCCGGGGAGTTGTACGAGCAGCTCGCCTCGGAGGCCATGGCAAGGGCACGTGCCGGTGCACGGGAAGCCACGCCGCCGACGCCCAGACAGATCCTCGAAAGCATGCTTCCCGATGCCGAAGGAGAAGGAAGCGGGGAAGAAGAAGCGGCGCCATCCGGGGAACCGGTCGGCGGGAGCGGAGTGGAGGAACCACAGTCTCCGGCAAAAGCGGACACCAACGAAAAGAAAAACCCTGACGCGCCGGACGAAAAGGGGGTCCCCAAACCCGATGGATCGGGATTGGGATCCCCCGCGGGTGACGCGCAGACGGAAGGCGAATCGGAGGGGGACCGAGCGCCGTCCGGAGAGGATGTCCCCCCGGCTGAGGGGGACCCCAAACCCACTTCATCGGGTTTGGGGACCCCGGGCGATTCGGCGGAAGACGAGAAGACGTCAGCCTGACGTTGTGACGGTTTCAATGGATGTAAGCAGATGAGAGGTCGAACAGGGGGGCTTTATTTTCACCTGCTCTCCTGTTCTTGTGTTCACCTGCTCTGATTCCGCGGAGGAAGTCATCTTTGACCGTTCGCATATACGAGTTGGCGAAAGAGCTTGGTCAGAAGGCCAAGGACCTCGTCGAGACCGCTAGGTCCCTGGGCTTCGACGTCAAGACTCACATGACGGTGCTTGACGAGTTTCAGGCCGCGAAACTGAGGGATGCCGTCTCGGGACCCAGGGGCCCGATCCAGGAAGAGCCGAAGAAGATCGTGCGGAAAGCCCTCAAGGTGCAGAAGCCCAAGCCCGTCGTCAAGGCCAAGCGGGGGCCCCTTGAGAGGCTCACCGTTCCGAGCCCTTCGGCCTTGAGCTCAGGGCCGAAAGGCGGAGTCGAGCTGGAGAAAAAGCCGCCCAGGAAAGTCGCCAAGAAGCGGGCGTTCGAAGAGGGGCCCCAATCCCGATCCATCGGGATT
>Ga0315282_10008539_pt1 | contig 16548 bp, 13 predicted proteins | sample YL17G07_20_MG_FD_203693 | JGI IMG/M metagenome (GOLD analysis project Ga0315282, IMG submission 203693) | Sediment microbial communities from Yellowstone Lake, YNP, Wyoming, USA - YL17G07_20 | ecosystem: Environmental > Aquatic > Freshwater > Lake > Sediment | place: USA: Wyoming | collected...
TGCCTTTAAGCCCTTTATATACCTTGCTGCTTTAAAAAAAGGCTATAACCTTGACTCTGTAATAATAGATGAACCTAAGGAATACCCGGTGGGTTTGGGAAAGACATGGACACCAAAAAATTACGATAATAAATATGAAGGGCAGATAACAATAAAGGATGCTGTTGCCTATTCCAAAAATGCAGCTACAGTGAGGCTGCTTGAAGATATAGGCGTGAGTGCTGTGAAAGAAAGCATGGAAGAACTTGGCATAAATGCAGAACTGGAAAATAATCTTTCCATTGCCCTCGGGACATCGAATCTAACCCTTCTTGACCTTGTGAAGGGGTTTTCTGTCTTTGCAAATGGTGGGAGCAGGGTAAAACCTATCTTTGTCAGGAAGGTGACAGATGGAGAAGGGAATGTGATTGAAGAAAGCGGGGTTGAAAAGCAGAGGGCTATATCTGAGGAAATTGCTTCCAAAATGAATATGCTTCTGAAGGGACCGGTTGAATATGGGACAGCAAAGGGTGCTTCGAAATTGGGTTATCCTGTTGCAGGCAAGACCGGTACGACAAGTAACTATTACGATGCCCTCTTTATCGGCTATTCCCCTCACATAGCTACAGGTGTCTGGGTTGGATTTGATTCAAGAACGTCTCTCGGAAAAGGGGAAAGCGGTGCCAGGGTCTGTTTACCTATATGGATGAACTTTATGGGGTCTGCTTTAAAACGTTATCCACCAGATGATTTCAGCGGGCAATCCTCTTCAGAAACCTGGCCACGCATCTATTAGGACATCATCAGTAATCCCTCCTAAAGCCACGATCCCAGACTTTATTGCTTGCCTCAATAGTCATAGCTTTTTTTAGTTCAGAAGGGGTAATATCTCCCTCAAAAGGCGGGGATGTCCCCCATTACTTATGTCCATCATTACAGCTTTTTGTCCTCGTGCTTCAAGTCTCTCTTTTAGATACATTAACTGTTGTCCCTTTGTATCAAAGGTCCCGAGTATGACTATCTTTTTCATTAGATACTCCCCCAGCTGATTTAATTACTGAATTTCGAGCGGATACAGGTTTGTAAAGTGGAAAAATGTCGCGTTGTTTTTTGCCCATCTTCTATAAAAAATATTAATAGGTCGATAAATTATTTTGATTTGATTTCAACTACTTTTACTTTATATAGTTATATGGTAGAGGGAACCAATATCCTGAAGATGGCGGGAGCTGACCAACCTGTTCTGTGCAATGATTAAGGTAAGGTTTATTGGCGACCCGGTAACTGCTGTTGTAGCAACTTTGGAACGAGAGGCTGAAGAAGCCCTCTCAAAGATAAAGGTGACATATGGAACAGCTTGAGCCGGACCTAGCCCCGGAAGATGCTTTGAAGGAACGAACCGTCAAGGTTCATTATTATTATGCTGGGGGAGAAACCAAGGAGGTCTCTGAGGAGGAGGCAAAGAGGATTTTGAGCGAGACTTACAGTAGCACTTATGGAGGGCTTGTAGTCGACGTGAAGACAAACAAGGTTATTCACCAGATAAATTCAGATGTGGAAGAAATTCTGGTTTTAGATGGGTTTGTTGCCGGGGGATAGACTTTTACAGTCAGTATCTCTTAAACTTATAGTAGATTCCCACGGGCAAGCCCGTGGTACTCAAATATACACGCTTCACGTGAATGACAAACGCATTCACACACGCTTGAAAGCGTGGTCCTCTGCTTGCCTTGTGTCACCCGTGGGAATCTATACTGTGAGCACAGCGAGCATGAGGGGGAGGCTCTGGTAGCTTTTGCTGACGGAGGGGGCGACGTAAGCCCCAGTAAGTAGAATACAGGCATATTTTTACCGAATGAATCGAGAAGTGATGAATGAGGAGGCGACACAGTGGAGGCAGTAGCACCGTCCAAAGAAGCCATAGACATGATCAAGGATGCTGGAGGTGAGGCATTCAAGCTGTGCTTTCAATGCGGACTCTGCACGGTGAGTTGTCCGTGGAATTATGTACGAATATTCATGCCGCATAAGATAATTACCCAGACTAAGTTCGGGCTGGTAGAGCTGGGTGAGGAGAAATGGTGGCTTTGTTCCACATGCAACATGTGCGTCAGCCGGTGTCCCAGGGAGGTGGCGATTACGGACATCATTCGTTCTGTTAGAAAAATTATATTGGAATTTGGCTATAGGGCGGTCCCTAAGAGTCTGCAGAGCGTGATGGGTAATCTGATGGCTACGGGTAATCCCTGGGGAGAAAATCGGGAAAGGAGGGCACATTGGTCTGATGGTCTCAATATTCCTTTATTAAACGAGGAGACGGAGGTGCTCTATTTTTCCTGCTGTGTGCCAGCCTATGACCAGAATGTGATGAGTGTAGCTGTGGCCACCAGCCGGATCCTGAAAAAAATGGGAGTCAATTTTGGAATCCTTGGGACCAAGGAGAGTTGCTGTGGGGAGAGCGTTCGAAAGGTAGGTAGTAACAAACTTTTTGAAAATCTTGCACGGAAAAACATTGAGGTTTTCAACCAGGCGGGGGTTAAGGATGTTATTGTTACTTCACCCCACTGCTATGTTACTTTCAATAACGAGTACCCTAAGGAAGGCGGCCGTTTTAAAGTGATCCATTTTACCCAGTATCTGGCAGAACAGTTGGATAAAGGTAAACTCCAATTTTCCAAGGAACTGTACAAAAAGGTTGTCTACCACGATCCTTGCTATCTTGGGCGACATAGTGGCATCTACGAAGAACCCAGGAAGGTCCTGAGCAGCATTCCTGGAATTACTCTTATGGATGAAGTGAACTCCCGTGAGAACAGCCTTTGCTGTGGAGGAGGCGGAGGAAGGATCTGGATGGAAACCAAGAGAGGAGAGAGGTTTTCCGATATATTGGTCAAACAGGCCGTTGAATTAGGGGCTGAAGTTTTAGCGACAGCTTGTCCATACTGTATCGTCAATTTTAAGGACAGTGTTTTGACCATGGGTAGAGAAGATGTTCTTGAGATTCGAGATATATCTGAAATTGTACAAGAGGTGATTTAGTTTAGCACTATTATTTTGAGGTCTTCGCCTAAGGAGATTTATGGAGAGGGAGATACCTGAGAAAGCCAATGAGATTGAAAGACCGGAGCCTAAACGAAGAAAGTTCGGAACCGTGATGGTGGTTGGCGCTGGAGTCAGTGGAATCCAGGCTGCATTGGATGCTACAAATTCGGGATTCAAGGTCTATTTGGTGGATAAAGGACCTGCCATTGGTGGAAAGATGGCTCAGTTGGACAAGACATTTCCTACCAATGACTGCTCGATGTGTATTCTATCCCCTAAATTCATTGAATGTGCCACCAACCCTAATATATCGATTATTACTAATGCCCAGATTGAACGTGTGGATGGGGAAACGGGGAATTTTGAGGTCCACTTGATCCAGGAACCCCGCTATGTTAATGAGGACAAGTGTATAGGATGTGGCACATGCTCTGAATATTGTCCCATATTCGTTCCAGATGTATTCAATGAAAACATAGCAAATCAAAAGTGCATTCATGTCCACTTTCCCCAGGCAATGCCAGCTGTATCAATCATTGACGGAGCCCGGTGTCTTTTTCTCAATAGAAGAGAATGTCAAATCTGTGTTCCTGTCTGCCGGAACAGGGCTATTGATTTCCACCAGCAACATAAAAGGCTGACCCTGGAGGTGGGCAGCATAATTCTTGCTGCTGGCTATGAACCATTTCAACCTGAGCGGCAAAGTCAGTATGGATATGATCGTTTTTCCAATGTTGTTACCAGCTTAGAGTTCGAACGGCTATTGAGTGCTTCTGGTCCTTACGGAGGTGAACTGGTGCGGCCATCCGATGGAAAGGCACCTCAAAAGATCGCTTGGATCCAGTGTGTAGGGTCCAGAGACAAGACTTCAGGGTTCACATACTGTTCCGCGGTCTGTTGCATGTACGCCACAAAACAGGTGCTTTTGTCCAAAGAGTGCTATCCCGATCTGGAGGCAGCGGTCCTTCACAATGACATTCGTGCCTATGGCAAGGGATTCGAGCGGTACTACGAAAGGGCCAAAAACACCCCAGGAGTTCGTTATATCTGGAGCAAGGCCTCCATTCTGGAGCAACGGGCCGACAACGGGAATGTCGTCATCAGGTATCGCATAAATGGCTCAGAGGTCAAGGATGAAGAATTCGATCTGGTTGTCCTGTCTGTAGGTTTGAGTCCCAACACCGGGAACCAGGAACTTGCAAGGAAATTTGGTATAAGACTCAACAATCATGGATTTTGCGAAAGCCCTGCATTTTCCCCGATCAAGACTTTCAGGGAAGGAATTTTTTCCTGCGGGGGTTTTCATGCACCCATGGATATACCCGATTCCGTGACTATGGGGAGTGGCGCTGCCTCACTTGCCTCGCAGTTTCTGAGGGAGGAACGGGGTACTAGGGTAGAAGAGAAGTTTTATCCTGAAGAGCACGATGTCAGGGGAGAACCCCCGAGGGTAGGTGTGTTTGTCTGTGATTGTGGCACCAACATCGCCAAGGTGGTGAACGTACCTGAAGTGGTCGATTATGCCAGCGGACTCAAAGGGGTACCCCATGCGGTGGAGGAGCCTTTTGCCTGTTCAGTGGATGCTATTACCCACCTGACAAAAACGATCAAGGAAAAGAAACTTAACCGGGTGGTCGTGGCTGCCTGCACACCGAGAACCCATGAACCTGTTTTTCAGGATGCTCTTCGGGAGGCGGGACTCAATCCCTTCCTGCTTGAGTTTGCCAATATCCGGGAGCATTGCTCCTTGGTACACATGACAGAAAAGGAGGAGGCCACCGAAAAAGCCAAAGACCTAGTGCGGATGTCAGTAGCCAAGTCTCTGTTGCTGGAACCCCTTTATCAGGTTTCTTATGAGGTGAACAAAGCAGCTCTGGTTATTGGTGGGGGCGTTGCCGGGATGACCAATTCTCTTGCCATTGCCCGGCAGGGGATCAAGGTACACCTGATTGAAAAGACAGGTGAGTTAGGCGGACTTGCTATGAAGATTCCTAAAACCTTGGAAGGGGGAGACGTGCATGGTTTTATGCGGAATCTCATCAAACAGGTTTACGAGAATCTCCTCATCCAGGTCTACACTGAGGCTGAGTTGGTGGATTTTTCGGGTTATGTGGGAAATTTCTCTTCAAAGGTCAAGGTAGGTTCAGTGGGTAAAATCAAGGATATCAGACATGGCGTGACCATTGTCGCCACTGGAGCCCAAGAAATGAAGCCCCGGGAGTATCTCTATGGTGAAAGTGATAAAGTCATGACCCTGTTGGATCTTGACTCAGTGATCGAAAAGAACCCTGAGCGATTCATGGATTGCAGGACCACGGTGTTCATACAGTGCGTTGGATCGAGGAATGAGGAAAGGCCCTATTGCAGCCGGGTCTGTTGCACACACTCTGTGATGAATGCTTTAAAGCTCAAAGATATTAATCCCGAGATGGATATCTATATCCTTTACCGGGATATGAGAACATATGGGTTCAAGGAGGATTACTATCGGGAAGCATCGGATCGGGGGGTCATCTTCATACGCTACGATGCGGATGAAAAGCCCGAAGTGCAGGCAGTGGAAGAAGGGGGGCAGTCCTTCTTGCGAGTCATTGTCACTGAAACGATCCTGGGTCAACCCCTCATGATCCATGCGGATATGATCTGTCTGGCTGCGGCCACAATCCCTCCTGAGGGGAATCGATCTTTGAGCCAGATGCTTAAGATCCCTTTGAACGAGGATGGCTTCTTTATGGAAGCCCACATGAAACTGCGTCCTGTGGATTTTGCTACAGAGGGTATCTTCATGTGCGGTACGACCCACAGTCCCAAATTTATTGACGAGAGTATCGCTCAGGCCGAGGCTGCGGCATCCAGGGCATTCACGATATTGGGCCAGAAAGAGATGAAGGCTGGCGGTCCAGTAGTTGCTATCAATGATAGGAAGTGCTCTGGTTGTGGCCTTTGCCAGGAGGTTTGTCCTTATGGCGCTATTGCGATAAATACAGAAACGAGGGCAGCCGAAGTCAACCAGGCCCTCTGCAAAGGTTGCGGGGTTTGTGCGTCTTCCTGTAGAAGCGGGGCATTGGATATGGCCTGCTTTAGTGATGAGCAGATACTTTTAATGTTGAAATCTTTGTCTCCTTATCGAGGAGTAGAAAATGGCTGAACCTAAAATTGAAAAGTGGGAACCTAAAATTGTTGCCTTTCTGTGCAATTGGTGTAGTTATGCTGGGGCTGACCTGGCTGGTATTAGTAGGATTCAATATCCAAACAACGTTCGGATTATACGGGTAGCTTGCTCAGGGCAGGTCAACCCCTGGTTTATCCTCGCCAATATTCAGCAGGGGATCGATGGCGTCTTAATCAGTGGGTGTCACCCGGGTGAATGCCACTATCTGACAGGCAACTACCGTGCCAGAAGGAAGTTTGCTCTTTTGAAAAACTTTCTGCAATTTGTCGGCCTGGAAGAGGGCAGGATTCATTTTACGTGGGTTTCTGCATCAGAGGGGGTGAGGTTTGCCCGGGTTATTGAGAAGGTGACGGATATTGTAAGGTCGCTGGGGCCAGCCAAAAAGTTGGTAAAGAGGATATAGAGGATGGATGCGTTAATCAATAGGATTAGAGGGATTGCAAAGGATCTTTTGAGAGAAGGGAAGGTGGATGTAGTTATTGGTTTTGAGGAGGGCACGATTCCCTTTCATAGCAGGCCTTGTTTTGTAAGAAGTCCCGATGAGGCAGATAGACTGATCTGGAACAGTTTTTGCGAAAATAACCTTGCAACATATGTGGTCAAGAGAAATGAGAGGATGGGGATTGTAGCCAAGGGATGCGATACTCGGGCCCTGTTGGAGCTTATCAAGGAAAGGCAGGTCATCAGAGATCAGATTTATATTATTGGTGTTCCTTGCGAGGGCATGATAGACCGGGTACGGGTCGAGGCTGAATTGAGGAATCGGTCTATACAGACTGTTGAGGTCCGAGAGGGAACCTTTCTCATTATGGGAAAGGATTTTGAAAAGGAATTGGAAATAAAGGAATTCTTATATCCCTCCTGCCAGGTGTGTACCAGGAAAAACCCTGTCATCTATGATGAACTTGTAGGGGAGGAAGTGGAGGAATCCGTTGGGGAAACTTATCCGGATATCGAGTCATTCGAAGGCCTTTCGGATGAGAAGCGATGGCAGTATTTTTCCGAAGAGATGAGCCGGTGTATCCGTTGCTACGCATGCCGAAACGCGTGTCCACTTTGTTACTGTACTGAGTGTTTTGTGGATGCTTCCAATCCCCAGTGGATCGGTAAATCCATTGACGAAAGCGACACAGCCCTGTTCCACATCATGCGTGCCTTTCACCTAGCAGGGCGGTGTGTTGAGTGCGGCGCTTGTGAGAGGGCCTGTCCTTTGGGTATTGATATTCGTAAATTGAACAGGAAACTGTCAAAAGATGTCCTTGCTCTTTTTAATTACAAGGCAGGCATAAGCCTCGACGAGGTTGCACCTCTTGCTACATATCGTCCGGATGATTCTGAGGCGTTTATCTTAGAACCGTGAAAGAGGGTATTTATTTTGAAAGCTAAGACAATTAGAAAAAAGGATATATCAGGTTTTCTCGATCGGCTTATTCAGGCCTACAGGGTCTATGCGCCGGTAATGCAGAACGGCTATTTTCTCTTTAAAACCATAAAATCTGGCTCTGAGGCCAGTCTAAATTATCATAATACTAAGATGTCTCCGAAAGATATTCTTTTCCCCCAATCAGAGGTACTTTTTCGCTATCAGTTGGACAAGCCTGGTGTTGAGATCGATATGCCAGCCCAAGACGAGCGCAATCTGGTCATATTTGGAATTCGTCCATGTGACGTACGTGGCATCCAGGCTCTCGACAATGTTTTCAGCAAAAACCCCAAAGACCCCTATTTCGAAGAGCGGAGGAGCAAAACAGTGATAGTGGGGTTGGGTTGCAAAGAAACCCATAACGGGTGCTTTTGCACGACTGTTGGCGGAGGTCCGTGTGCCGATGATGGATCAGACCTCTTTTTGATCGATATCGGGGATGAGTACCTAATCCGGATCATCAGCGACAAAGGGGAGGTTCTTTTAAAAGAGGAAGATTTACCGGATGCAGAGACGCAGAAAATTACCGCCGCGGCCGAGGTTGCTGAAAAGGCCCAAGAGGCTTTAAGGCCGTGCGTGGAGGTGCAAGGATCAGAGGATATTTTGACCCAACGATTCAATGATCCGGTGTGGGATGTCATCTCTGAAAAATGCATTGGGTGCGGTGTGTGCACTTATCTGTGTCCCACCTGCCATTGTTTCGACATCTGTGACGAAGCCGTTAATAAGGAGGGAAAAGGAATTCGAATATGGGATTCCTGTCAATACCCCCTATTTACCAGGCTGGCCTCCGGGCTTAATCCGCGAGATACCGTGGGAAAAAGGATGAGACAGAGGATTATGCACAAATTCGTATACTTTCCCGATGAACAAGGGATGCTGGGCTGTACGGGTTGCGGTAGATGTGTAATAGAATGCCCGGTGAACCTGGATATACGAGAGGTACTAAATATCTTATTGAGAACGGGTGCAGCACGATGAAGAATCCATACTTTCCACTTCCGGTGAGGATTGAAAATGTCCTTGTGGAGACTGAGGACAAAAATATCAAGACTTTTACCCTCTCCTTTATCCATAAGGAGGATAAGGAACAATTCCGGTACAGGCCAGGGCAATTTGCGGAATTGACTGTATTCGGAAAGGGCGAAGCACCATTCGGAATGGCCTCTTCCCCAACTCAGCCCGGTTTTCTCGAGTTCAGCATCAGTAAGGTGGGTGTAGTAACGAACGCATTGCATCAAATGTCTGAGGGGGAAATTCTGGGTATTAGAGGCCCCTTTGGCAATGGATATCCTTTGGAAACCTTTAAAGGGAAAAATGTGGTACTCATCGGTGGGGGCTTCGGATTTTCAACACTCAGGGCCCTAACCGATTATATGATAGAAGGGACTAATCGCGAGGAATTCAAAAAAATTACCGTTATTTACGGAGCCAGGCGGCCGGGATTTTTGCTCTACAAATCAGACCTTGAGACATGGCAGAACCGCTCGGACATACAGGTGTTTCTGACCGTTGATCAGGATGATATCGGATGGCATGGCAAGGTTGGTACTGTGTCGGTGGTCGCGAGGGAGGTGGCCCCTGATGCAGAGAACACCTACGCCTTAGTTTGCGGTCCACCGGCCATGATCAAGTATACGCTGCCGGTTCTAAAGGAACTGGGTTTTCCCAATGAGAGGATCTTTTTATCCTTAGAGATGCGGATGAAGTGCGGAATAGGTAAATGCGGCAGGTGCAACATTGGAAGTAAGTATGTATGTCAGGATGGACCTGTGTTTAGCTATGCGGAGATACTCAATTTGACTTCGGATGATATATTTTAATCACTGTTCAGGACGAGGGGTTGACGATGGAGATAAGCTTGTATGTTTTTGGTACAGCAGTAATGAATCAGTAAAAGGCGGGTTTTCCCAGCAAATGGATCGGTATTCATTATTTGTCAGCAATCTTTCGATGAAGAAGGGAGGAATCATATGTTTGGTTGGAAGGGGAAAATCCTAAGAATAGATCTTACGCGAGGAAACTGTTCTGTTGAGAATCTACCCGATGATTTGACGCGGGACTATATTGGTGGTCGAGGTGCGGGTGTTAAGATGTTTTTCGATGAAATTGACCCTCGTATTGACCCTCTGAGCCCGGAAAACAAAATTATTTTTTCTACAGGGCCACTAACGGGCACAGGTGTACCGTCGGGGGGAAGATTTGTGGCCGTCTCGAAATCACCCTTAACCGGGACTATAGCCAATCCAAATTGTGGGGGTTACTTTGGTGCAAATCTGAAGTATGCTGGCTATGACTTCCTCATTATTGAAGGGAAATCGCCTGAACCCGTATATCTGTCAATCCATAATGATCAGGTAAAAATTAAGCCAGCATTACATCTTTGGGGGAAATGGACTACTGAAACGGAAAATGCCATCCGGGCTGAGGAGGGTGGGGCTGAGGACGCTTGGGGGAAAAATATTTTGAGCGTGGCTGTTATTGGACCGGCAGGTGAAAATTTAGTCAAGTTTGCCTGTGTCATGTCTGACGGGGGCAGAGCACTGGGACGCTCTGGATTAGGCGCAGTCATGGGCTCTAAAAATCTAAAGGGGATCGCGGTAAAAGGGACGGGCGAAGTGTATATCGCAGATGTAGAGGGGTTCAAAAAGGCAGTAATTGATTTTTTGAATGAGGCAAGAGAGAACCGCCAGCTTGAACAAAGATCCTTATGGGGAACCTGGAGCCTCATCGCTCGAGCGCAAGCTACAGGGACATTATCTGCTCTAAACTTTCAGCGTGGTTACTTAGAGAGCTTTAGGGGATATGAAAACCCGGCTACTACACGAGAGAAAATTTTGGTTAGGGATGAAGGGTGCTTTGGTTGTTTCTTTCGTTGTAGCAAGAGGACTCGAATACCCGACCCGGCCTACCCGGGAACGACAAAAGGCCCAGAACATGAAACTATAGCTCTTTTGGGAGCCAACTGCGGTATTAGTGATCTTTATGACATATGTAAAGCTAACTATATCTGCAATGAGCTTGGGATAGACACAATTACAGCCGGGGCTACCATTTCCTGCGCTATGGAGCTCTTTGAAAAAGGCTATCTGACTGAGAAAGAGATAGGATATAACCTCAACTTTGGCAATATTGATGCGACCTTGGAACTCCTAAAAGCGATCGCCTTCCGCCAAGGTTTTGGGGAGTTGATAGCGGAGGGTGGATACGCAGTTGCAGAGAGGTATGGACATCCAGAACTCTTCATGGGGGTCAAGAAACTAGGAATGCCGGCTTGGCATCCCCAGGGTCGTTTCAAGGGTTCAGGAATAATCGGGCTTCAGTATGCCACCAGTAACGTTGGCGGCTGTCATACAAGATCAACATTGACTTTCAACCCAGGTTCTTCCGAGCCTGAGCCACTTGCACAGTGGACCAAGCATTATCAAGACCTTGTGGCTGTAGTCGATACTGGCGTCCTGTGCTGGATTATCTACCACGGTCCACTGTGGGAGGAGAAACCTCTATTATGGTTGCAGCTTGTGACAGGCACCGAATACACCCAAGAAGGACTATTATCGATAGGCGAACGAATCTGGAACCTGGAACGTCTGTTCAATCTGAGTGCTGGACTAAGCGCTGAAGATGACAGCTTACCTCAAAGAATGCTTACTGAGGCCCCCCCTGAAGGACATGTGGTTAATCTTGCTCCAATGTTGGATGAATATTACCGAATCCGGGGCTGGGATGAGAACGGCATCCCAAAATCAGAAAAGCTAAATCAGTTAGGACTAAGTGAATGGAAGGTGAAAGTGTCATGAAGATCAAGATAGATCACACCAAATGCGGTGGATGTAAGCTCTGTGAGGTGGCCTGTGCATTAAAGCACACCGGGAATGTCAATGTTCAGAGATCAAGGATAAGGGTTTTTATAGGAGAAAAGTTCTGTCTCCCGGTTATAGCAGGTCCATACACGGAAGCGGCATGCAATTCAAAGAACATTGTAATGTTCGAGGGGGAGGAAATTAGCGAGTGTATTATATGTCGAGCTTCGTGTCCTGCCAAATCGGTATTCAGAGAACCTGATGTTGATATTCCTCTAAAGTGCGATTTTTGTGGGGATCCACCTGATCCCCAATGTGTCCTGTGGTGTTCCGCTAAGGCCTTGATGCTCGTGGAAGAATAAAAAAGACAGGGAGAGCTCTGAAAAGGTAAAGCATCCTTGGACAAATGGTTATGTGGAGAGATTAAAAATATAGAAACTTTGCTTTAACAAAAATGGTTTGAGAAAAGGAGGCAGAATTATGAGGGAATTGGAATTTGATGGTATCATTATTGGAGCAGGTCCGAATGGACTTACCACTGCGGGTTATCTCGCAAAGGCAGGATTGAAAGTGGCAGTACTGGAACGGCGATATGAGATTGGCGGCGGGTTGGCCACAGAGAACCTTCTCCTTCCCGGCATGCTTGTGGATAGTCACGCTATCTATCACATGATGGTGGAATATGCGCCACCATTCAGGGATTTCGAGCTCGAGAAGAGATATGACCTGCAATGGATTTACCCTGATCTTCAGGTTGTCATGCCATTTCAAGACGGAACATACCTTGCTCTGTATAGGGATCCAGAAAAGTCAGCAGAGTCCATCAGGAAATTTTCAGAAAAGGACGCAGAAACCTTCCTTGACTTTGCTAAAATATCAGATGAAGCGATGGATGTCTTCCTGGCCCCTGCAAGCTACGTGAATCCCTTACCGAGTCTGGAGCAGGCAGCAAAGCTTGAGCTTCATCCAGCCACGAAGTGGGATGATGAACTGACGGGATATACGCCGAAACAGATTGTCGATTCCTGGTTTGAAAATGACAAAGTCCGTACCCTGTTTCTGTACTGCGCTACAATGTGGGGTCTCGACTATGACCTTGAAGGTCTCAGCTACCTTGTCCCCCTCATGATTAACCGGGCCTGGCATTTCCGTCTGTCTCATATGGGTTCGCACCACATAGCCCACCTTATGGGTAAATATATATCCGAGAACGGCGGCAGGGTGATAAGCGGATGTGAGATAAAGAGGATTATTATTGAGAACAATGAGGCAAAGGGGGTTGAACTTAAAGACGGCACAATTATCAAGGCAAAGCAATTTGTGTGTAGCACCCTTAATCCACACCAGACATTCTATGACATGGTGGGAAAACAGTATCTCAATCCGGAACTGATTACCAGGCTTGACCAGTGGCATTATTCTGATATGAGCTTTTTTACTGTCCATCTGGCCCTCACAGAAGCTCCAAAGTTTAAGATATTTGAGAAGAATCCCGAGCTCGCCAATGCCCTCATGTATGTGGTAGGTTATGAAAGCGAGCAGGATCTTGTTGATCACTTTGAGGCATCAAAGAGAGGGGAATTACATGACGGTGGTTTTAACTGCTGCTTTCCGTCCATTCATGATCCGGTTCGCGTCCATCGTCGTCCTGATAGCTTTGTAAAGCATATAGGTCTCATCTCAATGGAGTGTGCTCCGTACAACCTCAAAGACGGCGGGGCGTTGGCGTGGAACAGGATGAGACGACCCTACGCAGAACAATGTAAAGCCATACTGGAAAAATACGCACCCAATATGAATAAGAATACCATCGTATGGGATTATATAGGTACACCTTTGGATACGGAAAACAAGTTTCCTGATATGAAGCAGGGGTGTTTCAAACAAGGCGCTTATCTCCCGCTCCAGATGGGGTACATGAGACCCAATGAACACTGCGGCCAGCACGATACGCCCATAAAGAATCTCTATCTTGGCGGGGCAAGCACCCACTCAGGCGGTATGATCACCTTTGGCCCTGGTTTTAATGCAGCAGAAAAGATTGCAGAAAATCTGGGGATTAAAAAATGGTGGCCGGAGCCACGGGGCGTTAAAGAAGCAAGGGATATCGGACTATTTTAGTAGCTGGAATATAAGGAGGTTAATATGTTTATGCGATCAACAGGTTTAGGAAGGACGTTACTCACTGCCAAGGTAGCCAACATTGAAGCTACCACGGTTGTGCCTTCTACATTGGAACAACCGAAGGAGGGGACTACCGAGCCTACACGTATGCTGCTGATTATGGAGGTTGTTAACCCTGTGCACTGGATGGTACGCGCTTTTATTGATCCATCCGATTTGAGAAAGATGGTGAAGACAGTGTTGACGAATCCGCTACTCCTGCTTAAGGGTATAAAATTCTTTTTTTCAAAAGACCCGGTTTACGGGGAAACGGTAAAGGCAGAAACGCCTGCATCTACCCCTAAATCAGAGGCAGGAAAAGCACCGAAACCAGGAGCAGGGCCAGGTCCCATTCCATCGAGAAAATGAAGTTTAATGAAGACACAAGACTAAGGAGGTCAGCATGCCAGATAAGAGATACGATGCAGTGATAGTTGGAGGCGGTCACCACGCGACGATCATCGCCTGCTATCTACAGCGAGCAGGGTTAAAGACGGCCATGTTCGAGAGGTGGCACGAGATGGGAGGTGGCGCATGCGGCGAAGAGCTGCCATTACCGGGCTACATCCAGAACCCCTGTGCCCATTTCACCCGGTTTTATGCCCATCCGGCCTACACCGATTTCAACCTGAGGGAATTTGGTCTGGTCTACACGTTCCCTGAATATAATGAGGCGTGGATCTATCCCGACGGAAAATACATTCTGGGTAAAACCATCTTCCACGTGGTCGATCCCATGACCGGAAGGAGCGAGTTTTCTGACGCAAATGTCCAGTTTCTGATTGACCAGATAGCGAAGATCAACGCCCATGATGCACATGTTGTCGAGGATTTAATATACAAGTATAAAAACAGATGGAGGGCTGCCTTCGGCAAGTACCGGTATACGCCTCCCGGCGAGTGGGGCGATAAGGACCCGCTGGAGAAGCTCTTCGATGACCCCAAGGACGGGATCGACCCCAAGTATGCGACAATGACGGTAGGGGAGATCGCTACCGACCTCTTCAAGAGCCCTGAATTGCAAACCTTCTACATGAGGGCCATGCAGACCTCTAACGGCCTCATGCCGTGCGATCAGCCAGGGCTTTACTACCATGTCCACGCCCTCGGCCTTGTCTTTTCCATGGACGCCGCTTCGATTGTCATCGGTGGAACCCACTCCATAACCCATGCCCTGCTCCGGGCGTTTGAGCGGGAAGGCGGCGAGTTTTTTGTCTTGAGCGAAGTCGACAGGGTTCTTGTCGAGAATGGAAAAGCCAAAGGAATACGACTGAAGGATGGTACCGAGATCGCCGCTGACATCGTCGTCAGTGACCTGAGCGTCGAAATGACCCTGGAGGCCCTGGGCAGGGATTACGTGCCGCCGGACCTCTGGGCCAAAGCACAGAAGCTGAAGGAGAAGCCAACAAGGTTAGAAGATACGGGCTATGAGCGGACCCAGCTCTTCTGGGGCAATATCGCACTCATGGAAGCTCCAAAATACCCGATGAACCAGTATCTGGGCATGGTTCCACGGCTTTACTTCGGCGATGCCGACCCCGAGTACTTCTTGAGCGGCAAGTACCAAAAAGAGCGCTGGGATTTGGGTATTGCCAACAAGCTCTATCTCCTTGTTGCTCCGGACATACAATGGGACCCAACACGGGCACCTGCTGGAAGATTCACCGCCCTCCTGGAAGAGTTTACCTGCCCGTGGCGAAACTTCTCCGAAAAAGAGTGGCTCCAGATGAAACGCAAAATCGTGGGACGAATGATGAAAGAGTGGGAAAGGTATGCCCCGAATGTCAACATGGACAATTTCATCGAAGCCTATATCACCACGCCTGATGATGTGGTCAACCGGAACCCATGCATGCCCCAGGGAGGGTGGGGAGCACTCGACGCTGACCTTTCCCATCTTGGGAGACTGCGTCCTTTTAAGGAAATCTCCAACTACCGGATGCCGGTGAAGGATTACTATCTCTGCTCTTCGGCAGCACATTCCGCCCACGGGATCGGACGCGGTAGCAGCTACAACTGTTATAAAGTGATTGCCCAGGATTACAAACTGACGTATAAGCCATGGGAGGGTCGTGCCTTTTAGGGAAGAGTTTCAGATTGAGTTGAAGGGGGGGCGTGCGTGAAGCTTCATCCGGAATGTAGTGTTTGTCTTGTACATTGGGTATTTGAGAGGACAGTACCGCACATCCCTGAAAGGGATACGGCCCGCTTGATAAGAAATATTATGGGGGTTCTTCTCCATGATGTTTCGCCTTTGGCTAACGTGGGTTCTCTGTGCAACAGGACAGTACAAACTGTTTTTGAATCTACACCAGGCCTTTCCCGGCATTACGAGGATTTGAAACAAAAAAGTAACGATAATGCAAAAAAGGTCCTTTCTGAGGCAATCGATTATATTAAGCTGAGGAAGACACCGCAAAGCAGGCTTGCCAGGGCCTGTTTTCTTGCAGCTGCTGCCAATGTTGCGCCTCTTAACGCACCTTCAAGTCCTTACACGTTCCAGGAAATACGAGGCATTATAAATAAGCCCAACAGAGAGATGATTATAGTTGGTGACCTTTTCGGGGCTCTCAAGAGCTCACGTCATGTACTTTATGTAACGGATAACGCTGGTGAAATAGGGTTTGATTCTCTTGTTATAAGTCAGATAAAGGATATTGGTCCCAAAGTAACCCTCATAGTAAAGAATCAGACCTTTTTTGAAGATGCTACCATGGACGATGTCCATGCCTTTGGCCTTGAACAGCTCGTTGACGAGATAGTGACGGTTCCAGGGTTCCTGGCACCCCACGAAATGGATCCGTCAGTAGCACGCTCGTTCGAATTGAGCGACCTTGTCATAGCCAAAGGAACAGGGAGTTATGAAGCCTTACACGGTGAAATAGTTGACAAGAAAGCGGCTTATATGCTTAAAGTCAAATGTAAACCAATTGCAAGGGAATTGGGAATGGAGGAGGGTAACATTA
>Ga0315282_10008540_pt1 | contig 16547 bp, 12 predicted proteins | sample YL17G07_20_MG_FD_203693 | JGI IMG/M metagenome (GOLD analysis project Ga0315282, IMG submission 203693) | Sediment microbial communities from Yellowstone Lake, YNP, Wyoming, USA - YL17G07_20 | ecosystem: Environmental > Aquatic > Freshwater > Lake > Sediment | place: USA: Wyoming | collected...
AATTTTCTAGAGGCATAAAGGAAATATTTTGCGGATACCAAGTTGGCTGCTTGACTTATCATGAGTGGCAAGCGGAAACAGGTACCGCCACCCTCACAAAGCGAGCGGTTCCCCGCGGGCCCGCCAACAGAATTCAGGTCATTGTCAGTTTGCTGGACGTTTTGCGTCAGCGGAGGGTATTCTCTGTTTTCCTTTTTCTGAGCCTTCTTGGCTGCTGTTCGGGGGTTCGTTGTCTGGTTTTCTGCGTTTGCCCAGTTTTAATACTCTGCGGAAAAGCGGTGGGAGGCATGTGAGAAATGAGTTCAAGTTCAGTTCAGGAAACTACCAGCGTTCTTGACGCCAAGGTTGCTTTTCGGCTCGGTGGAACTTCGCTGGCCGCGCTGACGGTTCTTGAGTGTGGTGAGCCACGATCAGCAGTTGAAGTATCATTGGCATGTGGGTTGTCGGTCAAGACAGTCTACCATGCTAGTTCTAGTCGCATTCATTGGTTTCTACGGATCAGTAGTTGCTGGAACAGGATTCCGAAGGGATTTCGCGGAGGTCGCCATATCGCAGCCCTCTTCTCATACTCGAAGAAGGATTCTATACGCAAATCGCGTTTAGGCGGATTTCCACAAGCTGGGAATTCGCCGTAGGTTTCCGGTCCTTGATCAGCAAAAACAACCAACCGTTCGCCTCCAGCCTCATAATTTACAGCAATGGTCAATGCAATTCTGGCATGGTTAGGCCATTTAACCTTTGGGATGTTCTTAGCATATCCCACGAAGTCGCGTATGGCTCATTACCATCACCTAAGCTCACGGCAAGAAATCTAACCTAGAAAATCACTGAGACCAGATGGTTTTGTCGAAATCATTTTCTCCTCGAATCAGAGCGTAGGCTGAGCCAGCAAGGATATCAATAGTATCGAAAAGTGGTACAGGAATTTCTCTTTGGTGAATAAGTAATGGGATCTCTGTGCAACCCGCGACTATGCCATGAATATCACTTCTTTTCGTTTTAGCCTGAACGATTCGGCGTAGCGTTTCTTTGTCTGATTTGTATCACCGACCAGACTTGACGCGTACGATAGTGTTTTGGATCTGGCGTTGTTCACTAGCATTCGTTTTCACCAATTCGATGCCTTGCTCTGCCAGATACTTGTCATATATCTATCTGGTCACCGTGAATTCTGTGGCGAGCAACAATACGTTTGCCAAACCTTTCTTCTTGATCGTTTTCGCAGTTTCTTCAACTATGCTCAGAATCGGGATATGAACTGTTTTGCGCATCAGGGGAAGGAAGTAGTGTACGGAATTGCATGGGATCGCGATAAAGTCAACGCCCGCTCTCGAGTATCCTGACATTTGTGCGTAGTACTCTCTCGACTTCAGTTTTGTTGAGGCCTCTCCACATTCGTCCGTCATGAACAGAACAGCTGTTGATGATGATTGGGGGAAAGTCAGAGTTATACTTGGCGTTCAGTTCGCGCTGGCAACGGTTGATGATATCGAGATACGGACTTGCCGTGGCTTCCGGTCCCATTCCACCCAAGACTCCCAGTTCTCGAGCGTATTTTTTCAACGTTTGCAACATCTGTATAATTCGTTCAGTTCGGGCTCTCGATTTCTTCTGTTCGACCTTCGGTCAAACATGGTCATATACTCTTCTTGAGAGAGCGTCCTCTAAGGACTCCAACGTAGGCCGAATTGTTATGGGTTCGGGGATAGATTGGAATATTGCTTCAGGTTCATTCAGCCCGAAGCCAGTCGCTATAGCAACGACTGTATCGTCCGGATCAATCGTGCCCTCGTCAAGTAGTTGACTGGCGGCAGCAATCGTGCCCGCGGATGCAGGTTCCACGAATAACCCTTCAGTTTTCGCGATTAGTTTCTGTGCCCAGAGCATTTTGTTGTCCTCCACGCCTATGGCCACACCGTCGGTTTCCCGTATGGCCATCAGTGCTTGATCACCATCTGGCGGATAATCGTCCTCGATGCTATGCGCTATTGTTCGGGCATTTGGGAACCTTTCGATCTTTGCGGGTGACAGGTTCAGCTGAAAGGCATGCACTAAGGGTGCGCATGCTGCTCCTTGGATGCCAACAATCCTAGGAAGATCGCTTATGAGGCCAATTTGCTTGAGTTCTTTTAGGCCTTTCCAGCATGAGGCCAAGCCGCATCCTCCTCCTACGGGCACGATCAACCAGTCCGGTGCAGTCCAGCCCAATTGCTCACAAATTTCAATCGCTTCAGTCTTAGCGCCATCCTTGACGTAAGGGTTGTACCGCGATGCTGCCACCATGTTGCACCATCCGTATTTCTTGCATGATTCTGCGGCGAGATTGGTTGCGTCCCAAGAGGTTCCCTCAACGATGAATACTTCTGCTCCGTAGGCTAGTAGCTTGGCTAGTTTAGTGCGTGTGACATTCTTGAATGCGAAGGCGATTGTTCGCATCCCTGCCTTCGCCGCATATGCTGCCACCGATGATCCTGCATTTCCTGCAGTTGCACATGCGACGGTTCTGAAACCGAATTCGTTCGCTTTCGTGATTGCCACAGTAGCTTTTCTGTCTTTGAATGAGCCTGTAGGGTTGTGTGATTCATCCTTGAAGTACAGGTTTCTCAGTTTGATGCGACTGGTGATGCGAGCAGCACGTAGTAGTCTCGTTCCTCCCTCACCAATTGTTACAACCCTATCAAGGTCTTCGACTGGGAGAAGTTCAGAGTATTTCCAAACAGATGGTGCCCGACTTTCTAGGCTCTTTTTCGAAAAGGTTTCCTTGACTTTCTCTAACGCGTAAACCGTGTCAAGGGATGACCCACACTTCGGGCACGTCATAGCCCTATTTGACGGATCGAAAATGGAGGAGCAGTTAGCACACTGGAGATTGTACTTCAAAGCGATTTACCCAGCAGTTTGGATAGGTAGTCAATCGAAATATTCCCACCACTCACCACTGCGACTGTTTCCTCTTGAGCTTTGCGCAGGCGGCCACTCAGGATTGCGGCTAGACTGGCAGCTCCTGAGGGTTCCACCAGAATGTGGTCTTCCTTGAGCAGTCCAAGTAGTGCATGCTCAAGATCGGAGTCGGAGACAAGCACGATCTCGTCAACATACTGTCTGACTATCATCAGCGTTACTTCACTGGCGCATTTGACAATCATGCCATCGGCCAGGGTTGCGCTAGGAATCGTAGTGATAGGCGCTCCGTGCCGAAAAGCTTCTGCCATACTGGGAGCGTTCTCGCTCTGCACTCCAATAACCCTAACCGATTTCTTCAAGTTCTTGACCGCAAGTGCCGTACCACAGATCAGTCCGCCACCACCTATTGGGACAACGACTGTATTCACGTCTGGTCGATCTTCAAATATCTCCAGCCCGACAGTACCTTGTCCAGCCATGACGAGTGGGTCTTCATACGGATGAACCATAATGCCGTCGTTTGTTTGACAAATGCGCAATGCTTGCTGGTACGCATCCTCATAATTCCTCCCCACTTTCACCAGTTCCGCACCACACTCCGCTATCGCCCTGACTTTGTCGGGGTTGGCGGTTTCGGGAACGCAAACTGTTGCTCTCCTTCCGAGAAGCATGCACACGTAGGAGACGGCGAAGCCGTGGTTGCCGGAGGATGCAGTCACAATCATTTTTCCCGATGGGCAGTTCTTGATCTTGTTTGTTGCACCTCGCAATTTGAACGACCTCGTCGGTTGGAAACATTCGAGTTTGAGATACACAGGGAACCCAGTTCTTCTGAAAATGGATGATGAGTAGATTGGGGTCCTGAAAGCGACTCCTTTGATGGTTTCTCGTGCAGCGTAGATGTCCTCCAGAGTGAATGGATCTGTCAACATCTGAACCGTCTTCGAATGGTTCTCGAACGTAGACGAAGTTGGAATTTACGTACTTGACACATTTTCATCGAACTCCAGTATGTTATTGGCTGCGGCCTACAAACTCCTCTACTGTCGAAATCAAATGCTTGATATCGTCTTCCGTGTGCGAATAGCTGACTCCGCCGTGTAACACTTCGGGTGTCACCATGAATATTCCGTTTTTGAGAAGGTAATTGAAGAGCCTTTTAGACTGTTGGTGATCGCAGAGCACGTAGCTACGTGCGTCCCTTACTGGTTTCTCAGTGGTGTGGATCGTGATAAGTGAACCCAACCCTACTGCTTGGGCTGGATATCGTTGCCTCTTGAAAATCGAGTTTAACGCTTCCCTCGTTTTCTTGCCTAGGTTGTCAAGGTAATTGTAAACTGGTTGCTCGTCCAGAACGCTTGTTGTCGCAAGGCCAGCCGCTTGAGTAATCGCATTTGCCGCAAAAGTTCCTCCGTGGTATGTGAAATCTGTTCCCGAGAATTTTGTGTGGTCAAAGTGTTCCATTGCGTCTCGTCGTCCGCAGACAGCGCCGATCGGTAGTCCTCCGCCGATGATCTTTCCCAGTATAGTAAGGTCCAGTATCACTCCACAGTAGCCTTGCGCCCCGCTCAGGCCAAGTCGAAATCCCGTGACAGTCTCGTCGAAGATGAGAAGAGCGCCAGTGTCGTCACAGAATTCCCTCAAACCTTTCAGGAACTCTCGCTCCACAGGTATAGTCCCAGCCGCAGTCATGACGGGTTCAAGCAGAACGCAACTCAAATCCTGATCTCTTATTCTATCAAGGAATTCTTCAAGGTCGTCGAAAGGAACGACTATCGTGTCCTGCTGGGAGCCTTTAGTGAGGCCTCCTGATGGAGGTACGTCGAAGGGTTGCCTAGTGGCCAAATGAACAGGATCGTACGCTCCGTGCCAGCCCCCCTCGGCTTTCGTAACTTTTTTTCGTTTTGTGAACGCCGTAGCGAGGCGAATTGCGAAAGATGCCGCCTCACTGCCTGAACTTGCATACCGAACTATTTCCGCGCTTGGAACGTGCGTCGTTATCTTTTCTGCGTGAACTATCTCCAGTTCATGTGATAGTCCCGGATGACAGTTGTTCTCCGCCTGCCTTTGGATCGCTTCGATGACTGTCGGACACCCATGGCCGAGGATCATTGCGAGATGCGTACACCAGTAATCAGTGTAGGCATTACCATCGACGTCAACAAGCTTGGCTCCGTTTGATTTCTTCACAAAGAACGGGTAAGGCTCAAACAAGCGGATCCTATAGGAGGCGCCTGGTGGTTCGACCTTAAGTGCTTGCTCAAAGAGAGCGCGGGACTTCGGCGTGTGCATTTTGTAGAATTCGTTCTCGTCAAGTTCTAGCATTCTCAGACCTCTTCAACGGCGACTTAGTCGTCCAACACTTCGACAGATTCAAAGACGTCAGCTCTTTTTCTTGCGATGAATCCTGTGAACAGCACTTAAATGACAATCTGTCGGCGTAACAAAACGTCGCGCTCAGCGGACGCTCAGTTGAGATCTGCCCACAAGTCATTCGCTAAGTTATGTCTGGGAATCTCGAATGCCAGTCGGTTGCGTTTTCGTATGCGTAGCCGACTCGCAAAACAGTCGACTCATCGAAGGCCCTACCAACAATTTGCATGCCGATTGGAAGTCCGGCATTGGAGAAGCCGCAAGGAACCGTAAGGGCAGGTAAGCCAAGTAAATTGAATGGTGCATCGAATCGCGATACCGCGCTGTCAACAGTCTCCTCCGCGTCAGCGAATTTGATTTTCTGCTGACCAATTTGTGGAGCAGTCATAGGTTGAGTGGGAGTCACGATAACGTCAAATCGCTCAAAGAGCTTCATAACCTCCCTGAAGATCAGGCCTCGAAATCTCTGGGCTTGAATATAGTACACCGCTGGAATGAATAGGCCCTGTTCCAGAAGTAGGCGAACGTCCGGCTGAAAATCACTTGGCCGCCGAGCAAGCGAGTCCTTGTGGTACGCGCTGGACTCCGACTGGTCAATCGCAATATGAGCCGCCAAAATCTCCGGTGTGCGAGGAAACTCAAAATCCACCCTGCGACAACCCAATTGTCCTAGGAGTCCAATTGCAGATTGAACACTCTCGCTCACTTCGTTATCGCATCGTTCGAAGAAATAATTCGTGGGTACACCAACTCTCAACCCTGATATGGCCTCCCTAACTTGCCGCAGATAATCAGGCACCGGTTCCTCAGATGACGTCGGATCCAATTCATCGCGGCCGGCAATGATCGTCAGCATTAAGGCCATATCTTCAACACCCCGCGTAATCGGCCCAATGTGATCAAGAGACCAACTCTCCGGAAAAACTCCCGCGCGACTTATGCGCCCGTACGTGGGTTTGAACCCCACGACCCCGCAGAAGGAACATGGAATTCTAATCGATCCCCCCGTGTCCGAACCAGTTGCCGCAATCGAAGAACAAGCGGCGATTGATGCGGCTGATCCCCCGCTTGAACCTCCCGGTATACGGTTTAGATCCCAAGGATTTCTTGTGGGCGGCGTGATTGCTCCGAGAGCAAACTCGTGTGTATTCGTCTTGCCGAGTACGATAGCTCCTTCCTGTTTAAGGCGCTTGACGACCGTGCAGTCAGATTTCGGGACGTAATCTTGCATCAGTTTGGAGCCGCACGTTGTACAAACACCTTCTGTTTCGAATAGGTCCTTAATGGAGACTGGGATGCCATGAAGGACTCCGAGATCGCGCCCTGCTTTGAGCTGAAGGTCGGCAGTCTCAGCCTGTTCTAATGCGGCTTCCTCACAAACCGTCACGTATGCTCTCAGTTTGCTATCTGTTCTGTGAATTTGTTCTAGGAGAAGTCTGGTAATCTCAGATGAAGTCGTCTTTCCTTCTCTGATTTGCACTCCCATTTCTCTCAGAGAGAGAGTTCGAAGTTCGGATATCTTCATGCCTCAAACCTTCACCTGTTCAGAAGCAAGAAAACAAAAATCGTGGGTTCGAGCTCCTTGCCGAGCATCATTTCATCTAACGCCCGAAAGGCCTGCAGAGTCGGGTAAAGGTAATCAGCCACTGTACCTAGGCGCTCCTCAGGAATCTGAATGCCTAACAGCTTCATAGAACGAAGCAAATCATCAGACGTTATCCGATCCATCTTTCAATTCACCCCTGAACTTGCCTTGCAACTACTACTGCGATTCCATAGATTTGTCTTTGCAACCCAGCAAAAATCTGCCTGGCGAGAGTTGACAAGAGGTTACGATAAGGACACGAAGTTAGTGATATTGACTATATTTTGAGAAAGCTTTTATACTCATGAACAAACCTTCGGAGTATGACGTCAGACAAGGATCAGAAATCCGATCTATATCTCAGACGCGCGAGCGGTCTTGTGAGAGTCGCAGGGCCTTGGTCCGGCTTCGCGTTCAACGTAATCTGGTCGGGTAACGCAATAGGCAACACGGCAGCTTTCGTCTTGTGGCTGATGCTCTTTACTTCACCCGGAGAAAACCTTGTTGGGCTAATCATTGCTGCAACCTTACTCTCGGTCTTGAATTGTGCAACGTACATGTTCTTCTCCATGGCTATTCCTAGGTCTGGTGGAGATTACCACTATATCGGGCGAACATTGCATCCTGCTTTGGGCTTCATGAGCAGTGTGAACTGGGCGATTTGGCTACCATACGTTGTAGGGTTCTGGGGAACACAAGTCGCGGTAATCTTTTTCGGTTCTCTCATGAGGGCCTATGGGGTCGCCACAAACAATCCTGGACTAATTCAACTCGCGAGCTCTTCGTTAGATCCGAACACTACATTCATCTTAGGTGCAATAGTGATCATTGCCTTCACGGCGATGACACTCTTCGGAAACAAGGTGTACTTCACTTTTCAGAACGTTTCATTCGTTCTTATGGTAATAGGGATTTTAATCACCTTTGCGGCCTTCCTCATGAATACACCAGCTTCATTCGCTGCTGCGATCGACAAGTCACTCGGGCCTAACACATATCAATCGACAGTCCAGGCCTTTCAAGCAAGTAATCCGAACCTTACACGCGCGGCATGGGTTGCCATTCCCAGTGGTATCGTTGCCTGGGCAGGCGTCAACACATGGTCCATGGGGACCTCGTTGATTGCTGGAGAAGTGAAGAACGAGAAGAGCATACGGACTTGGCTAATTGGAAACATCTTCGGCGCACTGGTGGTAGGTGGCCTGTTCGCATTGACAATGTATCTGTACATGAACTCCGTGGGTGCAGACTTCGTGTACGCTATGACCTATCTTAGCGGAACCCCAGACTACAAGCTTGTCTTTGCACCTTACTATGGCTCCTTCATTCCATTCGCCTTCCCGAACCTCTTCATCTTCATCATATTCGCCGTCGGATACTTCCTCGGAGGCCTATTCTTCATGCCACAGAATCAAATCCTAGCAAGCAGAATCATGCTAGCATGGTCCTTCGATCGACTAATGCCCGGCAAGCTAGGCTACGTCGACAAACGATACCATGTTCCAGTCGTGGCAACAATCGCCGTGCTCGCAATCGCTCTCATTTCGGGATGGGTCACCACATACACTACTTGGATGTCATTCTTCTCGCAGCTCTTCGCGGTCGCTTTCAGCTTCTTCCTAACATCTATTGCGGCAATTGTCTTCCCATTTCGACGTAAACATATTTTCGAGTCTGCCCCACCCGCCGCTCGTATTAAGGTGGGCGGCATACCTTTGATGAGCATTGTAGGTGCTGCGAACGCCATCTTTATGCTTGTCTTCATCTATCAGAATTGGACGGACCCCGCTCTCCTCTCAAATAGCCCGCAGTCAGTTGGGCTGATCGTCAGCATACTAGTGGCCTCATTCATACTATACTACGTGATACGGGCCGTAAGAAAACGTCAGGGCATTGACATAGACGCACTTTACAGAGAAATACCGCCAGAGTAAAGCGGTATTTCCCAATCCTCCTTTTTCCGTGAATTCTTCCTTTTAATTACACCTGTCCTTCTTTCCAGTCGGTACGTAGTCAATCATCAGATCGTATTGGTAATTATCAACAAATGGATCGAGGAGCATAGGATACTATTGCCGTCTAAATGAAGCGCCTTCGGAACTAGAGGAGCGTTGGATTAGGGTCGGATGAATTGACAGAAGTAAAGAAGGGAGCGGTTGTAGAAGTGAGACGTGTCTTGCTCACTCCTTCCGACAGAGCGGCCCATCTACCTGAAGATACCAAGAAGGTCCCGTTTGAGGCGCGAGTTCGTGGTTTTCTATTGAGAGATGCCCGCCTAGGTGAAGAAGTCCAAATTGAGAGTCTCATTGGCAGAACCATAACCGGAACTCTAGTTGCTGAAAATCCTCCATTCACACACGGCTTCGGGAAGCCCGTTAAACAGCTTATTGAAGTTTCGAGGGAACTCAGGCGAGAAATTGGGAAAAGTCGAGGACCTTCTCACCAGAGCTCCAGACATCATGCGAAAGAGTCTCGCGGGGCTTGACTACGCAGAATTCGAACTTGGCGGAATTGCATCCGACTACAAGAAGCTCATGGATGCCGTTCCATTCACACTCCAAGAAGCTCTTCAGATTCAAAGAGAACGCGAAGTCTCAGATACCACCCTCTATGAACTCAATAACGTGATTAGGCCTGTCAGAAGGCACGCGGAGAAGGGTAAGGGCGCTAGAATTCTCTTGAAAGATGAAGCAGTCAACGCCTCAGGTTCATTGAAGGACAGAAGGGCCAGCGTCTCAGTATACCATGCGCAGAAAGAAGGATACGAAGGAGTTATCGCAGCAACGTCCGGTAATTATGGAGCCGCTGTTGCATCCCAATCTGCCCAGCGAGGGCTAAAATGCATGATTGTCCAAGAAGCATATGACTCCAGGGGCATAGGGCAACCGGAAATCCTGGAAAAAAGCAGAAAATGTGAAGCGTGCGGAGTAGGTGTGGCAATTAACGTCGGGCCCGGGCTCTTCTATTGGGACCTAATGTTGCTGGATGAAACCGGGTTCTTCAATGCCTCACTCTACACTCCCTACGCCACAAAAAGTATTGAAACACTCGGGTTCGAGATTGGAACATAAGTGAAGAGAAGGTACGATAGGGAACCACGGCCGGCCGTAGACTACGTCGTAATAACTCACGCAGGAGGAGGAAACGTAACAGGGCCCGCTCGGGAATTAGCTGCCGCAGGTTGCGTGTCAATACGAAAATTATCGGTGTGTCGGTCGATCTTAGAAGACTCCACATGGCCTCAGATGGCGACTTCAACCGAAAATCGTTCACAACTGACCACACGGGGTTTGGTGTTCCTTTTGCCGTCAACCCTAAGAGAACTGATGTCCCAAGAAATGCAGCTCGACCATTTCGTTACATGGACCGTTATCTGCGAGTTTCTCAAGGAGAGGTATTCTACGCTACAGAACTCCTTGCAGCGTTGGAAGGAATCGAAAGAGGACCCGCAGGAAACACTTCTCTTGCAGCAGCCCTCAAGCTAGCGAGAGAGCTTCCTGAAGATAATGTAGTCGTGCAAGAAACCGAGTATACCGGGGCTGGTAAGCATCCAACTGTCCGGCTTACGTTCGCTAAAGACATGGGGATAGAGATACGAAGAGGAAACCCAAGAGGTAATTTGCCAGGCAAGAAAATCATAATTCCTCAGACATTCGCTGATCTGTCCTACGAAGAATATCCGTTGCAGGACCTAAAGAAGAAACGAATCGAAAACGCAGTTCAGGGATCGAAGACTAAACTGCAGGACTACGAGGTGCAATTCCTAGCTGAAGAAGTGAAAGCGGATACGGCCTTCGTCATGAAAGCACAAAGAGAAACCACTCACCCCCAGTGAAAAAAATGCGAAGTCATCTCCGAGACTTCGACGTTACACATGCTTCTGATGCACGTTGATTAAGACAAGTTGGCTTTCTTGAAATCTAGTTGAATTGCTGAAAAATCTCCGCCGAAAGCAAAACGCGTCACTCTGCGGAATTGAGCGTTGAGCTCGGTCGCGTAGAAAGTGTAGCTCAGAGGTTCACTGACTTTGTTAATGGATCTAGCTTCCACCAATTTGCGTTTTGCATCATTCACAGTGCACGGTCCGGAATCGATCAATGTCACGTTTGGTAACCCTTTAGAGAACATGTGCCTGATCGAAGAGTAGTGCGTGCACCCCAGAATCAAAGTGTCAACATCCTCCACCTGAAACTCTTTGAGATATTCGAAGGCGACAATTCGAGTGGCTTCGCTCTTAACGAGACCTTCCTCGATCATCGGGACAAGCAGCGGACAGGCTTTTGAATTAACGACCATGTTTTGATTCAGTCCTTTGAGTGCTCTTGGATAGGCATTGCTTCTTATTGTCATGTCTGTACCGACAACCCCGATTCTCCGGTTATTGGTTGCGTTAAGCGCAGTTTTCGCTGTAGGTTCAATCACTCCAATGATTGGCAGAGAATACTTCTGGCTGGGGTGGTCTAGCGTAACTACCGTGGCCGTGTTGCATGCAATCACCGCTGCCTTCGCGTTTTCCTGAACAAGGAACTCACACGCAGCAACTGTGTCGTTCTTTACTGCGTTCTCAGAATCATTGCCAGCCGCCAGATGGAGATTAACCTTTAAGAAGATAGTGCTCTCGTGAGGCAAAGTTCTAACGACTTCTTTCATGACGGTCAATCCACCGATCCCAAAATCGAAGATGCCAATCGGTCTTCTCAAGGCTTTGTCATCAGCCTGCGCGTTTATGCGAATCTCTATTGATTGAGCGTGCAGTACATAGTATGCTCTCCGGCGGCGTATAGGCCTGATGATCTACAGGTGACAACCCTATGAGGTGGTTCATGGGAATGTGACACGCAAACCTCAGTACGAGTTGTCACCGAAAATATAATTAGCAGTGAGCAGACCCACTCTAGCAAGTCCTTATCTGAGCCGGGATAAGCGAGACAATACCTGGTTGATGCTTTGACAAACAACCCGACGCAAGTTCAGGACCGGACATTTCTTGAAGAATGCTCTAAGATTATCGAAGAAGCTGAGGCGAAAGATGTTTTGCTTAGAATAATGGGGTCGCTCGCTTTCAGACTGCATTGCCCGAAATATGGCTATCTCAGTGAACAGATGAATCGAAAGCTGACTGATATAGACCTCGCCTCCTATTCGTCACAGCAGATTGGCGTTGACAAACTGCTGAGAAGCCTAGGCTACACAACGCAGTCGTACATCCAACTTGCTGTGGCTACAATGGGTAGATCCATCTACTGGAAAAATAGTAACTTAGTCCACATCGATGTGTTCTGGGACCAACTTGAAATGAATCATACTATCAGGTTTCCTGGAAGATTGGAGAAAGATAAACCGACCCTTCCGCTTGCCGAACTCCTCCAAGAGAAGTTTCAGATCGTCAAGATCACTTGGAAGGATATCAAGGACGTGATTATGTTGCTGCTTGAGCATGACATGTCAGAAAAGGAGAACGGGCCTGAATCCATCGATCTCTCCGTAATAACCGCGGTCCTTGCCAGTGATTGGGGATACTACTATACATTTACTCAGAACATCAAGGAGACCCAACGAAGAATAGAGGAATTAGCTATGTTATCACAGACCGACCGACAGATCGTATGTGACAAACTGGCTAAGATGCTTACGACCATCGAGAACACGCCAAAGACGACTAAGTGGAAGTTGCGAGCCAAGCTTGGTACGAAGCGGCCGTGGTACACTGAAGTAGGTGAGGTTTGAGTTGGCGACGAAGATTTTCTTCACATCTGATGTTCACGGCTCAGAGCCCGTATTCAGGAAATTTGTGAACTCGGCCAAAGCGTACAAGGCAAATCACCTGATCCTCGGAGGGGACATCACCGGGAAAGGGTTCGTTCTGGTTTCAAAAGACTCAGCGGGATCCTACAATGTCAATTACATGGGAAGGAAAATTGTGGCAAGGGATGACGCGGAGTTTGCGACGATCCGGGCTCGAATCTCAAAGAACGGCTTCTATGTTTATGTCAACACGCCGGACGTCATAAACGAACTTAGAGCATCAAAGGAAGAGTCGGAAAAGGTGCTGATGACCTGCATGAAGGAGACCCTCACGTCATGGCTAGAGCTGGCTGAAGAACGGCTGAAAGGTACGGGAGTAAACTGTTACATTTCACCTGGCAACGACGACGAATACGAGATTGATTCAATTCTCAATTCGAGCAGCTACGTCATCAATCCAGAAGAGAAAGTCATCACTCTCGAAGGCGGATACGAAATGATCACAATGGGCAAAGCTAACATGACGCCATGGAAATGCCCCCGTGACGTCACTGAAGAAGAACTCGAAAAAACGATCGGATCATTGACGTCGCAGGTCAGAGATTTCAATAGCGCTATCTTCAATTTACACGTGCCCCCTTACGACACGCTCCTCGACGTTGCCCCCGAACTTGATAGTGAACTAACAACTGTGGTTAGAGCAGGGCAACCGAGCATGATTCACGTGGGGTCTACCACGGTTCGCAAAGCGATAGGGCAATATCAGCCCATGCTGGGGCTGCACGGCCACATACACGAGTCCAAAGGAGTCGATAAAATTGGCCGATGTGTATGTCTCAATCCTGGCAGCGAGTACCAGGAAGGAGTCCTTAGGGGCGCCCTGATTACACTAGACTCAGGCAAACTGAAGAGCTACCAGCTCACCTCGGGTTGACGGGACCGGTCGGAGACTTGTGCGACAAGGTAAAGAGGGCTTGAATCAAAGAAGATATGTCGCTCTAGCAAAAACGCTAGCCACTTAGCCGAAGTCTCCATGGTGCGGGAGAGGCGAACTCGTCATTCAAAGACTGAGTCTCTTCGTTCTTCGCCCTTTTTGGAACAAACACATAAAACGCTCTAGAATTACTTTCTCGATTGAAAACAACTGAGAAGAACTACACTGCATTGGCTGGCTGTGGCGAGGTCAATAAGTGGGCAACTATGGCACTCTTGAATAACTGCTACGATTTGATACCATGCTATATGGCGCAACTTTTGCACAGTTTACTATTTCGGCGCCAACTTTCCTACCTATTCTGTCGTGAATCTACAAGCACTTCGGGCGCGAATTTGCTTTCTGAATCAGCGCTTTTGATGATACTCTCAGTTACGTTCACGCTATCGAGTGGTTCAGGTCCCATTGATCTTTTTGAATTCTTGTCGAGGATCGAATGTTTTAGCGATGAAGCTCATACGTGCATCACGTAGCATTGGTCTACTTATGAATGCCCCAGAGATTCATCGTGGATAAGCCGTGACAGGTACCGCATTGGTTCTAAAGATGCAAAGAGAACATAATGCTGAATACTCTCCGACGCCTGACCGCGCCTAGTGATCTCTGTGGCCCTATTCCTGTCCAGGAAAGATGTAGAGTTAGTTCTCAAGATGGATGATGCGATCGAGGTTGTGGAAGAAGCTTTCAAGGAACTGGCGGTTGGCTCAGCTCACATGCCTGTTAGGCAGGTAATCAAGATTCAGAATGGAACAGTCGGATTCATGCCCGCATATTTGCAGGGAATGAACGCAGTGGGTGTCAAAGTAGTATCATTATTCGCTCAAAATCCGACCAAGCACAATCTACCCACCACCCTTGCTGTGGTTCTACTGACCAATCCCGAAAACGGAACTCTGCTGGCCATTATGGACGGAACCTTCCTGACTGCAATGCGAACTGGTGCCGCAAGCGGCGTGGCCACGAAATATCTATCTAGAAAAGACGCCGCAGAACTGGGCGTAATCGGTACTGGCGTGCAGGCGAGAACACAGGTGGCTGCTGTTTGCAGAGTAAGACCCATCGAGAAAGTTAAGGCCTATGACGTGATTCCTACCCGAAGAGAATCGTTCTGCAAAGAAATCGCCAAAACGTACAAAGTAACAGTCCAGGGGGTTGAGACTTGCGAGGACGCGGCTCGCGGATCAGACATCATCATAACCTGCAGCACATCCAAGACTCCCGTTTTGAATGGAGCATGGCTCGAGGAAGGCACCCACGTCAACGCGATCGGATCGCACGCGCCTGATGCAAGAGAGCTTGATTCAGCAGTCATAAAGAAAGCGAAACTAGTAGTGGATTCACGTGAAGCAGCTCTGAAGGAAGCGGGAGATATACTGATTCCAATCTCAGAAGGACTGATCACAGCGGACCATATCTACGCTGAACTGGGAGAAGTAGTGGCTGGAAAGAAACTTGGCAGACAGAACGATTCTGAGATTACCATCTTCAAATCACAAGGACTCGCGATCCAAGACGTGTCAACAGCCATGAAAACGTACGAACTCGCTAAGAAGAAGAAAATTGGGAAAAACCTGACTCTCTGAATATGAGAGTTTGAACCCTCAGAAGCATGAGTATGTCAATCGGCAACCAGCCGATTGGAACTCCACGAAATGGACAAACATCTAGTTTCGATGCCAGCGAATATTGTAGCTTGTACCGCAAGCAATTCAACGTGACCTATTGCCCAGCAGAAATCACTACAGGCCTTGTTGATCTCTCTCATTTACCGTTTGCAGGAGTTATTGCGGTAGGAGTAGCAGCGTCGCTCCTGCTAGTTGGGGGTAGCTCCGTTTCAGTCGTGAAATTTTCCAGCTTGCCGCGGCACAATGATATAATGGGAACGAGCTCTGTTGCTGATAACTAGTGGAGCAGTGGGAGAGATACGGTCTCAATAAGGAGTCTGAGTCCCAATATGAACATGAACCCAAACAACAAAGATTCGAGAACAAGTCGCCGAAGCTCTCCAGAAGACCTGCTTGCTAGATATCTCTTGAGCCTTCTTATGATTACTAATGGGCAAAGTATGAGAGTGAAGCCGTAAATTAACGTAAAGATCAGTGCAAGTCCGAGGGTAGCCTCCAATTGTCCAAGCGACATCTGTTCCGGTCGGATCATGCTTTTCGGGCTCAAGTAGTCGTTTATGAGCAGATCCAGCAGACACAGGGCATACAGTACGGGAAGTCCGAGAAGAACGCTAGTTCGTTTCCGCATCTGACATCCTGCCAGGGCGAGCGAGTGATCATCTTCTCGGTATATCGAACTTGCGCTAGTGGTTACAGCCTATCGCGTCTGGACATTGAGTGACTTCCCCTTGGAATTCTGTGTCACGCTAGCAACAATCGGGTTAAACCGCGAGGATTTTGTTGGAACCAAAATCCAAATGGCAGGCGTGCGTCTAGCAAGTCACAGATTTCGCTGGGTTTGTTCATTCGAACTCCTAGCTTCTCGGCAAAGGCTCCTTAGAAATCCTACCCAGTCGGGAAGTTGACGCAGGATCTCATCAGGGATTTCACTCACATCGTCGACCAAGTCTCGGGAAGTCTTCCGATCTCTCTCCACGTTCACCTCACTCGACTGGTTTGATACCTATTCTCATGGATTCTAGTTTTTTGTCGTAGCCGGCCGACTACAACCCGCCCAACAGTAGTCTTCGACAAATTCTATGGTGAGACCGCCATTATTCGGAGATCCGCCTCATCAATAGGAGAACGAACCAGTGCTAAGTGCAGAAACCCAGATGTCAAACCATAGAACGAATTCGGGCGGCCCCGCCAGATTTCTTGTGAGCGGCGACACCTTGTTGGTGTTGATGTTTCTGTTTCTTGGCCCGTTCAATTCAGCTCGCGCAAAGGCCGGTATGTCGGTTGATGGTTGGTCGACCTGTTCGAACGCTATGGTGAGAGC